>Ga0209782_1001117_pt1 | contig 13494 bp, 14 predicted proteins | sample WorMetmaBAHAMAS1_FD_187390 | JGI IMG/M metagenome (GOLD analysis project Ga0209782, IMG submission 187390) | Marine gutless worms symbiont microbial communities from Max Planck institute for Marine Microbiology, Germany - Inanidrilus... | ecosystem: Host-associated > Annelida > Digestive system... | reverse complement strand
GCACTACTCCAATTGCGCAACACACCTACTGAGGGCATGAATACGTGCCCTGCACAGCGTCTTTTTGGCAGGCGAACACGCTCAATGTTACCGATGACTTAGGCCAAGCTACAGCCTGGCCATGCTGATTTCTGTATGGAACATCAGCTGAAGGAAGCACAGAGATTGAAAAAGATGCCAACAACGTACAATGACCTAAGACCACTCAGGGCTCAGTAAACCGTCCGTATGCAACCATTGACTGGTAGCAAAGAATGGGAGGAGGCTCGCGTCACAAAAATGATCTCGTCCAGATCGTATGAAGTTGAAGCTGACGGCCGATCGTACAGGCAAAACAGACGTCACCTCAGAGCCAGCAAAGTATCCACTCACTCAAGAATGCCTGAGCGACGGTCTGGGGTCGGCACCAAGGCGTCATCCAGTCTACAAGAAACTGCACGAGGCACTCGAATGGGATGTTCTGAATCTGCTGAACATCACACAGTTGATGCAGGTACTGGTATTGCAGTGGCCGAAGATACAAACAAGTCAGCTGACAATGAAGTCAACACCTACCGGTCCCAGTGTGATATTGATGTCAACTGCTCTGTTGTCAGAGTTGGCGATGCACATGCGAGTAACAAGAACACTTGTGCCAATAGACGTGATGACAGCGCCGATGCGAACTTCCCATCAATCAGCACCGACAGCTACATCACTCGATCTGGCAGGACTGTAAAGAAACCTGCCAGGCTTGTTGCTGAACTGTAATCATAAGGACCCTGGTCCTGCATGGCCAGGTTGAAAGCCATGTGCTAGTAACCTCTGGCTTTCAAGTTATTCAATGTGCTAAAGTAAAGTTTATTATAGCTGTGTATCTGTGCATTGAACATCATGCAAACGTCATTTATTTTTAGAAATTAATATCTGTCTGTTGTTTTTAATTAGATTTCAACAAACTCTACAAATTGGCTATGCTGTCAACTGCTGCTCTGATGACTGTATGGTATGTAGTCTAATCTGAACATGTTGTAGTGTTAAATGCTTGGAAGTTAAAGGGGGGAGATGATGCGTGATAGTGGTATTCGGTCCCATCAGAGTTTTACGTTGTGCTGTGTGTTGCTTTCGCTGTAACGTGCTGACTAGTAAATAATAAAATGATCGAGAAGTTTTATTGATATTAAGCAGTACATATTTGCTCATAATGCAACAGTATTAGTATTAAAACATGCTAGTACACTTCATACAATGTTGCGGTTGTATACAATGTGAGTGTGCATGTACCTTACATGTGCGGGGACATTCGGGTGAGCAATAGGGGTTCGTTCTGATATACGACCGGCAGTTTTCTTCCAACTGCTTGCTCATCCTCTTCCTTCCATGCTGGGCTCTACCTTGTGTTCGAGTCACCTTTCCCGGGTAAAGGTTTCAAGCTACTTCGCGTATGTGGATGTGGATGAGATGGCAATTGGGTTTCTCGGTGGGCTGATATTGGTTCCCGAGTCCCATTTGTCGTCTCCGATGTGCTGCGTGCACGTTAAACGGTTTTTAAAGCGCCCATGTCTGGGTTGGCATGCTACGGTAATGCCAGGTGTGGCGGTTTGTACATAAAGGTCGTTTCACCCATGACCTTGTAAAGCAATTTGGCCGGTGCTCACTTGTTTGCGTAATAGGCGTGACACTGCTTTTCGTTGGTATCTAGCACAGTTGGTCGTTCGTTTGATTCCCCCCTTTTTCTTTTTTTTGGGGGGGGAGGAGAAGGGGGAGATGAAGCTAACCCCCCCCCTCCCCTGCTCGATATGATGGCTGCTTTATAGCTTGCCGCTATTGCCGGTATATATAGCTTTGGCCACTCACTCATGTTTTTACAGTGTACGAGTATGCCCTGCAGCACTAACTCGTTCATTCGTTCAACTTGTCCGTTTGACCTTGAGTGGTATGCACTTATAAGAAAGTGACGTATACCACAGGCCTCTGTTAGCATTTTCGTTAGTTTACCTGTAAATGAGGCTTGTCTGTCTGTCACGAGCTCTGAGAATACGCCATAGTGCACAATCCATTCTTGCAGGATTGCGCGTCAGGTTTCGGCTGCAGAAGTGCTTTTTACTGGAATTAATTCACAACACAGCTGAATTAGCGTCGATTAGCACTATTGCGTGCGTGTATCGGTGTTTCGCATTTTCACGGCATTTTGACATGGTCTATGTGCACTCTCTGGAAAATTTCGGGTGGCACGTCCCTTATTGGTATTTAGGCCTTTACTGGGTGTCGGTTGGCCTTGGCGACATGACACGTTTCACATTGGGCCACGTAGTGGCGTACGTCGTGTACATGTTGCTCCAATATACTCTTTGTCAGGTACATTTTCTCATAACCGCAATGCATTATTGCCAACATGATGGGCCGTAACTGGTTCGGAATGCATACCTGCTCGACGATTGGCTGATTGACGTTATTATTTTTGCGTCCGTTTATACCTAAATGGTATAATTTGCCATCGTGCATTACAAACTGGTCCTTAGTCAGCAAAATGTGTTGTGCCGCTTTCCTGTCGTCGGGCAGGTCGCCCTTTTGTAGGTAGTCGATTATACATGCCAGTTCATGGTCTCAGCATAGTGTTTGTAGGTTGAGCGTCTCCGTCCATGATACGTCGATATGTCCGCTTCTTCGCTCCGATTAGCTATACGCCGTACTCATTCATCGTCTCAACACCTTTCCCTCGTCCTCTATCGGCGCACCGCTCACTCTGGACATTTTCGTTATCACTGTCCGTCGCCTCCGGGGGTGCTGTGTCCCCAGCGGATATTGCATGTACATTGGCGCGGGTGGTGTGGGAGGTTTTGCATGCCTGCAAACATTCTGTATTTTCTCGAGTATTCTCGCCGTTTTTATGTTTTCCTATTGCCGTACGGTTGTTTAATATATTCTCGTTATTTGTACCCTTGTTTGTGATTTTGTCATTTTCCTCTACAGGTCGGCCTTCTCTCTGTGCGTGCAGTCTGGTATTGCGAGCCTGGTGATGGGCATGAAGCCATGCACGCGCGGTCCATGTAAGCTGAGGCCTGCGTGGGCGGCGGCGGTTGCGGCCGGTAGCATCCACTAATGTGATCAGCTGACCGTTCCGTGGCGCCGTAGCTCGCCGCGTCGTCGTCTGCGCTAGGCATTGTGGTAGGCTCAATGCGGTTTGCATAGGCCTGTCGGTGGTGGTCTGCTGCCAGCTGTCTCTCTATTTGTCGTGAGGGCGGTGCCGTAATTCAAACTCTCGGATGGACACCCAAGGCGGTGAGAACCAAACAACGCCCATATTTCACCTCCTCAAACTCGCCCCGACGCCTTGTCTCATCCGGCCAATGAGGCGGACTAGTGACAGGTCGCAGCAACCCCAGGCTGCACGCTGATTGGCCCCTGGCAGTCGTCGCGCCCCCTTGGGAGCGTGTGACTCATGCCTAGGGTCAGTCCGGTATGGCACGGCCACCTGTAGTCATGCGAGAGCTCTGGTGAACAGCAATAAACGGATGGAACTGAGTGAGAGAAAGACCGTTTCGTCTACCTAATCCGGACAGGCCAAGTAAACGCAGTGGCCCCGATCACATAAATATCGCCGCAAAAGGTGCTGTTGTTAACAGCGTAAACTCTGGGGTTTCTGGACCTAATGTCACCAAAATTGTACACAATGTAGAGAAATTCATTCTCTTTAATTGTTTGAAATCGGAACTGCGATATTGCACTCCGTTTCAGAATGGCAGCGTGACAAAGTAGATTGGTCCGTGATGAAATATTTGGAGCATAATATACTAGGCTAAGTTTCATATGAATCTCCTAAACCGTTAGGCCGATTTTGCTGAAATTTTGTGCGATGACATATTAAAAATTGTTTAATGCGATAATCTCAGCAATCGTTTAACCAACTATGATTAAATTTGGTACAACAATGCATATTAGACATCCCAACCTGACAGGTGACCAAAACTTTAAAAGTTGGAAAATCCAAGGTGTGGATGGTTGACTATACTACGCCTAATGTAGACCTGCATTTGTCATTTGTTTGTGCCAGGTCCACCTGAAATGTACCATAAAGCCTGCATTTGCGAATCAACATATTGCATTCTAGTGTACAGACAGGCCTTTTATATTGTATATTGTGTCAGCAGTTGCGGTTTGACAACTGTCAAATAAACAAATGATTGATTGATTGATATCGCCCTTGGTCTGTATGGTCTGTCTGTAACGTTAGTGGATTGCTATAACAGAGGCCTACTAGCACATGTGATTCTGTGCTACGCCCTGCACTGCAAGCTTCTATTTGGTGTGTTATGCTACAGAAGCTCGACTTGCTTATCAGTGCGGTGCTGGCTGACGACGTGCCAGTCGATACCATGCCAGTCGATGTCGAAGCAGTCATCGAGGAATTGGTAACGTACGACGTCCCAATTGCCGACATCGACTTAATGGTTCAGGAGCATGACGACGTGCTGCCGGACGTTATTGTCGAGCAAGGCATCAGCGATATGATGCGCTGCGTAAAGAATTTCCTCAAGTCTCCTCACCGTCCTGCAGCTGTTGCTGAATCCAGGCGCCTGTGTGAGCTTCCGATTGCCGTCACAGCCGGTGAAGTACCGTCATGTTGGCATACCTGTGTCAAAACCGTCGCACTACTAAAGAGAACGCGTCCATCGCTGCTGGCGGAGTACAGACCATTACGCACAGCAGGTGATGGTAATTGTCTCTACCGATCAGTATCGCTGCTGTTATACGGAACAGACAGCTACCATGGCCTGCTAAGCTTGAAAACGGCCGTGGAAGTCATGTCAAATGAACACTTCTACAATATGGAAACATCAGCGTGCAAGTGCCCATTCAAAGATGAGGTGGCACTGGTGCTTCCAAGCTACGAGCAGCTCTGTTTCGACACAGCGACAGATGGCACCTATGCGGACATTCTGACTGTATATGCTTTAAGCTGCGCTATTAACCGTCGCATACAGTCGTTCTTTCCGCCACTCAACAGCGACTTTACCGAGTCGCCACTCACACGTCTGATGAACCCATTGGCACCCGGAAAGCCGTTAGTGGTCATGTGGTCGACTGTCGGTCCAGTACTGTCATGTGGGCCGGTAACCATCGACTACTTTGTGCCGCTGATTTGTGAGTTGACTGAGAGAGAGTACAGCGAATTGCCGCCTGCAGTGGTGGTTGTCGACGAAGACGACATTGCAGCAGCACCTGCAGACACTGCTGCCATGGACGACAACGTCGACCAGGCGGTGCACGACGACGTCAACAGAGACGCTGACAACGTTCACTCTGAAATGAAACCACAACGTAAGTCACCACTTAAACAACGACTTAAACTAACTACACTGTGTCTCAAAAAGCTGTAGCCAGGTGCCTGTGTGAGCTTCCGATTGCCGTCACAGACGGTGAAGTGCCGTCATGTTGGCCTACCTGTGCCAAAACCGTCGCACTACAAAAGAGAACGCGTCCATCGCTGCTGGCGGAGTACAGACCGTTACGCACAGCAGGTGATGGTAATTGTCTGTACCGCTCAGTATCACTGCTGTTATACGGAACAGACAGCTACCGTGGCCAGCTACGCTTGAAAACGGCTGTGGAAGTCATGTCAAATGTTCACTTCTACAATACAGAAACATCAGAAAACGGCCGTGGAAGTCATGTCAAATGTTCACTTCTACAATACAGAAACATCAGAGTGCAAGTGCCCATTCAAAGATGAGGCGGCACTGGTGCTTCCAAGCTACGAGCAGCTCTGTTTCGACACAGCGACAGATGGCGCCTATGCGGACATTCTGACTGTATAAGCTTTAAGGCGTGCTATTATCCGTCGCATATAGGGCCTAGTCGTTCTTTCTGCCACTCAACAATGACTTTACCGAGTTGATGCTCACACGTCTGATGAACCCATTGGCACCCGGAAAGCCGGTCGACTGCCGGTGCAGTACCCTCAGCTGGGCCAGTAACCTTCGACCACTTCATGCCGCTGATTCAACGTTGAGTTGACTGAGAGTGAGTACAGCGAACTGCCGCCTGCAGTGGTGGTTGTCGACAGCGACGACACCGACGACATTGCAGCAGCACCTGCAGACGCTGCTGCCACGGACGACGACGACGTCGACCAGGCAGTGCATGACGACGTCAACAAAGACGCTGACAACATTCACTCTGAAATGAAACCACAACATAAGTCACCACTGAAACGACGACTTTAACTATACTGTGTCTCAAAAAAGCTGAAGCCAGATGCCTGTGTGAGCTTCCGATTGCCGTCACAGCCACTGAAGTGCCGTCATGTTGGCCTACCTGTGCCAAAACCGTCGCACTACTAAAGAGAACGCGTCCATCGCTGCTGGTCGAGTACAGACTGTTACGCACAGTAGGTGATGTTAATTGTCTGTACCTCTCAGTATCGCTGCTGTTATACGGAACAGACAGCTACCGTGGCCTGCTATGCTTAAAAACGGCTGTGGAATGATGTCAAACGTACACTTCTACAATACGGAAACATCAGCGTGCAATGTTTCAGCGTGCAAGTGCCCATTCAACGTTGAGGTGGCACTGGTGCTTCCAAGCTATGAGCAGCTCTGTTTCGACACAGTGACAGATGGCGGCTATGCGGAAATTCTGACTGAATATGCTTTAAGCCGCGCTATTAACCGGCGCATACAATCGTTCTTTCCGCCACTCAACAGCGACTTTACCGAGTCGCCGCTAACACGTCTGATGAACCCGTTGGCACCCGGAAAGCCAATAGCGGTCATTTGGTCGACTGCCGGTCCAGTACCGTCAGCTGAGCCGTTAACCATCGACCACTTCGTGCCGCTGATTCAACGTGAGTTGACCGAGAGTGAGTACAGCGAACTGCCACCTGCAGTGGTGCTTGTCGACGGCGACGAAACCAACGACATTGCAGCAGCACCTGCAGATGCAGCTGCCACGGACGACGACGACGTCAACAGACACATTGACAACGTTCAGTCTGAAATGAAACCACAACGTAAGTAACCACTCAAACGACGACTTAAAAACTAACAGTAACTACACTGTGTCTCAAAAAACTGCACCCCTGAGGCAGGTCGGCATAAATTCTGTTATTTTCCAAATATAAAAAAATCCCAAATATACGTTTTGTGGGGAATTTCATTCTGAATAAAAGCTGTGAGTTTCATTGTGATGACGTCACTATAACGTCATTTATAGGCAATAAATAAGGCATCGTCCCCGCCGAATGCACTGCATAATGAACGGCATGCGGTTACTCGTTGCCTGGTTGCCATGGAAACCTTGCAGCTGGTACTCGACCCGTACTAAACTTTTCGAGCTCAATCGATCCGCAACTGAATGGCGGTGCCTAGTGTGAAAAATCATTATGGGCAAACTTATTTAATGAATTTATGCTGACCTGCATTAGGGGTGCAGTTTTTCTGGGACAGTGTACATTATGTTAATAAAGCTGGGCAGGCAGGTTAGGGACTTATTCACTTTGGTGTATATAGTAGAGTGACGTGGTCTTAACTTTGCATGCAAATACAATTTATAACCCATTGGCATGAGTGTGTTTTGTTTGTGCATCATTCAAAATAGCTAAACAGTGTTTTTCACCTTTTTCTTTAACATTTCTTTCGTTTGTTGTGTAGACCGCGATGACAAAGACGATATTGCAGCACCACACGCTTGTGCCGCTGCTGTTGACGACGACCATGACGAGGCCAACCAGGTCTTGCACACTGACGTCAAAGCCAGACAGCGGAACAGATACGCTGACGACCAGTCACACGCCGACGCCGACGTTCACTTTGAAATGAAACCACAATGTAAGGCGCCACTCAATATGACAAGTCCTGACGTTGTTAATAAGAGTCAATCTTTTATATTTTGGTTTTATTACGGATTTGTTCACTGTGTTGAAATTAAAATAATTAGTGCAGTTGGTACCATGCATTTCCGTCTGCACCAGATAAAGACAATGGCTCTATAATTACCCCGTGAATGATATTCTTATTTTTAATTATTACATCTCTGCTATGCCAAGCTGTGGTGTAATATTATGTCATCATTCTCTGTTAACATGTTATAAAGTCACATTTTATTTTGGCACATTCCAGTCCACAGTTGGCATAAACAATGTGTTGTGCACTACTGTGGATGGCAGCATGTGACGACCCAAGAGAAGACAGCAGAGCTCTGGTCGTCGACGATGATCAGTAAGAGCATGATGCTGACGACGTCATCGACGAACAGCGACTGTGGTGTGTGGAAGTCAGGTGGACCTATTTATAGGCGTAGTTTTGTATTACATGACGATGGTGGTCTATCAGGGGCCAAATTGGTAAATGACCAAATTTGTACCCGCAAGGTCATTGACAAAAGATGCCAGTGGGTGCCGTTTGTGGTTCAACCACCACGTGAGAAAATTGTTGTGCTTTGGCAGTTATATGTGCACCATAAAGTCTCACCTTATTATAAGAAACGTGTGTGATGGGTTGAAAGTAGTGCCGGTGTTGCGCTGTATGAGTACACCGCAGATGCACCAACGTCGTTTCGACCTCATGGCAACAAACGAAATGCAGATGGGGAATATATTCGAACAAATCCCAAAGTAATCGATCAAATACGCTCTGGCCTGATAAAGGAGCGACGCAAACCTCACGACGTATACGTGCAGATGACAGCGGGAGATTCTTTCTCCGTGCCGCGTGACGATAAGCAGGTTCGTAACGTCGCTCAAAAAATCACTGAATGCCAGGTGGGTAAATTGAACAAGGCAGATGAACTCCAGCACATAGTGGGTGGGATACATGAACACAAATTCATCAAGGAGGTCTGTTTGCATCAAGGTCGCTCGCCAATCATTATCGGTTACACGGATGAACAGATTTCTGACCTAAAACGATTTAGTGCAGTCTCCACCCCACAACACTTGCGAAGCATCATTGGCGTCGACCGGACGTTTAATCTGGGCCCGTGTTTTGTCACACTCACGGTATTCAAAAACATGGCTTTAGTATGGAATGATAGCAGAGACAATCCGCTGTTCGTGGGACCGGTGATATTTCACTATGACGCAATCAAGATACTTACCGCAAGTTCTTCGACGTCGTACGTGACGCCATATCCAACGACGTCCTGTGCATGTGCGGAGATCAGCAGTAATGGAGTCGTCGACGTCGTCCTTGGTTCTGACGACGAGAGGGCACTGGTCAACGCCTTCACGGCGGCGTTTCCGTCCACCAGTCACGTGTTCTGCAGCCGTCATCTGCAAGAAAATGTACGACGCTACTTAGCAGATGACGTCGGCATTCCATTCTCCGACCGAAATACGGTATGACACTTCTTCATCTTTGCAGCCTTATAAAATGCAGTATATTCATTCAGTACTGCATATATCATCACACGACTACAAGCGGCAATCGCTGTATGTAACAATCCAACAGTCGACAGTCTTGATGCGGCCGTTGCAGCGATGATGCAAGCAGCAGTGGTGAGCGCCGACTCTGATCGAGTTATCGGTTACTTCCAGGAACGTGTCGTGCCAAAGCTGCAGCAAAACTTTCAGGTACAACACTGAACCTGGGCAATGATAACGCATTGTTATTTAATTTAACCAGCAAACATTGCAGAGGGATCGAATACAGCAACATCGTGCTAATGCGTCAGTATGTGTGTGTCTGTCTCTCTCTGTGTGTGTATGTCTGTCAGCGCTCTATGGCCTAAAATGAAATCAGCTGGAGCAGATCGTTGCGTGTTGTAGTTGACATAACTAGACCTACTTACATGCAATATATCGGTACAGGTAGCCTAGGCCTCTAATGCACGGCAGGCAGGCCCGTCGTGGGTCTGCATTTGCTAGGTTCCCGTTTCAAATGAGACTTAGATATGTACGATGCGTTGTAAATTATTGGGACTGTCACGATGTGGTGTGGATATAGCGGTTAAGTGCTTGCAGTTTTTTATGCATGCAGGTAAGCACACTCAGTGGATAAGTGGCTTGTTTCCAAATTAATTTGGACAATCTTGTTGATTTTACCAACGACTACAGTGACTTATTTGGTACATTGTATTAGTACATTTTTTTCTATAGTCTTTACCCAGCAGATCAACAGATACATCAAACAGATCTTCAAGAACGTCATTGTATATTTGAAGATCTGTTGATCTTCTGCAGCCTGCAAACCTCATTTGAGACCACGCCATCATTCACTAATCCTTCGTATCCACAAGACTTTCTGCTAAATACACTTCACTGCAGATCAAATCTTGCTTTGCTTTGCTGCAGCGCAGTGTTCAAACAGATCGTGGATAGCTTATATCTCTTTGGTATTCGAGATATTGCTGCAATTGATTAATGTTAATTTTTGCAGTCTGATTTGCTAAACGTCTTATACTGACTTCCGTTAGCATTCGTTGAAAGCAAAATCAGAGTTATTAACTTTCGCCAGATGGTGACTGGTGCCACTTTAATAGATTTGATGAATTTTGAATCAACAAATATATAGCATTCCTATGCCGAAAATAATACAAATTGGTTGAGGCGTTTTGAAGATGAAGCAAAAATGTGGATCTTCAAACGTAGTGGTCACAGTTTTTTTGGCCCACCCTGTCTACGATTACCATACTTGTTCTTAATTCCAATTTAAGCTGCTTAAATTGAATTTAATAAAACTATGCTACATATGTGCAGACCATTCAGTCAAACAGCTGGATCCGGCAGCGATGGGACAATAACAATGCCAAGTCTGTCAACAACCTACTGAAAGTTACCACTGACTGGAAGCAGCTTCCAACGAGATCTCTGATGGACAACGTGTACGACGTCATGCATGTACAGTACGGTGACGCGCGGCGCGCTTGGTACGGGCACGGAAACTTCAGCTTGGCAGCCGCCTTCGAGAGTCACCGTGTCAGCTACAACACGTGGCTTGCTGCTGGTGACGATCGAAAAGCCGCACTCTTCCGTCGCTTCTTGGCAGACACCGGTCGTCGTCACACTGCTGATACCGTCGTATCGTTAGATGGAGTGACCACAGTGCCAGCTACGCCGTGCATTGCACGCAAACCGGGGCAGCGGACTCGTGTGAAGCACGCCATCACGTCGTCGTGCGACTGAAGCAGTAGCACCACCAGCAGCAGACAGCATTTTGTTCGTTTACATGTAGGTTGTAGACCTGCAACCTGTGTTAGGACATAGGTTCATTGTATTGTACTTGACCTATACGTTTTAATGTGCATTTTGGGCGTATAGTCTTGGGCCTATACATATGTACATGTATAACATGGAAGCAGTGTGTCACCTGTACACAGGTATTAATTAAGTTGTTTTTGGATAGTCGAATTACTAGTCTGACTCGAGCTCTCTTACAAACGATTGCGATACGATTTCACACAATAGTGCAGCATGCATGTTTACTTGTTCATGGCAGAGCTTCTCAAATGCATTGGAAAATAGTTGCTTATTTCAGCGATCTCAATATTTTAGCAACGTGAATGCGACGTATAGGCTTCTATCGATTACGTAGGCTATATAGGCCTACACTGTGTCTCAAAAATGTGTATTATCCTACCACCTAATCAATAGTAACAATATTTCTCCTATTCCAGTGCTTTTTGGTACAAATAGCACTGAATTTATGCCACCAAAAGGTGATCTAAATTCCCATTTCACCTGTTTAGTGTACGTACCTTACCTTGGGAAACTTTAAACCCTGAAAATCACAAACTCAGTGATAACATTGTTTTGAGAATAAATGAAGCTAATGACAATTTATTTGTTCATGATTTTTTAGTGTAACGAGAAGCTCACAATGAGTGTTCAAAACTTTGTCCATCTGCATGCATGAATGGTTTCAGTCGCTTATTTCTCCACTCACTGATGGCCGTGTCAATAACATTCTGCTGCAGACTGTGCCAGACAGCAATAAGGCACTGGACTGGCATAATATAACTTATTCCTGTTTCTTATGGTAGTAACTGCATGATAAATATGTAAAATAATGCTATAACGGATAATAAAATTTAGCTTTTAATTACAGTTTCACTTTTAACTTCCTAGCATTGAGGATAGGCCTATATGCAACTTGAGGCTAAATTCATGATGTTCAAGGTTTTAAAGTGTCCCAAGGTAAGGTACGTACACTAAACAGGTGAGGTGGAAATTAAACCAGTAATATTTGTACCAAAAATTACAGAAATCGGGCAGCTACTGTTAAAATTATTGTTGGTGTTTGGGTGGTATACTTTTTTGACCACCAGTGTAGTTATGCTGTTTTGTCCATGTCTCAGCGGTTTTTGGCATTTTTATTCGCTTGTTCTGTTGTATGTTGCTATTCTTGTGTGTATATAACCTTCGCCGCTTTATTAGCATAAGGCCTACACTGAATCTGTATCTTGTCTAATAATCGGCAAACCTACAACTGGTAGTAGGCCTATCACGTGCGTCTGCTCTATAGGGGCCTAGGCCTATAACATGCTGGACGTGACGCAGTGCGTTGCGAGGATTTGTCTGCGACAGAAGCTGCTGACATCGTTTTATTTTCTGTATACGCTGTGTATTTAGATCTAGGCTTACTTTGCATGCTTTGGTATATATATATGTTACAATAACGATTTCTATATCCTTTTTATAATTTTTCTACACGGAATGTTGAAACTTACCCATTATGTGAAGACATGACGCCAACCACAAAACTGATAACATAATATTTATTGCAACGCTCTAGAGGAGGTCTGAGCCATGGCTACTGCCACTAAAATACTGTCCTCGATTGAGGATCGAGGTTAGACTAATTGTGCTGACCCTTGACCTTGACCTTTGTCTTTACCTTTTATCCCTGGAAAGGTGTGGTTGATTCAAACACATGCAAAAGATCAAGGTCAAAGATCACTTGGTTACAGTGGAAACAGACAGACGGGCATAAATAAATTTTTATTTGGAACTTTGTGTACATATAACAGTAGGCCCTAATATTAAGTTTTATGTTTTGACAAGTTTTACTGAGCATATGCTTTATTTTTCAGTAATTATATGTTGTTTATTGTGCCTCTCTTAAAAGAAATGACAAAATGCATAAAGAACTTGTCTATCTTGGCGCTCGCCTTTCTCTATAGAATAGCACGCATAGCCTAGGCCTACAATAAACAGTACCATTGGACCGATCTTCGCCAAAATTTTACATGATATAGTGGCATTAGTAGCAAGTAATAGCAAAACGAAACCGTGCTACCATCTGGCGAACGTGGAAAGAATGCATGTAGTATCAGTTTGCCTTCATTACGTCAGTATTATTTGGTTGCCATGGCAACGTCCTATGACAAATTGGAAAATATGGTATAGATACATCATCAGCACATAAAGCGCGTTCATATGGCAAAAAGATTGCAAAAATTGGTCCTGTAAATCCGGAGATATTCAACGAAATATGCTGAACCACGACATGAACTCGCAACACAATTTTGATTTTCCAAGTATTCGTTTGGCGGTCGCCTAAGGGACGTTGCTATGGC
>Ga0209782_1001116_pt1 | contig 13500 bp, 5 predicted proteins | sample WorMetmaBAHAMAS1_FD_187390 | JGI IMG/M metagenome (GOLD analysis project Ga0209782, IMG submission 187390) | Marine gutless worms symbiont microbial communities from Max Planck institute for Marine Microbiology, Germany - Inanidrilus... | ecosystem: Host-associated > Annelida > Digestive system >... | reverse complement strand
GTGTTGCCATCTGTTAAGTCAACATGCAATCGTCCAGGGTTTGAACTGTGAAATATGAACTTGGGGGTGGCTCAACAGCAAAGCCCGAGGCCTCAAAGGCCGACAGCGGGGCTGTATCTCTTAGGGAGGGGCAGCCAGCCCCCTCCCCACCAACTAGGGAGCACTGTAACTTCTCCCAGCGAGCCTGGCTGCTTAAAGGTTTTCTTGCATTTTAGATATGCCAGATGACCTCTCCTAGAACTGAATTTTATTGAGTTCCTGCCTGTGGGGTGCAGACTGCAGTCCCAAAGATAAACTGTGGGTCATAACAACAACTATGGGTTGAGCCCCAACCCTTCAGTCACTTGGCAATTCATACCCTGCAATCGTCAGTTCACAGTTCCATACAGTAGGCCTACCGGTTACAAAAAAGACATCATAAATTATAGCAGCTGTTCTGTCTTCCCAGCAGCAGTTCAACCCTCGTAGTTGTTGTTATGACCTCCAGTTCATCTTTTGTACATTAAAACAAATAATCTCATTTGTCTGCAATTTGCAAACTTAGATGTAAAGATGGTTTACTTATGTTAGGCTTTCACATTTTTAATGTTTAAAAAATAATTTTTACCTTATAATCCTTGCCAAAATAGCATGCTATTACAGTAAATTGTGCAAGCAAAATGGTTTTAAACAATCACAAAACTAGATATACTGGCATGTCCAAACGTGACATGGCTATCTATTCTTGTGTTGTTGGCACCACATGACAAATACGATTAAATGATCGGACAACTTCCGGTGTGAAATATGATATCCACATCACAATTTCTTATTCTCCTTCCGACTGTGGATCACATTGCTGGACTACCAAAAAAATGATCTACCCCATGCTTTGTGAAAATTTTTCTTCGTTATTATTCAACTGATCCCACCAAATTTGGTGTGAATATATTCCGATAATCATTGATTAATGCTAAAATTTAATGTTTTCGATTCTCCACAGTGGAAGAGTAAGCCATCGATAAGGCATCAGGCGTGTGATGTGAGTAGAAGATAATGTTTTCGTGCAAAATCAACTAACCAGACCTGCAAATGAACAAGTTTCCTCAGAACCTTTTGACTTTTAGGATGCCAGTTTGTAGCAGAGGAGAATAACAAAAGAAAAGAACTCACTTTCAAATGTATTCTGCCACCAATACAGACTAAAACACTAAATCAGCAGCAAAATCATATAAATTACAAATAATATACAACTGCAACTGCATAAAAAAGCTTCAGAAGCAAGTCTAAAACTGACTAGGCTAGTTAAACAAACATAACATACTCATGATCATCAACAAAATAGCACCTACAGTAGGACAACAAACTTAAAAATAAAACTTAATAATTTAATAATACAAAATTCAACAAAAACATGTAGCTGCACAAAAATCACAGTAAAATCTCCACAACTAATCCCAGTTCTACAGCAAACAACCAAACTTGCTACTGTAATTCATATGTAATGACATTCAACACATAACGGCTATATTGCTATCACTCAAATAGTTAACTAACTTACACGATTTATGCAATAACGAACATCAACATCAGCGTAATTTACATGCAGAAACAACCTTTGGAACAAACTGAATACACTGCAACAAACTGCAGCATACTTGCCGAAGAAAATAAATACTGCATAATACTTGTGGATGACTGGAAAATACTAAGAGCACAAAATATACATAGACATATACATGTCCGAAAGATAATCCTAATCCAAGCAATCTGACTTTAGTTAAGACTCAAGAAACAGATGCAAAAAATGAGTAAAATACTTAAACAAACAGTGCTACGCCTAAACCTAAACTAAGGACTGCTCACACATACATGTGCCATGTATGCCGCTGAGCATAACTGTGTCTGCAATACACAACATAGAACAGTTCTAATAATCTTCATTCTTCTCCACAGAAGAGTCTTAGATGTTTTCTTATCTAGTTGAATATTGCAATGGTTACCAGTAGAGCACAGAGATGTTTATTACTACAAACTATCTACAAGACAGTGATGGTCACATCCAAGATTCAGCCCACCTGTGTGCACTGCACTTGGCTCAGCCCCTACAATTGAAGTGATATTAACAACTACTACAAAATAGAAGCTGGAGACATGCAACACTACAGTTTGTCAATACGACCAACTACAGATACCGCACTGATTGGTCAAAACTAGGTCGTGTGACATACCGTGACTGAATGGTGAATGAATGGTGCACAATAGCTAAATAGCAAGAGACGACAATTAAATAAACCATTAAACAAGTTAAACTGAATGTCAAAAATAAAGTACAAATTTGCACACTGATATTAAATTAATTGATTGTTAATTAATAAATGCAATTTCTTGTAGCAGTGTTTGCTAACAGATAAGGTCATAAACTGCATCATAACATGATAAAATTTCCTTACAGTTTTATAATAAAATTTTGAATTAAAAAAAACAATATAGTAGTTGGTCAGACGACATGATAGACAAAGCACAACAATTGAAGCATCATTTAAATATGGTGTCAATCAGTTAAAATGTCGACACCTGGACTTGCTGTGTTGACATTTCAACTTAGGGACATCATATCTGAACATGACTGAGTATCATGCATCATCTATATGTAAGGGGGGACGATCCCAAACCCACGGACCCAATTTTTACCCAGCTGAGGTGATGCTAAAGGCTACGGAATATGCGCGACAGCGTACGCGCGGCGCGACATCGTACGTGCACCATGTAGTTGCCGGTCTATGAGGGTAGGACCCAGTATTTGAATTTCGAAGCCCTGGGCCAATCAGGATTGCTATCCGAAAGGACGCCAGTAAATCACCCCTACGCCAAGCCCTGCATGGTCACTGCTCCGGCCACGGAGAGGTATGCCACAACTAGCCCATATCACCCCGTTCTCTGCATCGATTGGGCACCTGGCAGTGGCTAATCAATAGATAGAAGTGGTCTACGTTGTTGCCAACAACATAATGCGAAGCAGCAACTACAAAGATACAGAGTGATTTTTTCTCTGACACTGGCTCAGCTGGCTTGTCCTGAATAAAGGGCCATTATATCGATTGTTCTTGTTGCTGAACACAGCAAGAAATACTGAAAGGTAAGTTATGAAAAAGGTGAATCACAACGGTAAAAAGGTTATCAATATAAAAATTTTCATCAAGAAATATGTATTTGCATAATGTCAATAATGCATATTGTCACTAAATATTTAAGGACTGCAATAATGTACAAATACATGTAAACAATTGAAAAAATTGGACAAATAAAAATTCACTGTCTAAAAATTTTACACGATTATCAGTTTTTTGTCGAACAGATGGAGCAGAAATTAAGACGGAACTATTGTTTCCAAACATTTGTATTTTCAACTAGAGAGAGAAATTTTTTTCATTCAAATTGACAGAAAAAGAGTAAACAAATTGTTCAGCAGCTGCGTGATATACATAATGCAGCAATAAGACTTGATAATCAAGATGAGCAGAAAGTAAAGTGAGACAGAACTGTAATGAATACAATTAGACAGATATTTGATCTAAATTGAAAGAAAGAAGATATGCAGGTTTTTAGAAAGTGCTGGGGATGTTAACAATAACCGGAAAGGTAGACTGTGCTAGTGTCAACAAGGGAATGTATGGGAACATTTTTTGCTGTACATATGTACAAGATTTATATTACATAAATAGAGGGTGGGCCAAAAACAGACTGTTTTTGACAGTTGATAACTTTGTGACGGTTAATGGGAGAAAGATGTGTGATACGTCAAAAGCTTCAGAATTTTGTATAGAAAAAAAGGATAAAAATTACGTCAGCACGTTTAAATGTTCTTTGCTTAACTTGCATAAGCCTTTAAAATTAAGCTGCATTTGACAAAAATGCATGGATTTTACCCAATTTTAACTCAAACATACAGCGAAAAGCAACAGAATTAGTCCAGACGAAGTTCAATGTGGGCACAGGATTTAGATCCGGACTATCTGGAGGCAATTTTTCCCATTTAATGAACTCCGGCACATGGGAGCACAGGTAAGCAACAGCACAGCGTGAACGGTGTGAATGTTTGCTGCCATTCATCCAGAGTTCATTGAACTGGAAAACTGGCGTCCAAATACTCCAGATCTAAATCCTGCGGATTATTCAGTTTCGGAAGCATTGCAACAGACAGAGTATCATCAGAAAATTTCACAAATTGACCGGCTAGAATTTGTGCTAATCAACTGTTGGATTCAGCTAAACCAACTGCATGACAGGTTGAACCGAGCGATCAATCAGCTGCCAAAACGACTGATGACAGTTATCAAGGCAAACGGTGCTAATAATGAATTTCGTCTGGACTTATTCTGTGTGCAGATGATCACTGCTGATTTTTTTCACTGCACGTTCGAACTGAAAATTGGTTAAAATCCATGCATTTCTGTCAACTTCAGCATAATTTGACACGTAGTGAAGATTTATATGAACTAGGCAAAGAATATTTAAATGCACTCGTATACAAGTATTATACTTTTTCTGGGCAAAATTCTGAAGCTTTTGACATCACACGTCTTTCTTCCATTAACCACCGCTAAGTTATCAACTCTCAAAAACAGTCCATTTTTTGGCCCACCCTGTAAATTAATAGTGATGCTGGTAAAGCATAGAATAGTGGTAAAAACTGTATTAGTCAGAAAGGATGCAATGCCTAGAAAATAGTCAATAAAGTTACATACGTGTGCATATCAATTGCAATACTACCAGTTTAGCCAAAAAAACTGTATAATATGTACAAAATGTAACTCATATTCGAGTTTCAACAGTCAACTGCTGTGACCGCTGGCCAGAAGATAAATCTGAAGAAGGTAGTGACGTAAAACCGTTTGCCGGTGACGAATTTCCATGCACGGTCTGCGTTGACTGCTCTGCAACTGTGACAGCCCGCTGACACTGGCTGCATATAACAAGTCGGCCCGGCCGAGGCTTGGTAGACGGCTTGCTAAGAGCCTTAGCTAAGGCGTTAGTCGACACAGTCAGAGCAGATGTTTCCGAGGTGGTCAACAGTCGTGACTGGGGGCTGGCGGCTGCTGGATCCGACACAGAATAGACGATGGCGGCGCGAGGAAGTGTCGACTGCATTGGAACACGGACAGTCTTTGAGCATTCCAGTGAACTGCTCGTCTGATCCGCCAACTCCAGACTCAACTGGACTCTCCGCTGGAGTTCCGCTGGCAGCTAAATATCAGCAGCAACACAAACTAATTTACAAACAACTAACAAAAACAACGGCCACAGTCATCTATCACAATGCACTGTTATTACCAACCACATTAGCACAGAAGGTAAGTATGTAAAAGTAAAGTAAACAGAGTACTGGTGTAGTATCAAGTATCTCGCAGTGCCAAATAACTCTCATCTGCGCCATTGCGCGTGCGCGATCTCGCAAAGTCTCGTTCACCACTGTTCATTTATTTAATATTTATTTCTTCGGTTACGGTTAGGTTTAAGGTTAGGATTAGAGTTAGTTGTAGGGTTATGGTTAAGTTTAATAATTTCTACATGTCGCGCAAATCTCGTACTGCGAGTTATTTGGCAATGCGACATATTTGGCATGACACCGGTACAGCAGTTGGCAAACATACCTTACCACCGCTACGGGAATTCACATACCATATGGAATCACACATTGTTACCTGCCACCCAGCAGAGATGACATTCCCGCCATTCCTGGTACTTCAATCGTCTTCATCCATCTCTATCCACTCTAACTTTTGAACCGAGTGACCTTTGACCTTGACCTTTTGCATGTGTATGGCTCATGACCATAGCTCTCATGGGATTGAAGGTCAAGGTCAGGGTCTCAGTCTAAAATACAGTTGCTGGGACCTCGACCACAATTGAGCACAGTTTTCTAGTTAAACATATATCTACTGTTAACGTGTCATAATTCTCAACCATTTCAAACTGCTCCTGTCGTTTCAACATCAAAACTTATTTAAGTCGACTTAACCAATGTCATTTGTTCACGCTCCTCTCAGTCTCTTATAACTCTACTTTCTTTATTGGGTTTTGTTTCCAAAATAGCAACTCAAGGATATGCAATTCTTTCTTTCAGTATGTCTAACAAATCCATTTTCTCCTGAGCATAATTACTCAAAACCACACTTTCATTACATTGATAAATTTTGACAGCAATATTTACAAATAATTAACAAAAAAATTCAACGAGCAACACCCAGTGGTAGGTTGCCATTACTTTCCGCCAGGCCTGCAGTTACCTTCCCAGCTAAAGAACGTAGGTAGTGCAGAAACACTAGTCAGGTGAGGTGGGCAAATAAAACAGCTTTGGATTGCCCAATATATCAGCAACACTTTTATCAAAAATAATAAATATCAGATCACGCTGGCTCAAATTACACCTAAGAATGTCGGGATCCATTTTTTTGAAACACAGTGTAGTATATATTGCAACAAAACAGTAATATATGTGTCAGATCTCAGTCTGCATCACAGTAGAAGTGAAAGTTTCATCAGCTTGCCGTACCGCTTGCAACTGAGGCTCGACAAACTGTGAAGGCTTGCAGTGAAGTAACTGAACGGCGACATTGCAGTCACTGCGACAGCGTTCCTACGGCAACCAGGCATACTCACACACTACCACACAGTTTCTACGTGTCTCTACATCCAAATGAACACAGAGTCTAGTTTTTAGTTGCGCCTCTTGCACGCTGCGAGGCGCGACTCAAGTAGTCACGTTTCTGTCCGCCCGTGACAAAAAAAATGTCGGAGGTCCAATCGACCCCCCCCCTCACCCACAGAGGCGCGACCATATACCGCTAGGTATTCTAGTTCAAAATCCTAACCAATACTGTGGTTTACCAACTCAATGGAAACAATGTAAAATCAACATAAGACAAATAAATTGAAAATACAAGGTTAATGAGGCTGAAACTTGGTTCAAATAAATCTGTTCTATGGCATCAGAAATCAGTGTTTCAGTCACCTGACTAACCTTGAACAATTTTATATGAATTAGGGCTGTGCAAATTAACAATTAATTGTACAAATAATTGTTAAAAAGTTTTAATCATTAAAGAAAATTTTAATCTTTAAAATTTTGATTAAAATCATGTCACTATCAACACACTATAAACTGCTACATCAGTTTGATGTGTGCTCAGTTGGATACGTTGTCAACAGAAGGCAATCATCGCTATCTCCAGAGTACGTGAATACATTAGTTTGTGTCCGAGACTGTATAATGAACAACTGAACAGTAGTCTTGCTAATGACAGCTGTTAACTGCTTTTGTGCTACGGTCAATAAGTGAAACAGTAAATGTGTTTTAGTGAATTTCTGTTGCATTATTTTAAAAAACCACAATTAACTGTTAATTAATTGTTAATTTTTGAAAAATTAACTATTAAAAATTTTAATCGTTACCAGCCCTAATATGGATACATTTAGGGAACCTGACCTAACCAAGAGTCGAGAGAAAACATTCAGCTGCAAGAGCATAATAGCATTCTCCTATGGAGAGTGCGTGTGTGCTCTGGATGGAGCATAGCAGTTTGGAACGAGAACTCACCTGCCATATGGGATCACACTGTGTTACCTGCCACCTGGCAGAGGTGACATTCCCGCCTTTATCCCAACCAATTAAGGCTAGTACTCGATTTAGCGACCCCAGAGGGATGCAAGGCTGAGTTAATCTAGTTGGCTTGGTTACATACCAAAGTGGTATACCCGACCAAAGATGCTTTCACATCCCAGTACTAACCGGGCTCAAAGTGGAGTAAGTTCGTTCATGTAACGAATGACACTACTGCTACGGCCAAGCCACTTGCCGAGGTCACTAATGGTAGAACAACGCAATGACCCTCGCCAGCTCAAGAAGACGTTGCTGTCACATTTCAATGATACTTAACCATGCTTACCGACAGCACAACAACAATACGGATCATGCAGGGACAGCTCACAGCTCATCAACTGACTGCTGTAGATGTACAGCAGTCACATTAAACTAGAACGATACTAACAAAATGCCGATACGACTAGTACTACGACTACTTATTCAACTGACCAGATTCTCAATAACAGTCAAACGAACCAAATCATCCTGCAGGTCACAGATGATAATCTGCGCGTCAAGAAGGCGAGAGTTGAGTGAGCATGTGTTCTCATTCAGCAACTTCTTCTCAACTTCATAATTCTCAACCTGATTGATATGCATTAGACACAAGTCAACTGCGATTATTTAGACAACTCTAAAAAAAACTGCTTCGCCACACTAAAGTGTTGTTTACGGCAGCCTACCAGGACCTAACAGGGCGTGGCTCTTAGTTGTTTACGTTTTCATGCCACGCCTGCTACTTTCTTAATAATAATAATTTATGTGACCTGTTATATCAGACACCTACCTGAACCTACCAGAGTTTGACTGTGGTAGCTTTTGGTATGCCAGTCATGTGACTACCATGTTTACATACAAAACATCTACCAGACATGCCCTGTTAGGTCACCGAAAATGTGTGCTATATCGGCATAATTTTCTAAAGTGGCTAACAAACACTTAAAAAGACATAAAATAGCACTGTAAACAGAAAATAATAAATTTAAATATAAAGGTCAAACACAGACTGTTTCAGAATGTGCATCTCATGCGTATTAATCTATTTGTTGACGACAATGGCAACAGCTCACAAATGTCTAAACAAATCAACTTATTCTAACTAGTATCTCAGTTTTGAACAGAAACTGTAACAAAATTCAGTGCTAATGTTTTTCGTTCATTGCCAATGACAGATAATACTAGCTGCGACTAGCCAAATAAATAACAAAACAGCATACTCTATCACTGTTGGTTTATATACATTTTGCATTTCTTGCAATTAAAGTCTGCAATTATAAGTTCTCAATAAAAACAGCACTTAGGACAGAATTTAACACAAGAAAGAAAGAAACAGTATCGGTACATGCTACTTCTTAGTTCTTACAATACAATGCTATGTAACTAAACTTACTGTTGCCAGCAACTTAGTCTCAAGCGTATGATTCAATCTCTGTAGCTTCACATAACTCTCATGCAACCTAAAATGATACAATAATCTGAAAAATAATTGCTCTTAATTTTGTGACAATCCATAATATTACATAACTATATGTGCTATAAACACAGTAATAAGGTAAAATAATAAAACTACATGTAATTATAAAATAATAGAATAAAGAAATGCAATACTCAGAGGAAATCAACCAGTTAAGGAAACAAAGGCTGCAAATTTTAACGGTAAATTATTCATCCAGTAACAGTCACATCTGATTAAAAGTTTTCATTTTGCAATTACTGCACCTTAACAGAAAATTCCAAACCTGTTGTATTTATCATTAAGTTTTCGCAGCTCATCAAGCAGTCGAATGTTCTCAGTTTCAAGCGAATGACGTGCAGTAGTGAACTCTTCATCCATGTAGACAATACGATCATTGCTTTCTTGCAGCTGAGCATCCACTTGCTCTAATTTCTGCACCAACTCCAAGCTGAAACAGCACAAATGTTACACAAATCTGCTCAAATCATGTAACTGAAGATAAAAAAACACACGCAACCTGCATCTATTAGCATTTCGCAAGGTTACGGTTTTCATCAATATTATACAATTTAATCGACTAATCTGATGTTTAGTAAACTGAATAAATAAAATAGTTTTGCAAAATTAACAATACAGTATAATATTTTATATTGTAAACAACCTAAGGAAATTTTAACATGTTCAACAAGCTGTATTGTGTCGGAGGCTTGTTACAAGGCTATGCATGATGAGCCACTATCAATACTGCATGATACTCATGCATGTAACGTAAGTTATAAAAACTGGAATAAAATAAAAACACAGCACAAGTTATAAATAGCACAAGAAACAGTTACTTGGCTTTCTTGGAACAACTCTGGCATGCTGCTCCGCATTCCTGCAGAAGACAAATTCACATCTTTGAACAAATTATTATCACACTTACATGCACTTATATCAGTAGGTTGTTTCGTTACAAAATTACCAGTGATTATCAATTATTTTTTTTGCTGATTACTGACTAATGTAAGGTGACTGATACAAGTTTCAAGTTCTATGTAGCATTCAATAGTTCTAGACTATGTCAACATGATAACAGCCTTCTCTTAGTTTTGTCATTTTGTGATTTTAATCTATGCCTTAATTAACAAATTCACGCAACAAAGTCTTTGGAAAGGCAGATGAACCATATTTTACTTGTTCTGATACTTGCTCTAAAAGAATCTGTGATCACTGAACATGGCAGTGGCACAAAACTAACAAGCCAAGCTGTCCTGTAGTGACGATATGATTGCAAAAATTTTGTACTAATAATTGCAAACTCACATACTCTTTGGGATTTATGACAACAACCAATAACTCAACTGCAATTCAGTCAACAGCAAATATGTTTAAGCAATGCAAAAATGTTAAATGGTACAGCACTAACACAAATGAAAATCACTTTCTTAATTATTCACGAAAAACTACAAACCGAGCACTGTTCTGGCACTTGTTGAACTATGACAACAGCAGGACTTCTATGCATAATGCTGCGCAATCTACAATAATTAAGTTACATTAAATAACTGCATCATAGACATCGAACTTCATCCCTGGTGCTGCCCCCTGGAGATTCAATTTCAAGTTTTCAACATGCAAAGTTTTTGTTTCACTTACGCCTCGACATTATGTGCAAATATAATATCATTCACAAAACCAGAATTACTAGAGGAGGACTAAGCCATGGTCACTGGTAATGGGCAACAAGCATTCAAAATGTGGTGAAGGTTGGACATCTGGTTTTAGAGATATGTTTGCAGACAGATATATAAATCAAAGACAGGTATGGTAAATGCAATACTTTGCAATACTATCAAAGGCAAAGTAAAAATATGTCATATATTACATGTCAAGTACCACAACAATAAGGCATGAACATGCTTCATGGGGGGATTTCCCTGACCCACTAACCAAAGACTATGCCCCTGGACTCCACAGAAATCTCCACCACCCTATTTATGGACTCACACTAATGTGCTCGCCATCCTCAGGCTTCAACCCTCAATTAAGGTTTCTTGTCTCCGCCAGTTTTGTCGCATTGTTTTGATAAGATCATTCGACATACTTTTTTCATCTTCATGACAGATTTTTGTATATTTTTCCAGCGTTTCAACCCTTTCCAGTCTAAAACATCAAATATGAGTCTTCTGCTGTCACAGGTACTATGCTTGCTAAAAAGTGATCAATTTATGTCACTGTAGACTTGTTCAATTTTCATGCAAAATATTTAACAAAGAAGAATAAGTTTAATGCAGATTAACTGTTAAGTAATTACACGTCATCGTCATACATTAATTTCCTTGCTACTCCAAAAATTACGAAAGATATATAACACTTCAATGCAGATCAATTTTTGGGCACACTCTGTAAACATAATCATATTGTAAAATGTCTCATTTGACCTGTGTGATGAATACACAAAGTCAAACACTGGTTTTTGACATCAAAAACTCCCTGTGTTCTAAATTTACTAGAGTTATATAATCTGATGAGCTATCTCTGTAGAGACTTATATGGCCCTATCGTATAAAGTAAGGATTTTTTTCCAGAGATTTTCACCAGAAAGTGGGCCCCCAACTTATTTATTACTTTAGATGCCATTGATTAGCTCAATAACATTTCACCTATCTTTAGCAAGGAGCATGACAGTTTCTTAACGACTGTCCATTACATAGGGCACTCTGCTACAAAAGCAACTTCATTTCAGCAGAAAGATATTAGGCCAAGTTCCTAGTAATTGCAAGCCTGCTTATGTTCAGTTCGCTAAACTAGGACACCAACCTTTCGTCAATGCATTGGATTATTTTTATCGCAATTTTTGTGATTTTATTCTTTCTTGCACGTCATAATCTGCTAACTCATTTGCGTGATCGAGTCGACAACTGCACAGGAAAAATGAATAAGAAGAAATAAATCGATCAAGTCTGTCTGGGCACTTCTAGTCACCAGACAGCGCAAGTGCCAGCGAAAATGCTAACATCCACGGCGAGGATCACAGCAGTTATGCAAGAAGCGTAATAAAAATGTCATTACGGAACAATGACTTTACCATTTGACTACAATAATATTTTGTTCTGCGCAAAATTTATTACGAAACGTCGCAAAATAATAAACAAATTCCTGCAACCGCGACATAACTACTTCCGGCTTTAAAAGTGAACTGTAATTAGAAATCGTAAGCACTCGCCGAGTAGCTGCGAAACCGGCAGGATATCAATATCAGTAACTTATGTACATTTTATTTTGTGTAGTATTGTATAAAAACCAACTACGCGTGCAGTGAAGTGTGCTCTTCTCTGCCAGAATTTATCTTGCAGGGAAAACCAGCGAAAAACTGCTATTTCGACAAATTTTGAATTTTAGGGCATTCTGTACCCAGCTCCTCCGACCAGCAGAGCAAAATGTGGCATGCTAGAGTACAACTGTACGTGGTGCGCCTTGTGGCATGTTATGATTTTATTGAGATTAAAACAGCATCACATGTATCGCATATTAGCTAATTGCAGTCGGCGGTCGGCGGTCGCTTTATGTATGTGCCAAAATTATTCAATGTTATGGATGCATTGTTACAAGCAAAAATGATTACCGTAAATTTGGCCCACCCAGTGGGCATATGATTGGTCTTTGACGGAAGTGCATTGGCGCATTATAGCTAATTTAGGTTTCAAATTCCGATCCCAATTTACCACACATTGAGGTCGCGGTGCATGCGGGCGCAAGGGAAGGGATCATCGCCGGGAAGAGTGGAGGGATCATCTTGTGCTATGCTAGCCACTGCTAGGCACTCTTGTTAGTTGTATACCATCGTAAACATCCATGTTTTCGCATCGATTTCCTTCCATTTCAATTTCCTCGCATTATGGGATTTCTCCTCTTATTCCTCATCTGCTTTATCAAAAGCAGCTGTTTTATTTCCATTAGCCAGCAATGACTCCTAGTTTTCTTTGACCACTTTTTTGGGAATGTGGTGCAAGTTTTCATGGGCCATGCCATTCCCGTCACTCAACCAATGAGTTGATACACTTCCATATAAACGACTGAGAGTAGCTAGTAGGATTTACAGTATTTACTGTAGGCCTACCAGTAGGTCTAAAGTCATGGTTACGTTTAGGCCCAAACGACTCAAATATCAAGAAGCCAATACAAAATTATAGGACCTACATGTAACTTTCATAAAACGCATATCTGATTGTAGATATTAAGCAGCAGACGAATGTGGAGACATATGTCAGTGCAACGATTTTTTTTACCGCGCGACGCCTTGCTAAGCGCGGTATATGCCGTCGTCGTGTGTCTGTCTGTCTGTCTGTCTGTCTCTCTGTCTATCTGTCTGTGTGTGTGTGTGTGTGTGTGTGTCCGTCACACTCCGGTAATGTATCAAAACGGCTAAACGTAGGAT
>Ga0209782_1001115_pt1 | contig 13504 bp, 11 predicted proteins | sample WorMetmaBAHAMAS1_FD_187390 | JGI IMG/M metagenome (GOLD analysis project Ga0209782, IMG submission 187390) | Marine gutless worms symbiont microbial communities from Max Planck institute for Marine Microbiology, Germany - Inanidrilus... | ecosystem: Host-associated > Annelida > Digestive system... | reverse complement strand
GGGTATGGGTAGGCAAAAAGCCCCGGACAGACACCCGGGCCCGGACGGACAGATGGACATGCCTAAATGGGTCCAAACCCGCCTCGGGTGAATGCAAAATGTGATGTAGTAATGAAATTATCAGTTTTTGGCACCAGGAAAGACACACACACACGCAAGGCAAAACCTATACATCCTCGCTATGCGGGCTGTAATAACATAACAACAGTGAACTTGCATTGCGCATCTCCGTGAAGCCCATCAAACGCGCTGAAGTGTGCTAGTAGGAAGCAAAGAAGAAAGTGTTGAGATGACGTGTAGAAGTGATCGTTGCTGGTGTGTTTGGAGATGTGTCGAATGCTGTATTCTAGTGAACAGTTGACTTGATACTTTGTCTGCCTTTGATGATGCAAGACTAACTAATTTATGTCGTTTATAGTTTCTTCACACTTGTATTGCAATAACACAACTAATTACTAAGATTTGTGCTTAATTTTTGTTAAAGTGGCATGATGTATAGATTTTGTTTTTGTCCCATTTTTATGTGTTCTGTCTTTACAATTATGGTTGTTAACAATAGCAGTAACTGAGGTATTTATGTTATGCTTGGTGCATCAATGATCCCTTGGTGTCCTACTGTTGGAGTGGAATGATGTTCTTGTCATCTGCATCAGTGCTGTGAAGCAGAGTGAATACATTTCTGTGCAAGTTTAATGCCATAGTCACACTGAGCGATTGTCAGACCAGTTTTGACGGGATCTGGAAGTTTATCTGCTTGCGTGGTGTGTGAGCGTGCATACAAACACATCAACACTTCCAAGTACTCATTGGCCATTCATTGGTTGCCTTCTTATACTTGGTAGGACTATGAAATGATTGTTTGGGATAATTCATTTGGGTTTCGCCTTTTTACCACCAACCAACGATGTCAGAATACTGAAGGAAAAAATTGCACGGCACAATTGTGTTTCTGCACTTTAGTTAACAGCTTGTTCTTCGACTATTTACTGTTACAATCACCAGAGGGCGGCACTGCTTTTAGTACACTGCAAGTGTTTTATGTTGCTCCGATGTAAAACATCAGTATAGATGTACTTTTTTGCCGATTTCTTGAACATGCTATTGAATTAGCTCGTACGTGTAAATATACCAACAAACAGCCGTTGATGTTTGATTGAGAGCAGTCAGCTCAAGACGTCCAGTATTGAGGGCAGTCAGTGTTGCATTGTGTATCGGAGTGAATGGATGGATGAGTGATGTGATGTGATTGTCATTCACTGAGTGATTGTTGTGTTGTGTCAGGGAATGATGGATCTGGTGAACCGAATGCAATTGATGTTGAGCTAAAAACTGTTGTACTGCAAAGGCCGACGTCACTTGAGACAACTGTAGTCAGCTCACATGCCTCCACAGACTCATCCACCAGCAATGTAAGCCTTGTCATGTCAGCATTATGTCACTTCTCCACACACTGTATTAGCGCATTTGTGAGGAAGTGGACCGACCGACATTATGTTGGAAAATGTGTGAAATATTAGAAGTAACATTAAGGAAAACTGATCAACTTTTGGAACTCCCATTTTCTGACAATTTTGCTTTCATAAGCCTGACAGATGCATCTCTGTGGACCCCATTTAAGGCTTATTCCAGACTCGTAATCTGTCCACCCATTTTAGAGTTTAATGTCGTGTGTTGTGCAGTTGTTACATGGTTGACAATGTGCCACCTGCCAACTGTCATTATGCATTGATTTGATTGACAGGTCGTTAATGTGACTACGTTACAACGAGACTGTCGTTCACCGGCTGAACAGCGCTCTCCGCTGCCAACCTCGCCAAGTTTTGATGTGCGTCTTAGTTCCTTCTTTCTCTGTGATGCAGATTTGACCATTAGTAGACACACGTCCATACGCATCATTGTAGCGGTGACTTTTTTACTTATCAGTCAGATTTCTCACTGATTTCTTATTCACTTGTTCTGAAATGAGCCACTTGAGATAATTTTCACATGTTTTCTACAGGCCAGTTGCCTTTGGTCACTTAACTCACTGTGAGGGTGCCTGAAGAAAAAGACAATTAACTCAAGAAATGTATTTCTACGTGCCGTAAAAATACATTTCTGAGTTACATTAATATACTAAGTTGCTGTGCCACTTTTACGGAAACTTCTGGAATGGGTAGAGAAAAAACCAGCTAATCATGATTTAGTCCGGTGATAAGTTTCATAAGATTGGTGTCAGATTAGCTGGAAATTGCTGGAGTTAAAAGAAAACTGCTGTAACTGTGATAACAGTCAGCAGGGGGCACTGTGGCTTGGTGTCGTGTTAATACAGTCACGAGGGGTCAGTGTGTTGTGTGTGACAGATGATGCGGGAGGATGCGGGACGTCGATACGTGGAGAGTGAAGTGGCAGCATTGGAGCTAGAACAAGCTGAGACCGACCGCCTCGCGTCGCAGCTCGAAACTCGACTGCGTGCTGTCATGAAGTCAGGTGTGCACACATGAGAATCAACTCTATGATTGCTGGCCACTGAAATGTTTGCTAAATTTAGTGTGGCCTGGTGTTGTGATCGTTGGGATATCGGCTTGCAGCTCAAGAGGCCGTGAGTTCGACTCGCGGCTGTTCCGCTGCTAGGTAGCGACCTTGGACAAGATGTTCACACACACACACACACACGTGCCTCTGTCAGTATAATTTGGTACCAGTCGCAGGCAGTGATGTCCTGCAGCTGGGAAGGTAACCGTGGGTCTGTCATCTGACTGAGGTGGTTTATCCAGCTACAGGCTCAAGTCCTAAAACACTGCTGATGGCGTGTAGTACTTTTACCTTGACCTTCTGTATCAGATGCTGTTCACGAGAATTGTTTACTGAATCTCAACATAAGCAGCCATTAAACCAGCGTTTTACGGTCAGCACCAGTCATCATTTGTTGTCATGTGTATTTGATTGACGAGAGGTAACTAGTGAAATGACGTTGTTCACAGGAGGCAAGAGTAGTGAGGAGGAGCTGCTGCTGCAGGAATGGTTCAGTTTGGTCAACAAGAAAAATGCTCTGATTCGTCGTCAGATGCAACTCAACATCCTGTACGCATCTCATCACATTCTCTGTTGTCGCTCAATTGCTTTGTGCCGATTAAGCACAAGAACTTAGCTTTCTCTCAGTCTCATGAGATACGTTGCTGTAGGCCTCCCTGTAAGTAACTAAACCGAATGAGGTCAAAGTAGTCGGCTCTGACTCAAGTTGGGCGATCTGTTGTTGTAAAGTTTCAAGTCTCAAAGTCTCAGTAGCTAGTGATGTTGATATTGAAAGTTTCTCCGGCAGCTGATGTGCAGTAAAGAATTGAACAAAGTCATACTGCTATCAGGTTAGTTCAACAGAATGTGTGTGTGTGTGCCGATCAGACCATAGATAACATTGTTTACTACGAGCAACAAAGACCATCCGTGACAACAGACGAGACAGGGCAGTTATCACATGTTAGTGCACGTCGTCAGCTGGCTGTGGTGACAGTCGTGAGCCAAGTTGTCACTAATGTTTAATGATTCCTTCTAATTACGATGTGCTCTGTAATGAGCATGTCTTTTATCTTTCCACTTAAACTAAGATTTTAAACTTGGTTTTAGACTAAAGTCTAAACTGGACTCTAAAATCCGGTTTCAGACCATAGCTGAGATTAAGTTTGGTTTTAGACCAAACTTACAGAGTAGAGTTTAAGTACAGCTGCTTATCTTAATGCATCATGCACAATTCGTTTAAAATTTGATTGTTCAGATTAACTTTGGTATAAAACCAAGTTTAAAATTTAGTTTAAATGGAAAGATAGTCACCCAGTGTATTACAATGTTTGTGTTTAATAGTTCCTGCATGTTAGACTGGTTCTTTAAGAAGCAGAAGTTTGGTGTTTCTATAGGAGGCTCCTATAAGCCTTTGTTGCATGCAAAAAGCAGTGAAGTGAATAGCAGTGATAGTGGAGACTGGTAGTGAGTGCGGTATTGAGTCTTGAGTGATGTGCCGGCGTGCGTGTGAATTGTAGTGAAAGAGAAGATGACTTGGAGCGAAGGTTCAAGCTGTTGAATCGTGAACTGCGTAGCTGTCTTTCTATCGACGGTCAGCGTTGTACACGTGGTTCTAGGCAGTGCTGGAGCGATGTTGAACGCTCTGTAATGATAGTGAATGAACGGCCCGCGTGTTGTCGTTGTTGATACTGATGTGGAGCTGGTCTGTGTGTGAGCGTGGATAGACTGTGACAAGACGGACGCTCAGAAGAAGAAAGAGCAGATGTTGCTTGAGGAGCTGGTATCCATCGTCAACAAGCGCGATGAACTGGTCCGGCAGCAGGACTATGAAGAGAAAGGGTTCGTTCGTGATGTATATCACAGTGTAGCAGATTTCTGGGTGTCACAGCTCCAAAACCCGTGAACCGATTGACATAAAATTTGACGTGGGTGATTAAGTCAGCAATTTCACCCCTCACGCCAAAATTCAAAGCAATTGACCCATTGCGGGCGTCTGGGCATATGTGTGAAATATCACTCTCGCGTTGTTTGTAGTTTTCCTTTTTTGTGACCCAAAATTTTGCTCGCGTCCTGAGACAAAACCGTAAAACCATTTTTATGCGGTTTGCTTCATACAAAGACATTTTTGGGTTATTGCATTCCTAGAGGGATCAAAATGCAGAAAGTTTTCGTTTTTCCCTATTTTTAACCCCACAACAGCCCAAAAGGGTCGTGAATAGGCATTTTCAAGCCAAACGTGCAAAATATTCAAACTTTTGTATTATCAAAACGACTGATGCAATTCCAACCAAACTTTCCACGGTGATAAAGACCACCAAATACTCTTTGTCGGTCATCCCAAAATTTGCCCCACTAATCCAAAATGGTGGATGGCCGCCATCTTGAACAAGAGGGCCTATCAGTGGCTAGCATAGCGCGAGATGACCCCTCTCCTCTTCTCGGCATGCACCGCGACCACAATGCGCCTGCATGCACTGTGACTCGCGGTAAATTTGGCAGATGGCAGCCATCTTGAAAACCCCAAAATCGCAATACCTCTGAACAGAAACCATTTGGCCGATTGCATGATCACACATATTAGTCCTCCAGAGTTTACCAGCTGTTCAAAATTTCAAATTTAAAAAATGCAAGATGGGTGTTTACAGCCATATTGAATACCATTAATTGCAATGATTCTGCCGCCGTTGACCAAATTTGATAAAATTTGGTGTGTGATGTGCATTAGCCTTCCCAACCGAACTCGCTACTAAAAGTTTGAAATTTTGACAGTGCAAAATGACATGGGCCGCCATCTTGTAAATTAAAAAATTTCAACATTTTGACAAGGTATGTCTAATTGTGACAAAATTTTGCATGGTGTTGTAGATTTGGCCTCCAGACCATAAGCCTAACATAATTAATAACCTCATCAGGTGAAGATGGAGATTTGAAATAAAATTTTAGCAATAAAACAGCAAATATTTTTGGTAAAAGCTTTTAACTTAATGTAAGAGCGACAGAATCATAGCTCTAAAAAAGCAAAAATCAAAATAATCACTCAATTATTTATAATCACAAAACACATGTGCTGGGTTTTACATTTAAATCTTGTGATCGACAGATTTAAATGTTACAGCACATGTGTTTTGTGATTATAATTGAGTGGTTATTTTGATTTTTGCTGTTTTAGAGCTATGACTTTGTCGCTGTTACACTTAGTTGTAAACTGGGAAGTCTTTACCATGAATATGTATATATGTACTTGTGACTTTTCCTGTCCATTTAGACGTGGTGCTATGAGTAGAGCCGTCGGACGTGGTGAAGATAACACTGCCAAGATGAACTCTAGCATCTTGTGCCTAGTTTGAAAGCACTAGTTGGCATCAGGCAGTAAAATGTGGCTTCAACAACAATCATCAGTCCTTAGACAGGACAGCCATCTACTGATCAGTGTAGTGGTGGTAATATACGTAGTGTATGTCAAGTTTGCTGCTGCAATGACAACAGCAGACGAGATGACTGACAGCATTGTTGCCGTGACGAGCCTGCTAGCCAGCGCTTGCCTTCTTGATAGTGCAGTAAGGTGTTAATTTACCTTGGTGCTGTCTGTGTGTAGGATTGCGGAGGATGAACAAGTTGAGCGGCGAGTGAGAGAGAAGTTTCATAGCAGAACTCACTGCAGTGTTCAGTAGCAGCAACTCGCTGCCGTATCCACGTTTATTAAACTCACCTGTAATCTGCCAAAGACGTCTAGAGTATGATCTTATGTTCTGCTGAAGGCATCGTGATCACTGTCGTCATCAAGCTCACCTGTTGTTTACCTGTTGTTTACCTGTCATTTGGTGACGACTGTGACTGAAACTAGTTGTTGTGCCTCTGACTATGGTAGAAGGGCATTAAGCACTGCTGTGATCCGTCTGTCTGTCTGTCTGTCCCATTCCCTTAATTCAACAATAATGCATTTTAGGTCTATGGTTACTATACAACACTAATAGGAAGGACACCCCATGCTGGAAGTTGAACCAACTGGTCAACAGGGCCATTTCCAAAACAGCAGTGAAGCCATCACTGCTTCAGAAGCATTCACCAGGTGGCTGCAGCATCCATATGCCCCCATTGAACTGCCGTCGGCGGCGGAGAGCATATTGTTTCGCCACGTGATACCTTATTGTTGTGATATGACATCAGTCCGTTGACTAGTCAGCCGCGTGTAATTGTCACAAAGCACTATCGCTGTTGACACAAGTTAGTGTTATCTTCCGTTATGAACGTGAGGTCATTGAGGATACATCTGTAATTGATGTACAGTTAGTTATGACTGTGTGTGTGTGTGTCTGTCAAGGATACTCATTCGACTGTGTTCTATATACATGTTGTCATCACTGTCTGGCCGCCACTGTTGGCCAGCAGATTTATCATAATCACATCCGACCAGTGGTCATATTGTCCACTGTAGGTGGACAGCTTGGCTGCCGACTGTTGACAACCACGGCCAGCCAATCAACTGCCCTGTCTGTTGTTGCAATGCATCACGGGGTTGACTGACGGGACATTGACATGGCAAGTGCAGCAGGCGTCTACGCCTCTTAGACCTCAGTTACAACAACATTTTGACTACCGTATCTGACGAAAACTTAAATATCATTTATTTCAACAGTAATACCTGACAGTATTCAGTTGAAGTATTTAAACCATGTTGGACCTTGAAGTTTTATGGTACTTGAGCCGCTATGAATGGTTTTTAATGTAATGTAAGTGTGTAATGTACAAAAGATACAAGCGCCAGCAGGCCGTTGTGGCTGGCTGGCTGGGTCGTCCCTGTAATCCAAGCACTGTGTCCATGCATCGCTGTCTTCCGCGGCTGTCTCATCTCATCTCATCATACTGGACCTGCAGTGCTTCTTATTTCCATGGCGATGGTTTCACTGTCCACCATGTTGTAGCACACACTACACTGTATGGATGCTGTATTGTTATTATCACCACTGTCAGTACACACGCTACACACGACATTTGTCTGTTACTGTTACTTGTTTATACTTGGGTTTTGTATATGACCGGCCACCTGTCGTCATGGTTTGTACACACATACAGACACATGTCTCTGTGTTGTATGCTTACAAGTACATGTACTGTTACTGCCACCACATTTTCTCTTGTATTGTTCTGTTGTTCCATGTGAGCGCCGGGGCCTGATGTGCCCTAAAACATTGTAGATTTTGGTGCTATATAGATTGTTTGTTTGTTGCTTCCTTTTTTCTTGCTTTATAATCCTTTCTTACATGTATTTACTTCTCATTTATTTCATTTTTGTTTAAAAATAACAGCAAAGGGCCAGTAGTGGCCACTGATATGCAACATGACACAATATTCAATAGTATCTTTTCCTCTGAGAATAGTCCCAATCTCTTCCCAGGCCGGATGTCGTAAGAGGCGACTGAACCTGATTTTGGGTTGTTTATTATATTGGTTGTGTTCTTTTCTGCTTCTTTCATGTTGATTGTTTCATTACTAGCTAAGAGATTGGCTGCGAAGAGCATACCCAAAGTGACCTGTTCCCCAGTGTAAAGTGGGACGTTAAACCTTCCCCAACTCGGTCACTCAGTGTGTTGTTGAGGTAATTGGTGCATATTATGACAGCCATTAATGTCTAGTCCAATACATGTTACACGTTTGTGGACGATATCTAGTCTCAGTTTTCTGTCTGCCTGCCAAACATTGCTGTTAACATTGGTCTAGTCTAAATCTACATTTTAACTACATGCATTGTCAGTTGCCTGTTTAGTTGATATATGCAACAGACGGTTAATGCTGCTGCCAAGTAGTCGGCAATGATAGCTTGTTGTTGTTTTGTTTGTTTTTCTGTTTTTTTTGTTTCGGTGCTTTTACATTTTGCTTGCGGCTAGAATTGTGAACAGTTGAATCTGAAAATACGGGACTCAAGAAGGGCATGTTTGGTGCCGAACCTCCATGCTGCATTGAGAGTGAGACGCTGAAGGTGTCAGCCGGGTTGGGAATGCAGCTCAAATACAGCCGACTAGCGGGGTCTTGCGGAGCGTCATAAGCTCCCCGTGTGCGTTGTTGGGAAGAGTCTTGGCTGAAGTTGCATTTTGTATATCTGAATGCCAAAGAAGCCATCTTGTGACGTGTATTCCACTGAATTTCTGTCACAATTCTGTAGAGATTATAGATGATTCTAAGTGAAAGAGTCGCTGGGCTCACAGTGACACGTGACTGACCACAATGAATGAGACTGCGAGGCTGTGGTTGTCACCAGCACCGAGGTGTGACACACTCACTGCGTAACTTATACAACGTCATGTAATGATGCCAGGAAGTAAATGACTAACGCAAAAGGCAATCTAAAGTGCAAGAGTACATAAAATACGGGACATTTTGCGTCACAGTAAGGCCTCAGATTTGACATGAGAATGGGGGACTAAATTATGGAATGTCCTGGGAAATTCAAATATGGGACTGTTGGCAACCTCCTTGCAACTGCATCATTTGTGTCATATACATTTTAAAACTGTTTTCGTTTACTTCTGCAACTGCACTTAGTTCTGTATTTTTTGTGACTAAATACACATGAATGTGTACTGCATTCAGTATTTGTATTTTACACACCAGCACAGCAGCACATATTAATCTGTTGTGTACAAGTGATATTCCATTGGTAACACTGCCAGTTTTCATAAGACTTTGCCAGCCATCAGTTTCTTTCCTCTCGTTGTTATGTGAAAATGTCAACATTACTAGCCCTTCATTCTGGCACACACTGCAAGCCTCAACTCCGTCTGTCTGTTCTGATGCCACCATACCTCGTGATACATTCCAGACATGACTGACAGTGGCAGTTTGACACTGTGACAATGACAGAAACCGTAATATTCAGATGGTAAGATGTTCATGTATGTTGTAACAGCGCCGCCGCGACATTGCTGCTTGCTTACAAATACTGCACTGCCAATGAAATAACTGCAGTTGAGCAGTTTACACAACCGTACTTGACAAGTAGCTTACCTAAACTTTACTCACTACAACCTTGCTGTGTATAATCGGAGCTAACAGTATGCTTTTTGTGAAATTGATGCACTTTATGGTGGATGAAATGTTGTGATGTATTTGTGACTTGTGTGTCATATCACCTGTTGTTGCTGTTGCTTTTGTGTGTGTGTGTGTGTGTGTGTGTGTAATCTTCCAAAATCAAGATTGTTGTTAGGGTTACCGTTAGTTCACCCCGTGCCGACACTATTGCAGGCTGCGATCAAGTGCCCTGTAGTTGAGCCATCTATCTAGTCAGTTATAACTCATTATTCTGCGGCAGTTTCGTTTAGCTTTGTGAGCTTTTATGTCCAAATGAATGAATGTTGCATCAAGTTAGTATGATGCTAACTGTTTTTGTTACTGTTGCTGTTTGTATTTAATTAGAATGTTAATCTTAAAAGAATGCTGTTAACTCTGTGTGCTGTGTAAGAATGTCGTCAGTATTATAAACATTAAACTGGAATTTCAGTGCACCAAAACGTCGTTTATTCGAGTAATTCTAGTCTGAGAGATTACACTAGTAATGACGGTCACAATGTCGTGCGAATACACAACGGCGGACACACATCGATTCAAGTGTCAGTTCAGATGTTGTTCAGTTCACACAGACAGAGGCAACAACTTTCAGCCCAACAAGTGTCGACGTCTCACTGACAAATTAAAAAAGGTTTGAAAGTTATTGGATATCCTGTTTAATTTATTTACGACTGTGTAACAATAATGCTTTTTATTTGTATTGGTGAAAAGTGAAATAATAGTTGTCAAAATTGTATTGTAACAAATCAATGTTGTGTAGTGGTAACCGGTGGAAGATTTACACAAGTTTTGGCATATTTGTGGATTGTGACTTTTTGTTCCTATTTATCCCACTTTTCATCAATACAAATAAAATAACAGTGCAGAACCTATGCAGGCAATTCATGACCTATTTTCTGCAATTTAACTTATAATTGTTGCGCATTTATGTTCACATCTGCAATGAAGAGCCCACAATAATTGAACTACAAGCCGCACTACGACCGCTGTCATGACATACCTGTGCCTGCCAGCACGTCTCGTATCTGTGTGAAGTTGAACTAGCGCTTAGCCACGTGGCATCGCTGTGCCGTCACTATTGTTCACACTCACAATAATGATCTGTACTTATTTTTGTAGTTATATTACTTTTTTTACGATTTAACGGATTAACTGTTAATGGAGTTATAAACAGCAGAATAGCAAAAAGTTAGCTTGTTGATTAATTATGCCCATCTTCGTTTAAAACATCACAAATTTATGAATTACACTGTTCATAAAACTGTAAAAGAACTAAAGTAAAAAATTAACATAATTTGAAGGTCAACTGAAACTGATAGGAAAGTTCACAACTCCATTGCTTAGAAAAGAGCTTTACAGCATATTTACACAGTGATCAAAAAGGCTGAAAGTTGTGCCTCTGTTTGGCGCCAGTCTAGCACCATCGAAAAGTTATCAGCTTCTGTTCAAAATTCTTATTATAAATAATCCAGCTTCTTAGTGCAATAAAAATATTAAAACTACAGAAACATCACTAACTCTAGAGACTAAAATGACAAGTGGCGAAGCTCGAAACACCGCCGCAGCATCCAGTCTCAGACATTGTAAACAACAACGCATCACAACTAGCTTTATGTACACAACATGCATACAAATACCATACACAAGGGCTCACAAATGTTTAATGGATAATGCACAAGATTTACACTTGCATTATCTGTTATTTTCTGCATATTAAACTTCAGTTGAAATTTTACTTCAAAAATTGTGGTAATTAAACTTTAAAGCTGGAGTCACGAGAACCAGCTGACTTGTTATTACTATCAGCACTGCATTCTATCTCAGTCATTATAAAGACAGGTAAATTTTCACAAAAATCCAAACATTTAGATTTTTTGACAACATTTTCCTTGTTGTTATTCTATCAGATTACTGGTATTTAGTTTTACTGCACAGTAATAGGTGCATCAGTTTTTAGCTCCATCTTTACTTGCTTTGTTTATTAATTAAGTTAGGCCTACGGTCTGGAGGCCAAATATACACCACCATGCTAAATTTTGTCAAAATCAGACATACGAGGTATCTTGTTTTTTTCGATTTTTAAGATGGCCACCATCCGCAATCTTGGATTTTCAAATGTTGAAATTTCTGGTTGCCAATCGGGTTGAAATGACTAATGTGCATCGCTGCACAAATTTCGTCTAAATTGGCCAAACGGTTTTGGAGATATCGCGATTTTTTTTAAATTTAAGATGGCCGCTGTCCGCCATCTTTGATTTTCGAATTTTCAAACATCTGGTTTCAACAGTCAGGTTGGGATTGCTAATATGCATTGCGGTACCAAATTTTATCAAAATTGGTCAATGGTTGCTGAGATATCGCATTTAACCATTGTCAAATGGGGGCCATCCGCCAGCTTGGATTTTTTTAAATTTGATTTTTGGATAAGCTGGTAAGCTCCAGAGGTGTAATATGCGTCCTCGTGCAAAATTTCAATAAAATTGGCCAAACAGTTTTGGAGATATCACAATTTTTCGATTTTAAGATGGCTGCCATCTGCCATCATGTATTTTCAAATTTTTGAATTTTTGGTCGATCGTCACCAAAATCGATAAAATGATTGCTGAGATATCGCATTTAATAATTTTCAAAATGGCAGTCGTCCATCTTGGATTTTTAAAAATTTGATTTTTGAACAGCATATAAGGTTTGGACGACCAATATGTCAGCACGCAAAATTTCGTAGAAATCGGTGGAACCGTTGCTGAGATATAGTAATTTATCCTTTTTTTCAAGATGGCGGCTGTCCGCCATTTTGGATTTGTGGGGCAAATTTTGGGACGACTCACAACGAGAATTTGATGGTCTCTAGCATTGTGCATATTTCGTTGAAATAACATTAGTCGTTTCGATAATAGGAAAGTTTGAACATTTTGCGTGTTTAGCATGAAATGTCTTTTCCTGCCCATTTTTTGGCTGTTTTGGTTGTATAAATAGGGGAAAATGGAAACTTTCTGCATTGTTATCCCAAAACAGCCAAAAAATGGGCTTTTAGAATATTAATATAAGAAAAACAGCCCATGTATACATGTACATAAATAATAAATGCAGATGACAAAAATTATAACAAAGTGAAGCATTGTAACGAACATCAACATTTAAACAAGATAAGAACAAGAAACTACAAAAAACTACTAGGAACAAACTACAAAAAACTTGACAAACACAGCATCAGAGAACCGTGAAACTCGGCGGAACAAAACACGAGCTACATGTACATGACATTAAACCGCGGCCAATGAAAAAGGAAGCCATCTTACTCACAGTGATAACTTGCTCAACAATGTTTGAATTTCTTTCACAGACAGAATCAGCAGTATATATGCAGAAATAAGTTCACTAAAGGTCGAAATACACCTCGAATTTGTTCCTACAATAATTTGTTAAATATTACTGGTGAAAAAACCATAACCACAAACCGACTGCTGTGAACCATCGTCAATACTCCATCAGTCAAAACTGTTTCCAAAAATATTTGTCCAGTGATGTTACACTACTTGACTGATTGGTTCACAGACAAGATACCTTTAGTTGCTAGACCAAGAAAAGCTGTTAAATGATCCAGCGTCTGCATCGACAGCAAACAAGAAGCAAGATGCAGAATCAAATGACTTTGCACAAATAACATTCACTCATTTGCTGATGGTGTCAGTCATGAAGATAAATAAAAAAATAAACAAACAGAAAGTTAAATTAAGTGCTCAAAATGTCTACATATTGTCAAACACAAGCTCATGTGTTAGTGTCAACAAAAGGCATAAAGCGTTACAGCCCATGTTAACCCTCAATCAGTTACTGCTTCAGTTGGCTGACATCTCAAATCTTCTTTTATTGGTGACGAATTGTTCTCCAGAACTTGCAGTCACGAGGGCTCAGATCTGGGCTGTTAGGTCGCCGTATATTATTA
>Ga0209782_1001114_pt1 | contig 13507 bp, 5 predicted proteins | sample WorMetmaBAHAMAS1_FD_187390 | JGI IMG/M metagenome (GOLD analysis project Ga0209782, IMG submission 187390) | Marine gutless worms symbiont microbial communities from Max Planck institute for Marine Microbiology, Germany - Inanidrilus... | ecosystem: Host-associated > Annelida > Digestive system >... | reverse complement strand
TTTAGTGAATCGTCGTTGAACTGATTCAATTTTATCGATCAAATAATTGTACTGTGGTGACCAAACAGGAGACGCATTTTCCAGCAATGGTCTGACATAAGTATATTAAACGCACGCATTAAAAGCGGAGGTATTTTTTACAGTTTAGACTATAGACACTCACGCACGAGCGAGCACTGCAGCATTCTGCTCATACCTCGAGTCGGTCGCACCTGCGAAGTGACGAACTGAGCTGGGCGCGGCCACTTCAATCTCATCTCATGCACTTACAAACAACGAACTATGTGTGTAGTTGTTATGTTAATTCGTCACATAGCACTAGCAAGTGGTCAAAGAATTTCGACAACAGGCAGCGGCGTAAGAAGCAAAATGAAAGCTGGGGCGGGGGGCAAATTCCGGCACAAAGCGCCGAAAAAATTGTTTGGCCCCCACTTTTCTTTTGGCCCCTCCCCACTGTAACTGCGGAGCGGATGAGAGATAAAGCGTACTATTCATTTAAGTGATTTCTTGTATTACTACACAAGATGGTATCTGTGGCTGTGTTACAGCAGGCAGTTGGTCAAGTAAATACAACGTTGCAACACTACTTTGAAAATGTTTTATTAATCGGCAATAAAAAATGGAATATATCTAGGAATAAAGCAAATCAAGGATTTGTAACATCATGCAGTCAACATCTACTAACTGCAAACTGAGCCAAGCTGTCGTTGTGATGATGGTGGACTGTATATGTGTCCACTGGGTTGGTTCTTCAAGCACTCGGTGGCAGCCTGGAGGTTCTCTGTGAGCGCGTGTGCGGTGCCGTGTACAGTAAGTAAGTAACTACGAACAACCGATACACTGAGGCATTTGCTATTATTTTTTTTACACCAGAATCGCAGTTTAGGTACTTGTTCACTTAGAAAGATGTACTTTTCAGTTCAAATGGTTGTAATTTCTGAACCATAGCAAATATTGTAATGAAATTTGTCTGAATCCTCCTCTGCGAAAGCTGTAAATTCGGTGAAAAAAATCTATTACAGTAGGCTAACTGAGAGAATAAATTTTTCTTAATGGATTGTTTTTTATTGTTACACCCTGTACAGGGCCTATGCTGTATGCACGCAGCTTGTCACAGACACTATGCATTAGAATTACTAGTTCCATATTTTTAACAAATCCATACTCTGTAACATTAAAATTTATATTTACACTGTGTCTCAAAAAACGACACTGATGTAGCATACTATAACTTCAACGCACATCAACCAATTTTCGTAATTTTGGCAGAGACGTTGCTGAGAGAGTATGCTAGCGAACGGTAATTTATTATCCCACCTCTCCTAACTAATGTCTCTGCACTACTTGAGGGAACATGAACCCCAGAAATTTGGTCTCTACACAGTAAATAGTGTGACTGAGAAAACCCAATTTCCAGGGTTCATGTTTCCCCAGATAATGGAGAGACATTAGTTAGGAGAGATGGGATATCAAATCACCATTCGATAGCGTACTCACTCAGCAATATCTGTGCCAAAAATTAGTGAAATCGGTTGATGTGGATTGAAGTTATAGTGTGCAACGTCAGTGTCGTTTTTTTGAGACACAGTGTATATATTCTCTGCACAGTTTAAAATTCCGTGCAAGCAATGGTGGATAGGCCACTAGGCCTACCAGCTCTCAGGAATAGCTAATGTAACTAATGCACTGCAGAAGGCCCAGTTTTCTACCAGTATAACATAATATGCATCACTGTTTGAACACATCTTAAAAACTAACATACTAAAGTATCGTAGGTTAAATAAGATAAAAAAATATTTTTGTAGTTACTCAAACTAAGCACTTGGCCAAACGAAGTCCAAAGGATTAGATTTAAACTTTCACTGTTTCCATATTCTTACTGATTTTATTTGCTAAATATATTTAGCAAATTATGAATTTACTTTCAAATAAGTAGAAATTTTTTAAGATTCAATCAATGACTGTGGTTAATAAAATTCTGCAGCCTAACAACAGCAAAGTGAATATATATGCCGCTACATGCTCTGCGACCTCCGATATGAGGCACCTTAGAAAACATTTACTTACTTACTTCATATGCATAGACCAATACACAATGACAAAACTGACACACTATAACAGCACTCAAATAAAACAACAGCATACTGACAAGTGACATAAAGATGACCTGAGCACATAATTAGCTGCATATGTCTCTATCGAGATCTCATAGACCTAACGAGACCTAACAAACTTTCCATGTTTTTTACTTAAATGATAAATTGAGTGTCAAATACAACCACTACTCCGACTCTCAAATATCACAAAAAAGGTAAGTTATTAAAGCAGCCACAAAAGGACGAAGAATCAATCGTACTAAAACAATGCAACAATTGCATCAACTGCTTAAGTGTCAAAAGTGGGGGACAAACATACTGTGTGTCCCCCTAACTTTAAAGTGGGGAGCCTGGGTCCCCCCTTCTCCTACACCCCTGACAAGCCACGTTGCAGGGGCGGGCAATCATTTCACAGAGCAAGTGAAGGATCCTGAACTGGACATGGAGGCCGCAGTACGATTGCTGCATCTGCAGGTCTTCGAGTTAGGTTTATGGCCAATGTTAACATTAGACCATACTACTCTAACCGTAATACGTTCTTCCTAGGGCCCACACGAGTCAACCAAATGGCATCTCGATCTGTTCAGCCATTTCCACACTATCCAGTGTCCACCCATTTATGCTGCACACGGGTCGTTTTATCGTATTCACCTGGTGGCAGTGGTACCCGCATGTAATAGCCTACAATGCCTTGAACTAGCACGAGTATGCCCACCAAAACGCATCTCGATCGGTGCAGCTGTTTTCACAGTTTACCCACATCCCAATAGCTTCAGTATTTTTATAGTCATCTAATGACGTTAGTGATGTCTTTTCCTGCTATGTCAGTAGTGCTTGAGAACGGAAAACTCAAAATGACTGTTACATTTTAGCAAATTTCTCGAAAATGCCTATCAATTTGATAAAAAAGTACACATTAATAAAACCCGACAAACTATGACTCTGTTGATGCCATAACTAAAATATTTTAGTCTACGATTAAATTTTTTAGCTGACTAATCACTGTGGATAAAGTTGGTTAATCGGTGACAGCTCTATTATATAGCATCACATTTTATTTCTATATTAATTTTTAACTATCTTAAAATGAACAGAAGCACAAGCATTAAGCCAGTCACCCCACAAACTGTATCATGCCACATCAAGAAAGAAACAGTTTATTCATGAAATCATATCAAAATATGTAAACTAAAATTATTAAGTATCCACTTACTACAAAAACAATCTGTTTATTCACTGATACGTACATTATGCAACATTATGAGCTCATACAAGGTTTGTCTGTACAATGTTTGTCCATATATATATATCTCTATTTTGCAGCTACAGATGACAGCTGGTCCCTGATTCGGCCAAGTCCATCGAGCATTGTGTCCAGCGTCTGCTGCGACAGTTCTACATTCACACACTCAGTTGGTGGTATACTTCCAGCCTTTGACACTGGATCTTGGACCTAAACACAAATATACCATTTCACGCTAATAGTTGAGTAATCTTGCCAAAATAATACAGCATGAACACAACACATGTCGCATACCTTATTAGTAGGCTGCTTCACAACACTTATCAGTGCTAGAATCGATGCAGTACTCTTAGCTGTAAAATTATCTTCTCGCCGTTTAGGAATACACACGATGAACTATGTCGAAACATGACGTCATCCACATAACTGGAAGTATATAACATATTGAAATCCTGCCAGAGTAGGATCGAGCCATGGCCACAGTCAACGTGCATAAAAATTGGGGAAGTTCAGCCATGTGGTTTCAGAGATATGCGACCAGACAAACAAATAAACCCATCATAATGCTTTGTTCTCTTCTCTGGGACAAAGTATCAAGTAGTTATTTCTTGCAAATGGTGTAAGACATGATAACTGCACATCACAAATTTCATGGCCAATCAAAGACCACCAAGACTAGAGAAGTAGTCAAGTTTTTTTTAACAGCAAGCAGCTAAAATGATCTTGAAGTCAATAACAGTCATCAACGATTGTGCTATTGCAATATTTTAAACTTACAATAACATATCCAGCTGGTATAAAAATGTGTTACACTGTTGTACAGTAAAGAAAGCTCATTTGGTGTCTAAAAATAATTCTAAAAGGTGCTGAGTACTCTCCCTTTGATAGCTTAGATTCTTGATCTATAGTCCACATCACTGTGGTCCACATCCTCTTCCAACGGTTTGCCAGAATAAACAGAGGATGAATAGCTAACTAAGATTCACCTGAAAAACAGTCAATACAACCAAGGTGGTGGTGGTGGCGGTACTGGTAAATAAACAGTATCAAAGCCAAGGTTCATAAGGCAGTTGAAACCAAAAAATTTTACGACTTTTCAATGACTTTCATTGCTATGAATATTATGATTTTCATGTAAGAAAGTGACTCACTGCAACTAGTGTTAAAACAACAAAGGGGTACCCACCAATACTGTAAAGATAAAAAGCTCATATCATCTTACTCTGATTTATGACCTGAAATTTTTACTAATAAAATGAAAGTGATGTTAAAATAGACAATTTAACACAGAGCCAGTGATACACATCCAAAGCTTGAAGAGTAGAATCAAGAGCTATTTTCGTTCAAAAGTTGCAATTCTAAACTTATCGGGTAGACGCACTGTACTTTCGAGGACCTCATTTGGTACTATTTCACAAGGCTTCAATTTTAAAGACAGATTTTATGCACTTTCAAGATTTGGATTACAGCACAGTCATGAATATGAACCCTAAAAACCCTACAAAGCATGGCAGTACAGCTGACACAGGCCCCAATGTACAATGCATATCACATCATATACATGAGTACAGATTAATGACAGAATCAACTGTGAGGTTTACACCTGAAGCTGGACAAGGCAAGTCGGCACTGACATGCGAGACAGACTATCAGATGACGTCTTGATATCAACACGCCAGTCAAAGTCGACAAGTCTCGGCAAAAAAACTACATCAACAGAAAAATCATGCAAAGTTCTGACAACAAAATGCAATAATACAGGTAGTCTAATACATTAGCAAGCATCTACAAGAGGGCCTAGCAGTGGCTAGCATAGTGCGAGATGTTGAGATGATCCCTCCCCGCGACGACAATGCACAGTAAATTTGGATCGGAATTTGAAATGTAAATTAGCTATAATGCACCAATGCACTTCTATCACAGACAGATTCGTAGCATAAGCACGAGATGTATATATTACATCCCGCGCTAAAAACCTAAACAAAACAGACTGATCACACCAGCGTATTTTACATATATTTTATTTTATATAATTACGTATATTTTATTTATATAATTATTATATTACCCCCAGAAGGGATGCAATGTATTGTGATCAGCATGTCTATTTGACTTCCATTTTTCGGGATGACATATTTTCATACCATGCGGAGTCAAGCATGATGTTTGGTCCAGTTTATAAGAACGTAGCACAAGGGATGAACTTTGCTGTCTAATTAATACAATGCTTTATGGCCTACCAGTTGTGTCTGTAATTATCTGTCCATCCTCTGTACCTGTTCTAAAATGAAAACGGCTTGAGATATCAAACGGCCAAAGTTGGCAGACATATAGGCTTAGTAATGCAATGGACATCTACAGTAAGCCAGTTGCGTATACTATGTCGTTCAATAAACTCGACGCCACTCAAGATTCAGGACAACAGCAGCAATAGGCCTACCATTATCCTGACCTACTTACAACTCACGCCTAAGCATACATCTGCCCACCACCCTGCTGCTGCTGTGACTCATAGATTTCAGTATAGACTTCCATTATATGACTTTTTTATCATAACTTTTGTTACACAACACAGATCGATGTCAGACAAAGCTTATTCCCGTCTGCTGACGTCTAGCAGTGCACATGCCAAATTTCAAATTTTGTCACCAAACTCGAAGCCACTTTCGAGTTTTTGAGGCGGAACTTGTCTTTTATATATATAGAATCTATTCATACCACGTGAAGTGTTTAAAAATCTCAGATCATTCTGTAATCATACACTGTTATACTTCTGGCAGTTACACAGCATAAACTTGTCAGGTGTCAGGAATGTTAAGGCTACAGGCCAGACTAATTCGGCCATACAGCCAAAGTTTTGGCCTCAGCTTTGGCCTCAGCCTGATAACACTGCCCCTGCCTCCTAAGCCATGATATCAAATTTTCGGCCTTAGCCTCTAATCTAAATTTTGGTATCGTCTGGCCTCAGCGTGAAACAGCTGGCCTTGAGGCCAAACTTTTGGCCTTGAAGCCAAAATTTTGACCTTGGATTCAGCCTCAAGCATTTAGTTAGGTTTAGAGTCACTGTCAATCACAAATAGTGTATCAATCGTTTATGTTTGTGCTGAACAGTTAGTGAACATATTATAACAAATGCATAGTTGAAACGATTGGCACATCTGTTTCAACAGCAGGTCTGTTACATTATCTGAATGAGCTTAATCCCCTAGTTCTAAAACAATTTCCCAAACTTGCCTTCAACGGTTGGATGTCAGTTTTAACAGAGGTACACTATATGCATTACACATATGCTATACCGGTATGCTATCTGTTACAACTAGCTGTAACATTTGGTACACAAAAATGGGGTCGGTGGCATGTCGGTGGCATTAGCCAATCTAATACAAAGTAGCTGTTTCCTGTGGTAACTTGGACACCAAAAATCAACTGTAAAACTCAAACCATTTAAGCACTTAGGCAGGGCCAAATACTTGAGGCCAAGACTTGATGATCAAAGCCATGGTTGAGGCTGAACCTTCAGTGCCAAGGCCGAAGCTGAGGCCAAAGTTACAGACTTGATGATGTGGCCAAAGCCGAGTGTAGAATATTGAGAGCAAGGCCAAGGCTGACACCAGTGTTAAAGGGTCAAAACAGTGGCCTTGAGATAGTGGCTAAGGCTAAAAACTTGGCTTTAGGGATGATGACTAGGCCAATATTATGGCCACATAGTCAAGAATGAGGACTAATATTCAAGGTCATAATGTGAAAGCTGACGTCAATATTACAAGGCTGTGGCAGAGATCGATGCCAAAATTCTGGCTTTGAGGCCAGTATGGCTTCAAGGCCTCAGTATCTCTACATTAACTTTATCTGCAATAAGTCAATGGTGACATGCATACCCAGGTGCAAAATGCATAGAATAAGCCAAGCTGTTACCATAATCATTTACAAATCTTGTTGGATCTTATCTTGTGGGGTCTTTAAAGACCACAACAGTTTGTTTCACGTATAAGACAGGCACTGTAAGTACCAACAGTACAAATGCGTATTATGAAACTAATGAAAAATGTAACCAATTCATTAAGTTTCATTTTAAAAATCACAAACATTTAATTGTTTATGTTAACAAACAGATGTGTGGGGTCCTATGGACCCCATTCGTTATGAATAGGGTTAATTGCATGTCAACTATAGGGTGAGCCAAAAAAACGGACTGTTTTTTGAGAGTTTATAACTTCACAACATTAAATGGGAGAAAGGCATGTAATATGTCAGAAGTTTCCAAATTTTGTCTAGAAAAAAATATTGCTTGCATTTTAGTGAATTTGAATATTCTTTGCCTAGTTTGCATAAATATTCACCACCCCTCTGCCGATCATCTGCTGAATGGACATTAACACTTTTTCCAAAGCTGTATGGTTTCTGCTGCTGTTTCAAAAATCAGAAAAACTGACCTTACCAGAAACTACAATAAAGGAAGCCAATTACTGTGATCATATAGTCGAACAAGGATATCTGCCAAACATTCGCTCTCTTTCACACAATGACTTCAATTTCAACAGGACGGAGCACCCGCACACTGATCACGCCACATTGTAGCTTACCTGTGCTCCCATGTGCCAGAGTTCATTTTACCAATAAACTAGCCTTCAAACAGTCTGGACCTAAATCCTGTGGATTATTCAGTGTGGACAGCATTGCAAAAGATGGAGTATCACAACGAAATTTCAGACACTAACCAGCTGAAACGCAAGCTAATCGACTGTTGGACTCAGCTAAAGACCGGATTCATGGAACCAAGCAATCAATCAGCTGCCAAAAAAGTGATGATGATTATGAAGGTGAATGGTGCTGAATTTAGTGTGGACCAATTCTGCGTGCAGCTGATCACTGCTGCTACTTTCGTTACATTTTCGAGTAAAAAAAAACTGGGCGAAATCCATGCATATTTGTCAAATTCAGCATAATTCAGGTGTAGTAAATATTTATGCAAACTAAGCAAAGAATATCTATATGCACTGACATGCAAGTTTTATGCTTTTTCTAGACAAAATTCTGCAACTTTTGACATATCACATGCATTTCTCCCATTAACCATCGCCAACTTATCAACTCCACAAAACAGACTGTTTTTTTTGGCCCACCCTGTACATATATTTACTATTGCACACAATCAAAAGATAATAGTAAATAATAATAAATAGTTAACATTTAACTACCAATCACACAAAACTTCTTCAGACTTTAATGCAGTTCATTCGGTGACTTTAACAATAAAAACAAAAACATGTTAAGCAAGATAAAAATAATATAGTACTCAACAGAAACAAACATATACCAAGCGTAATGTTTCAATACCTAAATTATCAGCTGCATGGTGCTTCCATTGTGGAAGTCGTTGAACGAATATTTTTACCAAAAGGGCTGCTAAATTTTTATTGAATTCATCTGGAACATCAAACAATGACAAACACCACTGTATGTAACACATGTGATCAATTTTATGTAATGACTGTCTTACTTTTGTTCCAACTTCCTGCATTTGATAGTACATTACAGTAGCACTCAATGGCACTAACAAACAATTAAAAAAACTTTGCAACAGTTGCTTACAACTGTGAAGAAATCTCTTAAAATGTGAGACAAAGGCAACAGTTTGACTGATGGTAAAATCTTTTTTTTTGTTTATTGATAACAACAAGGCAGTTGTTGACATTTCACTCTGCACATAGTCCAGTGAGTCATTTTCAACACAAACCCTTTGTGTAACCTATTCCTGGCTATCATGTACAAACACAACGTTATCTAGGTACAACATTGCCAGCGAAGAACTATGCCATGGCCATAAGTCACACGCACAAAAATGTGATTAAGTTTGGGCATGTGATGACATGTGACCTGAGATATGCAGACAGACAGACACCAGTTCAGTTCAGTTTGATAGTCTCTAAAACTAAGGTTCTCAAGAGGTTATAGGCTTGTATCCTCATCAGAGTAATCTACTTCCCTATCAACGACGGTGTAAAACTATCAGCACACAGCCAAATCTGAATATTTTAATTGCTATACTGGCATACCGGTACATTACACATTAACATAAAACCTGCTATATTTTACAGCTGAACAGTGCAAGTACAGTAGCATGAGAATATAGAACAATGACAAAAGAATCAATCTGGCAAATATACCTGGGAAAAGTGTGGCAATATCTGATCGTTCCAAAGACCCTTGGAACAATACATTCTTTACCAGACTACTTAAAGCCAACATTAGCTGCAATAAAAAGTACAGTTTAAAGTTTTCAAAAATAAGGCAACAATGGCCACTGTATCTTAACTGACACAGCAATGCAAAACATGTACCAAATGATGTCAGAAACTTATGAATTGCTAGAAATTTGAGCTTCCTGTTGACATAAACTAATATAGCAGTATCTGTAATTAACAAAGCAGGATACAGTTAATTCAATAAATGATACTCCTACAAAAAACATCTACTATACTGAAAATCTGTATGAAATACCCCTTGAGCTTCAACATCTGTCTGTAAAGACAACATCTGCTGGACAGAAGACACAACAGCTTTAGGATACACTTTGGCACTGCGTAGTATAAATGCTTCATTACAGAGACGTACAACAGACTCTTTTGATGGAGCCTAAAAGATGTACAATAAAAAAGGTAAATAGCATCAAATACTTTCCACTATTATTGTTTGTAAATTTACACAGATGAGATGATGAAATATCAAAAATGAACAATGAAATAACACTATTACTGTTTTTCACACATTCTTCATACTGGCATTCTGAAATAGATATCATAAAGTCGATAGGCATGTCATTGGCGTATTTAGAGGGGGCCGCGGCCGCCAACCCTTCCGCCCAATCGCCCAAGTTTTTGCTATGTTTAAGTAGCCTACTACAGGAAAGGATACATCAGAATTGCACCACAATAGCACCAAAAGCATTATTTTGAGGTGATCGAAGTAATACTGCGGTCTTTTCGCATCACGGTGATATTAGGTCTAACCACCATAGACCTAATATCTGCATAGTAGACTTGTAATGTACACATAAGTGCCGCCTTTTGTCCTTTGTCTTGTATTCATAATGTCACAAACTGTACATTTATTCTGCTTTACGCTGCAAAGCAGAACTTTAAAATAAGTATGTCACTATGTCAGAATATCTGATATATGCATCAAAATGTGCCATTTCATAACTAAATAATCAAAAATATTCTGGGGAGGGGGCACAGCCCCCTCCCCCAGTGGGGAGGCCCCCTCCCCCAGTGGGGAGGGAAACAATCCCTCCTCACACCCTACTCCCCTTTGTGCCTCGATATGCCCCCCTCCAAACTGAAATCCTGTCTACGCCACTGAGGCACATTAACTGTAGCAGTGACCTCACTATATCTGGCAGAAAATTTGGTGAGATTTGGTAAAACTGGCACTAACCCTAGAGTCTTCTAAGGGGGTGAATCAACAAAAATTGTACTGTAATGTGAAATTTGTTTATACTTGTGTATGTAACTTGCCAATTTAATCTTTCAACAACAGTCCCATAAACTTACTTACCGGTACTTACTTACTGAAACTATTTGGGTCTCACATTTTAACTGTATCTGCAGTATAATTTTGCAGTTGTGTTATACATAGTGGTCCCCCAAAAAATACTTTTTGAGAGTTGATATCTTCGCGATGTTAATGGGATAAAGGCATGTGTTATTTCAAATGCTTCCAAATTTTTTTTAGGAAAAAGTATACAACTTGCACCTTAGTGCATTTAAATATTCTTTGCATCAATGTTCACTACACACGAAATTATGCTGAATTTAACAAAAACACATAGATTTTACTCAGATTTTAACTGAAATATACAGTGAAAGTAACAGCAACGATCATCCGTACACATAATTAGTCCAGGCATGATTCAACATAGGCACCCTTCATCTTGATAACCATCATTAGTATTTTTGGCAGCCGATGTAGCACAGGGTTCAGTGTGTCCTGGCTTAGCTGAGTCAAACAGTCAATTAGCATGCATTTCAGGCGGTTTCAACGTCCGAAATATTGTGACGATACACCATCTGCAAATGCTCCTCACACTGAATAATCCATAGGATCTATATCCGGACTACCTGGAGACCAGTTTACCGGTTCAATGAACTCCGGGATATGGGAGCGCAAACTGCGTAGGTAAGTGACATTGTAGTGTGAATGGTGTGCCCATGCTCCATTATGCCAAAACGAGTTATCATTGTTCGATAAATGGCTGAAACATGTTATTAAGGCAAAGAGTGCCAATGTTGAATTTCAGATAATCGTTGCTGTTACTTTCACTGAATGTTTGAGTTAAAAATTGGGTAATATCCAAGCGTTTTTGTCATATTTAGTATAATTTCTCATGTAGTGAACACTTATGCAAACAATGGAAAGAATATTTAAATACAGTAACATACAAATTTTATACTTTTTCAAGACAAAATTATCCTTTATCCCATTAATTATCGAAAAGATATCAACTCTCAAAAAGTCGGTTTTTGGACCAACCTGTACCGGTATATTCTGTCACGAAATTGCTGTTGTTCTTTGTTGTATAAGTAGCTCAGCATATAGCATTTAGATACATTTTTTAAAATTTTCGCTGGTTAAGCAGGGTTACGGTTAGTATTAGAAATAGAGGCTGGGTTGGGAAAATGGGTAGTTGATACGGATACCATATCCTAACGCTAAACTCGGCAACAGGTAAAATGCAATTGTGCAGATGTGACGAGCAGTAAACTGATGATTTTTTCTGCTGAGGTAATCTGTTGATGTAAGGGTGAAGATGTGTGCATGTTTAAGGTTAGTAGGGCTAAGATTTAGGGTTATAGTTAAGAGTTAGTATCCGCAGCATCATCCGAAATTTACCAGTCGTCAAATCTGCATTACCTGTGGCCTGTAAACACAGCATCAGCAGCAGCCAATGTTGTACCCTGCAGGGGGTACAACAAAATTCAAATTCGACTTCACATTCTGACACATTATTCTGTAGCCCGGATGTTATGCGTGAGTATTGCAAGCTTATGGCTAACGTTAACAAGAAGCATTTGTTCGGCCCATTCGCCACTGCGAGCCGCTACATTGCCATTCACCAGGTGTCGCTACTGTCGCACGCCGCCACTGTCGCACGCCGCCTGCACATCGATGTCCACAACGACGACGACGATGATGACGACAACGCGTGACAGAGGGGACCACTATGGCCCCATAGAATGGGCCCAATGAACTAATTAAAGGGCAAGTGTAACAGGCCCATTCGTTCTGCTTTTCGTTTTTTAGTATTGTTCAGTTATTCCCACTATGGAATTGGAAAAAAATGTCATAACTTAGCAGGCCATTGTTATTGTGGTAATACAACATTGTGCCTATGCATAGGGCCTATCTAATTGTTTATTGTTGTTTTGAATGTTTTACTGAAAGGGGGGGGGTGGTCCAAAGACAACTGCGTTGCAGTATCGTTGGACTACAGTTTCAGTCTCACTGTAATACGGTCTATCTAATTTATGCCATGACACCGTAACAACGCCGTGACGGCCGCAGACGCCGTGTCTGGGCACACGGAGTAATCAGCGTCCAGGTCACATTAATTGTTCACCTGGACCTACTCGCGTCAGACCAGGATAGCCGGGCTAGGATATATAAGCGCGACTTCAGTTCATGTGGCTCACTAAAATAGCCAAAATTTCCAAAAACCTAAATTTGCCAGTGATGTTGGAGGCCTTCACGCGGTGACTGGCGTTAGTAACTCCACACCGAGGTGTGCGGTTAAGCTAATTCCAACAAGAAAAATTTGGGGTTGAAATGTGTCACAGCTGCCAAGACAATACGATCATCTTTGTGCCTATATTTAATAATGCTGACATGGTATATTATGAAAACTGTAATGCTCTGTCTTCAGGTCTAGACATCGACTTTTCAGCGAGAACTGCCAAAAGATACTAGCACGTCCTTACGCTGGTCGACTGCGTGCTGTCACGGCGTTGTCACGGCATAAATTAGACAGACCCCTATAATAGTCACACAGTCCACTGTTATGTAATTTCACTGGGTGACTTTAAAAGACGACGGCACGACGGCACATGACGGCACACGACGGCACAATCGACGATGACTACAGCATTGCTGTGGTCATATGTTTAGTGCG
>Ga0209782_1001113_pt1 | contig 13508 bp, 9 predicted proteins | sample WorMetmaBAHAMAS1_FD_187390 | JGI IMG/M metagenome (GOLD analysis project Ga0209782, IMG submission 187390) | Marine gutless worms symbiont microbial communities from Max Planck institute for Marine Microbiology, Germany - Inanidrilus... | ecosystem: Host-associated > Annelida > Digestive system >... | reverse complement strand
CAAGAAATGCATGAACTCCTATACGCGCGCGACGGCCAAAAACACTACAGACGGAGTCGGTAGAAAACTCCTCCACAATTACTGCTGTCTTCATTATCTTGCCGATGCCCACAATGACAGAAAATTATTGGCAGATACAACGTCAAAATTCTCTCTATGCTTCATCCAGTTAATTACTTTTTGTAGCAACTGTTCAAACTTTGCAAGGAAATAAAGGTAATATCATTACTGAACACATCATATGTGCAATTCACAACAGTATCTATGGATAACATACTACAGAATGTGCCTAAAAATCACGGTCTACTTTGAAGCACTAAATCTTCAGTAATTTTTGAAGTAGGAATAAAATAAACATATGAATATAAAGTGTACTTATTCAACAATCAAGCTGCATTCAAGTTATTCTTACTGCTGAAATATTCTGCATAAAAATTACAAAAGTCCATGATTCCATAAATTTGTCATTTCTAAGCAAGCATGGTGCCTTTAACAGCTAAAGGCTTGCACCTGATAAAATATTTCAGGCTAAAAAAAGTTGGAATGCTTGGCAAAAATAATGTAACAAGTAAGACGAATAATCTTATCAAACTCTTGACAAAACTGTTTCAACAGACTGAGGTTCAGGTAGCAGTAGTCGTCATTCTGCACAAAGGTACAAAAACATTTGAAGTCGTTTAACAAGACGACTGACAAATAGCTCGAAGTATTTCACTAGTCATTCCCGCTTAAACAATGCATACTGAACATCTGTTGCACTAAGACAGCATTCTCTCGTCTGTGTCAGCATTCCTTCAACTGGTTACATGTTGTAGTTCATGCTGATGTTACAACTAAGCTATTTTTACATACATCCATTTCTTCGTGTTGTTTCCTTGAATATAAGCGAACTGAATAAGACTACGGCCTCAAATAAATTGCCGTGTATTTAGAATGTTGCTGTGCCAAAAGCGGAAAAGTTATAGTGCTTCAAAGTAGATGAGGAATTTTTGGCACACCTATAGCATGCTTCACACAGGTGATGCTCAGTTTCTGCTACTATGTATTTATGATTCCAATTACAACTGTTCTGCCTTCCCAGCTGAGATGGTCAGCAGGAGAAATAAAAGAACAGTTGAACCGATGAACGTAACTGCACCACTGATGACTTTCATACACCTGTCTTTACTGCATAATTCTAATGTTCTACAACACAAAGCAATGCAAATATTTCTCAGCAACATAACCACAGATCTACTTCACTAGTTCGCTGAGTAATGTGAAAGGCATCTGGTTTGTAAAAACTGACACTCCAGCAATTCCAAAGGTTTTTCTCTGCGGGACGTCGGCAGTACCAGCCTAACCACGAGCGACTCCCACCAACAGACTCACTGAGACTGCGTTGAGATTCTGTGAACCACTTGACAGAATAAAGGTTACGTCAAAGACGTTCTTTTGCACCAAAAAACTGAAAAATACTATGACATCAAGTAAATGTAAAAACTAAAGCCACGTTCGTTTCTCTTGTATAACATCCAGCATCGGTAAACTGGAGATTATCTCACAGCTCTGGGGCCCACATGGTGTACACCAGGTCAATATAATTGGTAAACAAAGGCTGAATTCGCTGAATTAAACAGAACGAAAGTTTTGCTCACCATTGTCATCTTAGTTCGCATATTAAGTTTCAAACAAGTTTTGATTTAACCAACAACATCCATTTAACGGCACTTTGTCCGGGACTACCCGGGTGAGCTGGTACTAGATAGGTAAACCAATCTGGCTGTTACTGAAGCAAGAGACAGTGAGTGGCAGTGGCATCAGCCGAGCCAAACAGACAACCATGCCACTACTCCAATACTCACTTTTTACAGGCTGGATGCCCTTCCTGCCACGTCAAAGCACAGAAGGTCTCAAATTTAATCAAATTTAAAAGTAAAGTTATACCTGTTAATAAAACATAAAGGCAGTGTTTACATTTTCTTTGCATAACATTTCAGTTTGTTGAAGCTGATGGCTGGGAAAAGATCCAGCTTGTCCATAATTCCAAGAGGCTAACTTATAGATACTCGACAACCTAACCTGGCGTAATTCTGGCAAAACCAGACTGACCAAACAAAAATCAGAATGAGCATTAACAAACAGTAGAAACTTATAAATATGATGAAAAAGTAAATAAATAAATAAACGAAAGCAAAGTGCTCAAACTAACTGGCATGGCTGAGTGACTACCATGACAACCAATTGTCCGAGTTCTTCTGTGGCTGGAAAACATAAAACATACATCAATGACTTCAACTGATACATTATCATGCAGAGAGTTATATAAAGAAATCAGCAGAGCAAAGAGACAGAGACAGCCACGTTCGTTTCTCTTGTATAACATCCAGCATCGGACTCCATAGCGGCTGAAAAGTACTTTTACTCAGTAGTAATTGTGTTCAAGGTAATTTAACTATTGTTACCAACTATTGGTAGCAAAGTGGTATAGCAGTTTGTGCTAGAAGCACCACAAAGCTATGGCAGCATGCATGCCATATGGGATCACACAGAGTTATCTGCCACCCGGCAGAGGAAGCATCTCCTCCCCTTGCCCCGGCCGTTGTTATGACCAGTTGTTGTTACAGCTGGTACTCGATTTATCCACCAATTAAGGATGAAAGGCTGAGTAGACCTGAGCAGATACAGGTAAACAACTTATCCACAGTCGCAGAAGTGCCGGCTATACCTGATGTCAGCTGGTTAAGCCGGCCTTCTGCCCACAAAGCACAGTAAGTGTGAACAACTTGCCCACAGTTGTTACGCAATGACCGGTTTCAGTTGGATTTGAACCTGTCTTTCAAACATGAGTTGAATGCGCTATCTACTCGGCAAACCATGCCACCAGTAGTTAGCTATTAGCTTCACTTAGTACAAAGTAGTTTTAGTAGTACTTCTAAATCAATGATAGATCAATTGACAGTATTTTACGGTAGTGATATAACATTCAGCCAGTTGTGCAGTACCCAATTAAACTATACGATAAACTAAAAGTTTAAAGCGGACAGGTTTGAAGCTGATACTCACGATGCTGCCGAGCTGAAAGGTGTCATAGACTTCAATCAGCTCGTCGAGTTTGTACTGGTTTAGGATGACGAATCTGTCGAGTGCAGGGTTGACCTTGCGTGCACAGTTCAGACAGTGAACTATGTGCTTCTTGTCTTGCTCCAGCACAAACAGAATGTTGAACACCTCCGCCTGACATGTGAATGACAGAAAATGTAAAATGCAATCAGACAGTTATTATTATTATTATTACTATTACGGCATTTATAGCCCACCTGTTTGTACATGGGTAACAAAAGCACTAGTGGTCAGACAGTGATTAATACTTGTAGGACTCTTACTGGTATTCTATTACTCTTACTCTTATTGTCACCACCAACACCACCTACATTTTAATAGCCATTTTCCGAGTGAACTAGTTTTCTTCCCCACTTGTTCTGGATAACTGCTGGGAAAAACAGTTTTTTTACGGACCAGATGCTCTTCCTGTACCTAACCAACAGCTTCAAAGCATTGAAAGAGACCACAAAAACACTGTACATTAACCTCGACTTTTCTAACAAACAGTTCATCGAATCCAATATGGTGATAAATTCCAGTTTAACAGACTACACAGTGTAAAGCAGCACTGCATCCACAACATGCTTATCTGTGAATGCAAACAATCCACCTGTATTTGCCTCCTCAGCCATTCTTACTTCGCCCAGGAGGTCCAAAGTATTGTGATCAGCATGTCTGAATGTATGACACATCCATTCCCATATCTCAAAAACCGCGAGTCCAAACTTACATGTTACCTGTGGCGGTGGTTCAGTTCTACTCTGGCAGCAATATGTTGTGTACTTCTAGTTTTGTGGATGATGTCATTTTTATCGCATAATGGGCAAAGGTGATGCAGATACTGCGTTAGCACAAAGTACTCGGCACACGGCAGCACGGCGGAAATGTTTAGCATTCTCAGATGCCTTGTTACTTGCTACAACACCACGGCAGCTACATCAAACTATGTAACTGTGCACTACTTATGCATGAAGCTAAGATTTCCCTTCACATTATTCCTAGCCTTATACTGTAACCACTGATAGAAAGAATATACAACTTAAGTTTTGTATCCCAGTTAACATCATTTCTTGTCATTCAAAAACCCACTGATTTCTGACAAGAATGATTATTTTAGATAAACAACATAAAACCATTTGATAGTTATAATGCAGGTCAATCTGTTAGCCAGCACATCCAATGACGAACTGAAGCCACGTTTTACTCCCGAAATGTCCTTGCAGACGGAAACTTGAGCATCTGAGAGATGTTAAAAGTTCTTTTCAATGAAGCTACCTACACTGATTCCACACCTTCTCATCACAGACATAATTATATCAATAAAAAAGTCTACCTCACAGTTGTTGCAGTACGGTGCAGGGTCCAACTCGGAACGCCCGTGCCAGCGAATTGTCTGCTGCAAGGTCGACTCAACAAGATCCTGAACAAGAACGGTCTGTCGCAGTGTGCGAAGCAGTGTCCGCTTAATAAGCTCAAACAGTTTGGGATCAGTTGCCTTGATGTTACGAGCCAAGTTCCATGACAGATGTGTCATCGGAACAATGGACTTCATGCCCTCCACCTTGTTGTACTCGTATCGTTCCAATGCAAGCTGATACTGTCGCCACGTTAACGGACCGACGTTCCACGCAATGTTATTGCACCAGCCCTAAGTACAACAGCAATCATCTTCATATTTATTGAAGGCAATTCTATACAGTAAAATACCAAAAGCAACAGCCTTTGACTAGTCGCTATTTTCCAGATGTCGGCTTCTCAGTTTGTTCCAGAAGAGAATCTTTCGGGATTAATTGCAAAGGTTTTTTTGTATGGGCCGGATGTCTTTCTGTCATCAAACTAACAGTGTCAAAGAACTAAAAGGAACATGAAGCATTAATCCTAACCAGTGGCCTGGCGTCATCTTTTCTTCACTCACCACTGGACCCTTAACTAGAATCAGCTCAAGGCTGGATCCTACAGCCCGCAGCCACCGGGGGGAGGGGTATGGGTAGGCAGACCTGCAGACCTCTTTGTCGGAAATGCAGTCTCGGTGTTTTGTATAGTGCCATCAAATAAAAAGAAAACGGCATCAACATCAATACAAAAGTGTGGTCAGTATAACAGATCGACTAAAATTACACATACTTTTAGTGGTCATTTTCCAGGTAAACCTTAGTTTCTCACTTGACTGTCATCTGCCATCAGTTCTGAAACAAAATCTAGCATAGGTTTTTAAGACCAGCCATCCTTCCTGTCTGCCAACCAATAGTGTTGAATCGTTAAATAAAAGACATATTAAGTAATGCATCAAAGAGTAATGTCAGTCTTGTTAAGTTCATTGCACTTGACTAGTGTTAGCATAGCAAATAAATGCTCAGCAGTCTGAAGAAACGTACAATTGCCTGAACCCAATGTACAGTGCCGGGACCAAGCCAGACGAGATCTCCAGGTTTCTGAATGAACCGATATAAAGGTACGTTGTTCTCGTACAGGTCGTCTACGTTTGGCCACCAAGAACCTTTCAGGTAATTGATATGATTTCTGCAACAAACAATCCCAAATATAAACTAGACAGCATATGATGATTTTCCACCGGTGTAGTCTGCCGTCTTTGGACGAAAACTGATTACTTATTTAGTTATAGACAACCACGCCCGCCCACTGGTTGTTTATATTTTGCTAAGTGATCGATTTGCAACATTTTGGGTGTAGGATCCAGGTGGGGCTATGACCATACATTTAAACTTGGCCAACATTTTTCAACAATGCACCTATCCACCAAGTTCAATCATCCTATGTTTGATCATTTGGAAGTTACCACGTTGTCAAACATACAAACAAATACAAAACCACAAACAAACAAGCAGATTCAGTCGGAAACATCCTCGCTCCATTATGCTACGCTGGTGGAGAAACATCGTGATAATATCTATTAACTGTTCTGACGGGATGTTGATGAAAAACATTACTATGAAAGCAGTTGTCTCTGTTATCACAAAAGCCAACGACAGCAATAAAAATTTTAATATGACAGAGAATGAACTAAACACATTATAAAGCCAGATTCAAAAATTAATATCCTACCCCAAATCTAATTTAATGCATCACAATAATGTTCTATGGTCCTTATTCCAGACTGTGCCAGTAATGGATTCATTGAAGCAATCAGATGGTCACTGGTCACTGTCACCAATATCAGTCTGGTTATCAGTTACAAATTTTCTCCGTTTACTAAAATGCCGTACTACAACAAAACAAGAGTAGAACATGCTCACTGTTCACACAGCTGTTGTATGGTGCCCCAATGACTCTCAGGAACAGCAAACCATTCACAGTCGCCTGGTCCTATATTGATGTTGACTGCACAGAACGAGTTGTTCTCCTGGTGACCTACATCGGCAAATTGACAAGCTACTGACACGACAGTATTCAAAAAGTGACAAAAAATAGAAAACAAGAAGCAAATCAAATAAACACATCCTGCTGCAGTACAGGATATGATCATGTAATGGAGACATCAACTCACAATCCCTCATGAACGGATAACGATCAAATAAAAGTACAAAACATAGATGCCACTGTCCTAATAATGCTAGCCGAATGTTACTTGCTTTACATCCTTCACACATAATAAACTTACAGTGCGCAGAACTGTAATTATGATGCTGATAATGATAATAAGCCTAACTGCCAATCTAGAATAAAGGACAGTGGATCTGCAGTGCTCAGATGCTGGCACCGTCAGTCTCTCTAGAATCAACACTTGCTCTTCAACTGTTCCATCCGTTACAATAGCATCAACCTGCTGGAACACCTGTCTCTAACATCTGCTAAAACATCCTGTTCAGCTCAATGTAGCACAATTATCCCTGCCATGGTAGAGCAGGACATTCAAAAATCATGGGGTAAACTTCTGGCAGAGACACATTAAGTTCTGATCTCCTCGACAGTGACTAATGCCATGGACAAGGCCAGATTACTAGCCGCTGCATCTGCTCACTCAGGTGATCGGTTCCGTGTGCATCACATTGCCTCAGGGAGTTGATAGACAAAGCCTGCAAGATCGTGGCGACTTTGTAGACGACTAGAATGCACAACTGCCCACGCGTAAAAGCAGTGGATGCTTGGTACTACACAGCTTCATCTGTTGCAACAGCAGACCCAGGTACCAGTGTCATCATCACATAAATAACATCAATGTCATCGCCACCAGCCGTTCATACTGCTTCACCGGTGTTCAATGTATGACCATACCTTGCAGGCTTCGTCTGTTAACTCCCTGAGGCAATGTGTTGCACACAGAACCGATCACCTGAGTGAGTGTTGGGCCTTCTTGGTAGCTGGCGCCATGGCCAGGAACTCACTACCAGACATTTCTGACATGTTCCGACATGTTCGCATGATAGTTTCTGGCATGATTTGAAAACTCTTCTTTTCTCAGTTTATTCGCTTATACAGCACATTAGAGGCTTTGCAATTATGCACTATATAAATTCACAATTGACACTGACAAACACATCACAGCAGTTACTGAGGACACTAAAAATATTGTTTTTGTTCTATACTGCTCCAAAAGAGGAATGCAGTTAACACCAAGTAATACAACGTCCGTCAATGGTTGTTTTGCTTAGTTTAACTTTCATGCCTGTGGCTATAAAATATTAATAGTAATAATATGCCAATTTTCTATTTACAACATAAGGCATACCAACCTGGAGTCCGAGAGCCAGGCACTTTCATATACAGCTGCACAGAGTTCATGCCAAGTATTGTATGACCGATGTGACTGAGTATGTTGCACGCCGACACAACCTACATGTGAAAAATAGTAAACACATTAACAAGATATATTAGTGAAAAATCAATAATATAAATAAACACTAAAAATAAAAATTAACAGCACATGCACCACAGAACCATGTGTCTTGTGATAACATTGCAGTAATTTTTCACCTGTATCTGACGTGATACATGGTAACTGACATATGTTCCAAGTTAGAAGTGCACACATGGCATCTATTCTGGAAGAAGTTTCTCGTCAACTGGATAGCAACTGCAAGTGTCATTGCAACATGAAATGACCATGTTAACCCACTCCCAATATATAGAAGACCATAATAAGTTCACTACAAGTTCACTATTCGACATAATTTGAAGTTTTGGAAAAATTGTGCCAATATAGCTGTTTTGTGCATATGGCTCGGATATTATGTCAATTACTGTAACCAATAAAAATGTACAAATCAGAGACCTGAAATACTCGTGAATTTCATCCACTCAATGACTGCAGATGTTTCCTTGACACATCCACCTTAAGAATAGAGTGTCACACGTGAAACTACATCTACGTATACATATGGCAAAAGATAAATATTACAGAATATATCTTCACAGCTTTGACAACATTTGGAGACAGGTTGGCCTGCAAAAACTTGTTCCAGATTTTATACGAGAACTTGTTAACCAAGTTGACTCAGTCAAATCTATAGTTACCACAGAACACAAGCTAGTTAAATGAACGCTAAAAGAAGTAGCATACACCAGGAGATGTGCCGTGAAGACGGAGATATATTTACCCGGGTAAATGCTGGTAGTTTTGCCAACTCCTGCATCTGTGTCTTCCACTTCTTTTCATCAGAGAGATCAACGTTTGTTCCAAATTTTATCATCGTCTGCTTCCGGCGAGAACTAAACAGTCTGCAGACAAGTGCAGTATGCTACACCGATGAATACGATAAAAAATATTTCTATTTACAGTGGCTATCCAGCAAGTACTGTATCACAAAATATTATGCACTCATATGTAGTGTGTGAGTGCTGAAATAGCATAAAATTGATTATGCTGAGGATATCTACGACTGTGCAAACTTCTGTCCAGATCCTATAGTTTCTTCTTTATATATGCATGACTTCATGCACTCTGTTTACTCAGCTACCGGTACTTTTAAATCGCTAAGTAAATAAAAACTAAAACAACTAAAGACTCGAACAATACTGGCAAACAAAACTAGAAAACCGAACATGACAGAACATGTACAGTCAAAACAAGCAAAAAACCAAAAAACGTGTCATAAATCACCTGCCATCGTACAAATCACAAAATAAAGTCTAAGCGTGTTTGTTTATTTGCATCTAGCCAATGATGCACAAATCAGATGATTTCAAGACATACAAACCGTTTAGTGGTAGACGAATTTGAATCACTGTCCGATTCCTTCTCTCTCCACGTTGATTTCATCTTCTCATGTTCCTCCTACAATCATCAAAGGCATTCTTAAACTCCAGCTCACACGCCTGGACTTATCGTCATCATCATCGTCATCATTCACAGTGGTCTGTAGCAGTAAAATATCAAAATACCATTAACTAGGTGCAAATACACTAACTACAAATAATACAAACATATATTATTATTTCAATGATAGGCTAAGTTCTGGTATGGAGACGGTGCAGGAGAATTCTAGCATCGTCTCTCTAATCCCGGTGTTCAAGCTGCCGTCAGTGTGTGCATACAGTAAAACTTTGCTCCAACAAATTCCTTCAGTTTTCACTGGCAGTACTTGCTAATGTAGGTTCGGCAAGATTATAAACTGGTAGTTCATAGTGGTAAAAATCAAGGCATTAAAGTAATTATAATATGATTTTTACTGTTAGTCTGCTAAAAACTTTATTCAGTGCAAATATGCACTAAATTCTCATAATCAAAACTGTACACAAATTAAACCCAAAGTTTTCAACCACTAAGTAAATGACGTTCAATGTGCAGCCATTTTTAATTAGCACACAAGTATAGAAAGACAAAATTATGCTAGCACATACCACTCTCACATATGGCATACCACACAGAACTCAATGAAGAATTGAGACAGATTGTTGCAAGTACCCAACCTGTGCACTCACAAGGTGATGCAAAAAAGTAGTGATATTAGTCACTGTGGGATACAAAAAGGTTAATATACTCCTGTTCAAACTCTGCCAAATGCTGACCAATTTTAACACAAAACTAGGCAGTACATATGTAATAATAATCACTGTCAAAAATCCCATATCTCAAACATCTGAGAATCGGTTTTCTGCACAAGCCTCTATACCTTGAATGATTCCTGGAAGGAAGCCGCCTGGTACTGTGCATACTTGGCAATGGTGGAGTAAGATCGACTGCTTTCGCAATGCCACACTTTACTACCAAACTGGTCGACATTTTCATCCGGAGTCTGCTGGCGCTGTGTTCGCACCTCCACCAGGTGGTCAGGGTTTGCTTCAACTAGAGTTTTTGTCGAGAAGAGACCGAGATCTACACAACGAACATTGTGCAAAGGCTGGAATAACAAGAATAAACCTGACAATACACAACAATATTAAGGTAATACGACTACTACCAGAGTCTCAATAAAATAGTGACAAGCTTCACTGGTAAGTGTATTGGAGTTTACCAGCAATTTCTACATAATGACTGTTATACTGTTACTTTATGGTTACAATTTATCAAACAAATTTACACTTTTGAAGAAGTCGATAATATATTTGCAAGCTTAGTGATAAAACAGTTTACTGTTGATAGTAACAGAATTTTCTTTACACTAAAAATGCAGCTGACAAGCTCAATAATAACGGAAATACAAACAAGCAATACTGAGAATGTGACCGACCTAGTTTGAGAGCACCAGCTAATCCTCGTATGACACATACAGGCTGCGTGATGCAGTACTGCTGCAACTCTATTGAAAACGCATCTTTGCGACACTCCAGCTAAACAAACACACACCACAATAGCCAGTGAAACATTAAGGTAGTAGTTTTTTTATGATTTCAAGTAACTTCTTAACAAGAAAACTACTGCATGCTCATGTACATGCTTTATAAGAGCACGGAAACATTGATAAAACAGTGCATTCTTACATATACGCTGGGTGTGGCGGGTTCCAGTTTGTCTTTTAATGTTGTCGGAAAAGGTCGGTCGGGAGCACATGGTGGCGGACCATAGTCAGAAATGAGGCTGAAGCTGATCGGCCCCTTTCCACCTGACAACGACATTTCAAACAGCAAATATGGTTCGACACCAAAAACACCAACTTGATAATAACTTACTAATCGGTGTTATCTGCATCTCTCAAAAGTTCAGTCTATTGTGCATCGATTGTCTTATTATCTCACTTTTTCTGCCTGCCATAATATTCATCTATTAAGTGCTTTCTGTGTTACTTTTTTAAACATATTTGCTTCTGTAAACCTGCATTCTCTGTTGCCTGTACAACTACTTGAAATAATATTGTTTCTTCACAAAGTAAATGCAACAAGTCATCATCGACTAATGATGCAAATTTAAAAGAAAACAGGCAGATACTGAAAAGACCACCATGAAGACACCATGGCAACTATTGTGATGGAAGTGACAATTAATCTAATCTTCTGCAGATGTTTATGTACTGACCAAGTCCTTTGCACGTGGCAGCTACTTGTGCTCCAGACATCGCCAGTGTGAGGTTTGCCGGTAGCGTCAGGCCAGTTGCTGTATCACTTGACGCTTTGCCCAATTCTGACTTTTGAGATTCTGAAGCTTCTTCCTTTTTGATGCACGAGTTCTGGCCACCGGTGCTACTGGTACTTGATGTCACAGGGTCAGTTGGCCATGATAACTGACCGAGCAAGTCTTCGGCAAGTGACGAACAGCTGGAAGTCATCGGTGTCAACAATGCATTCAACTCCTGTAATGCAACAACAGCAGCAGCTGAAACTTGCCTGCTGTAGTGAACCGTAACGGTTCATGCAAAGAAATAATAGTAAATTATTACCACATACATCATCACCTGAAAATAATTAAACATTTCAAGACATCATCAAATATATTTATACAACTACCATCACTTTTTACACCTTGAGCAATAATAACAAGTGTCTAAAATGATTCGGCAAGAGGCTGCTTCACCATGGCACAGCCAGTCGGTAGAATAATCCAAGCATCAGCGGCAAGCAGTCAGAACATTGGTTGAACGAGTGAGTAGATTATTAATGGTACATTAGTACAATCTGTGCCACTCAGTGCTATTACAGGTTTATTTAAAAAAAGAAATAAGGTGGATATAGCAAGGATAAATAACCGGATTAAAATACTGGTTGATGGTTACCAACATGTGGAAAAAAAACAATGTCATCCCACTCAAAAGTTCCCATTCCTGTGGGGGTATTTATACTCCCAGTCTCCTATGTCATACATGGTTCCTTCGGACCACATAAGTCTGCCACCCCCAAATGGCATGTCCATCAATTCAACCATTTTTGCACAGTTCACAGTTGTGCTCAACAAACAGACAGATAGACAGACACATAGATGATGCTCATGCGACATCTCTAGCAACAGACGCCTTCTATACACGGCAAGCAGATGATATGGCCTAATAATATTAATTCCAGTGATTATGCACCTGTCATGTTGGCTATAACCATCGTGTGATTTTAGCTGGTATATATGATGGATGTAGACTCCACCTCGTGCAGACGCCGGGCCTAATGCGCCGTAGAAACATTGTAGATTTTGGCGCTATATAGGTTGCATGTTTGTTCACCTTACCGTATCACTTATTTCCTTTTTCTCTTGCTTTTATTTTCCTTTCTTATTTACTTCTTTGAGAATAGACCCACTCTGTTTCCAGGCCAGATGTCGTAAGAGGCGACTAAATCTGGTTATAATTTGTCTCGGCACATTTTATGTCGTTGTACTTTATGTCTGATGATTTGTATTTCATCGATTTAGTGGTTATAGAATTAGTTTTATGTTAGCCTAGGTTTATTGCATTGCTATGGTTTTTTTCTCCTGTCTCTAATTTTAATTTTAACTTTCTCAGTACTAGTCAAGAGATTGGCTCGGAATAGCATCTCCGATATGACCTATTTAGTGTCGAGTGGAACGTTAAACCTTAACTCAATCTGTCACTCCATGGCATTTTGTTACTCATGCCAAATAGAAGGCTGGGTGTACCTATGCACTAACGATATGTTGCCCATTAGATGTCTTGTATACACGGTGATTCATAATTATGAGAACCTTTGGTTTTTATTGTATAGCTTTTGAATAAACAGACTCAGAGTGATAAAATTTAGCACATATGTCTAGTAGTCAATACTGTTCCGTTAGCAAAACACATTACTGACGCAATGTGTGTTTAAAGTGTCCGCCTTTAGCTCTAATGCATGCATGAACGAAGACGCGTGCGCCACTGTCTGACTGCTTTATCAATAATGTGCTGATCCATTTTGTCCCAAGCTGTCAGGATACGTGCACGCAGTTCGTCAATGTCCTTGATATACTTCTTGTAGACCTTCTCCAGCATTACTGTCCACACTTTGTAGTCGACCGGATTTACATCCGGGCCCTAGGAGGAATGAAATCTGGGGTCTCCATTTTAAGCAGCTCAACTGTCTCACAAGCCCTATGACGTGAAGTCACG
>Ga0209782_1001112_pt1 | contig 13518 bp, 7 predicted proteins | sample WorMetmaBAHAMAS1_FD_187390 | JGI IMG/M metagenome (GOLD analysis project Ga0209782, IMG submission 187390) | Marine gutless worms symbiont microbial communities from Max Planck institute for Marine Microbiology, Germany - Inanidrilus... | ecosystem: Host-associated > Annelida > Digestive system >... | reverse complement strand
ATTTTTAGTTATCTCAGTACTGGCCAAGAGATTGGCTGGAAAGAGCGTCTCCGATATGACCTATATTGTGTCGAGTGGGATGTTAAACCTCAACTCAATCAATCGGTCAGTGCTTTGAATCTCCTTCAGTTCTTTGATACTGTTGGTAAGATGACAGACGGGGCATCTGCTCTTTGTAAGAAATGTATGCCACTTACCATGAAGTTTTTCTTTTGGAACAGTACTAGGTTCATCTGGAAAACAGCTGATAAAGTGGAGGAGAAGTTTATAAATATATAATGTAGTGTGTTCACTAACTTTGTACGTCACTTTATCAATGCCTGTGTACTGTGGCATGTTATGTACATATGTGTCAATTAATACATTTAGGTCCGGTTTTTCCACAGCAAATTAATGTCCCGTTAATTTAATCCGGCATTAAATCCGGCAAATAATGATCAATTTACTCAGATGTTGTTTTTCCACCGGCAGTTCGTCAATTAAATCATCCTAAACGGACGATTTAATTGACGAACTGCCGGGGGAAAAACGACATCTGAGTAAATTGATCATTATTTGCCGGATTTAATGCCGGATTAAATTAACGGGAGATTAATTTGCTGTGGAAAAACCGGACCTTAATGTGCAGCAGTTGTGATGGTTGTCTGCTAGACTCAACTGAGCAGCTGTGTACAAAATTGGCATCTGATTTAACTTACGCTGTTGTTCAAGCCACTGGATTGTATTCACAGGTAAAGAATTCAGTTTTAGGAATTGTGCTTGTGATATTCAGTTGCACGATTTTTATTTCTCTTTCATTTCTGTTTTGTCCAATTTTAGCTAATCTTAGTTCCACTTCTGATTTGGTGTGGTAAATAGTTTCATTTGCAGTTTTTGAATTTTAAGAGTCTATTTCTAGTTAATTTTCTATTTCCTTTTCATTTTATATAACTGCTAGTGCTAAATTTTATCTAAATGTTAAGCGTAAGTTCATATGTGTGTAAAAATGCTAACTTCAACTAGGCAGTTAGGAATAGCAATAGCATGCTAACCCCGGGTGTTAGCAAGCCAGGCCCACTCACAAGCAACACCAGGCATGCAGCGAGCCTTGATAGGCTGTCACACCACTGACGCATCCATCCATGTTAGGTTGTTAGGCTGTCCTCCAACAACTCAGGAATATGTATGATGAGCCATAGGGCCTACTGTGGGAAACATGAAGCCATCCAGACCACAGACATACCAAAATTTGGTGAATTTTGGACATCCGTTTTTATATGCTCACAGAGGATATGCCGATCGCAAGATTTGCATCTCTACAAGGACATAACAATTAAACTAACATCACATCATGTTACAATGCTGTCAGTTAATACAAAGAAAACCATGTGCATGATGCTTCAATTTAAATTCAAGCGTATTGTTGTCGGTGAGTTCTTTCCAGCATTTTTGCTAGATGGACAGGAGTTAACATATACATGTGTATGAATATTTTTATGTATTCATTTCAAATTATCGATAAATCTCATGAATGAGAACCTAGATTCATTAAAATGAAGTAATATTACATAGTTATTGGAACAGAAATATTTACCAGGAGGTTCAATAATTGTTCAGTTATTGTAAAACAATTATTGTAAAACAGATTTCACTTTACTTTGTTGTGGCTTCTTGCTACTATAAATTTGTGGCAATATTTTTGATAAACTTATAATAGTGTTGCCACTTTTGGCAGGATGTTGTTTGACACGTTTGTTTGTCTGTGTGTTTCTGTTTCTGTTTTTAACATTTTGTTTGTTAGTAGGATAACTCTTAAAATTTTGGATTAGGTAGATTATGGACAAAGTAGAGTGAGATAACTTTTGAAGTGAGCCAAAAATGTTGTAAATATTGTATCATTTTTAGAAATATTCCAGTAACTTATTGGTTTGGAAATTGGAAATGAAATATGAAAAACTAGTCATTGCATAGTATGGGTAAATCTAGGCATGAAGAGGTATGTGCTGATTGTGCTTTGCTGAGTATTGTCTGTTGCATTTTCAGTTACATGTAGTAATAGAGTAGAATCTATACGAAATGGAATATGAAGTGAATCTCTGCTATGATGTTGTAGTTAACGGAAGGTTCTAACGCTGACGTATCAGAAGATTCAGTTGAACAGAGTGAGCGCCAGCGTGCAGTTAGGTTACTGCAAGATTCACTGACTGGTGCTAGAGTAGCGCTAACAAAGTCGCTGACTAAGTCACTTGACACTGAAGGTCCAACAGTTCTTGGATCTGACGTTGTTGGGTCACGGTCGCTGGAGTCCGTGCTGGAACGGTATTCGGAACAGTTGTCTTCGCGTGCACTGCAGCTGTTTAAACAGAAACTCGATGAACCGATGCATGATGCGTCTGTTACAAAGTTATGACGTTACGTTCAGTTTCCTGCACCTTCAACATATCCTTGAACTGTATATGTTCAGTGTCTGTCAGTGCTCTAGGCAATGATTATTTTACCGGTGGCTGCATCGTCAAAATGCCGGTCATTTCATTGTTGTATATGGAGTGTGCCTTGATGCTGCTTCATTGTCGGCTGCTGACGATCTTTCTCAGGGCATCGTTGCTGTAGATGGATGGTGTGGAGCGACTGCAGTTGTAAATGCACTGCGTAATGTATTACTTAATATTATTATAATGTTAAAAGGTGCACACAGATGTGAACTATGTTGAAGTGTTAGATCCCAGAATCTTATTGACCATTTTCACTTGTCCAGTGTTTATTCCGGTGCATGAAAGGATGCGACATTAATCATTTGTGTATTAGCATGCTGTATTCCTGTGACTGCAGTATCAAAATGATGAACAAAGATTCGTCTAATTATTAGCATAAGATTGTGATAAAATGTTCATGACTGCACTCATTTTTCATAGCAGTTCCTGATTTTCTGTTTCTCAGATAATCCCTTTCAGTTGACAATACATTTTACCTTCTTTAGAATATTGATGTATTACAAAACTTTCAATGCAAAGATATAATACAAAGAATGAAACTTAGTGCATACACATAACATAGGAAGCATTAGTTATGGATAGAAAAGGAGAGTATGGGACGGGTGCATCCATCAGTCAAGCTGCTAGATCTAGCTAATCAAGTACTCGACCACCCAATATGCCATACCAGTTAACCACTACATATTACTGCTAGCTCTTTACATGCTGAGGATGTTAGACTGCTTGTATTGCGCTATACATGGTGGAGCATCTGTCTTCAAAAGTTGAAGCACTCATCTTAAAACACTGTGTTAAAATGGCATTGATTAGCTAATGTAGTGGCATGAACATGACAAGTGATCTAACGTAGGATCTAACAACTGTGTAGCCGCTAACTGCCAGTCGTGTATTAGTGTCATTATCATTGTCATTCAGCTTGGCAATCGTACTGCTACCAATCACTGCAATACCTCCAGCTTTGTTTATATGATACCATATTGCACAGTCTGTGACGTAACAATCCGCTGCTAGGTGCTGTTGTCCTGCTAGGTCTAGATGTTTGGTCCAGTGGCTTGACGACCAGATGCACCTTATAATTTAGATAAGTCTCGTGACAGCAGGATACTGAAAGTGTTTTTGTATTTGCCTAGCTGACTATGTGACCAGTTTTGTATATTTAAATGGCGGTATTATTGAACTGTTTGCATGGTGATAATGAGTGTTTCCATACGTAAACTTTTTAGCTCTAGCTATCACAGTGCCTTCTTTTTGTGGCTCCGTGAATTTTATATACTGGGTACTTAGGTCCGGTTTTTCCATCGCAAATTAATCCCCCATTAACTTAATCCTGCATTAAAACCAGCAGATAATGATCGATGAGCTCAAATGTCATTTCTCCACTCGCAGTTAATGGCCGATCGTCAGTTAAATCGTTCATATAACTTAATTGCTCATTTATATTTACTAATGCCACATATTTTACACATTAATATCTGGAAATTGAAACATAAAATGCTGTTATTTATCATTTAGATAGCTGTTAAATGTAGATAGATAGATATAATGTCTTTTCTGGATAGAAAAGCATAGGCCTATATTGTTGTTGTACTGCACATGTTGAAAATCCAGACCCGAATTTGGATGCCAAATTGGTACAAAATCACTACTTGTCCATCCCTGGCTTTCATGAACACAATGTTGGCAGGCTGCTTTATCTAGTTTTGTTGCAAGACTTCGCAGAGTACATAGACTTTCTCACTACAGAAGCAAGACTGTATTTATGTTGATGTAGTGTCATGTCTGTTTTTATTTGGCATTTTACTGGATTTCTGTTTTTCACTATTACTTTGTTCAGCATATGAAACCTATTAGTAAGACATTCTGTTCACATGTGTTAAATTAACATTATTTTTCAGTAATGTTCAGTGGATTTCAGTAATGCCTTGTTGACGTTCTTAAAATCAGACTTAATTGTTTGATCTTTGGTTTTCATGTTCATTGTCTTTGTTCCCGTTACATGATAGCAGTTATATATATATTGTTGTGATGGATAATGTTACCATTCCACTGACCATCTCTTTTGAGTATCTGTATATTATGCTTTTCCAGTCATGTCTTTAGTCCATGCTTGCTTGCTGTATCTCAGAGGATTCGAGTGAACATTACTTACGAGTGTTTTGAGGTTGGAAGTATTGAGTTCATGGTGATTTAATGTGTTGTGATTCATAAACAGATATTGTGTGTCACAAAGTGCAGTTATAAGTTATAACTTTGCCCCTGAGGGGCGTAAATTATTGTGATGAATAGTATCTGTTTGTCTGTCTCTCTGCTCACATCTCAGAAACCACGTGGCCACACTTTACCAAATTTATGAGCATGTTGACTAAGCCATAGCTCAGTCCTCTGTCAGCATTGCATTACCTTATATACTAACGTCTCTGTGGAGGACATCATATTTTCACATAATGGGCCCTATACTTGTGCATCATGTGTATTCCCAAGTGTTGAGAGATTATGTAACAGCTGAAACTACTTCATCGATTCCAACCATATTTTGCTCAACAGTAAAGAAAGACTAGCGAGTACTCAGCATGTATTGTGCACCGGGGGAGTCTGTTATCTACGATTATTTGTAGTAATTTTGCAGTTGGCATGTGGTAGTTTGTTACGATAAATTAATGGCACTTTTTCGTTCATCAAGTTACGTTTATTACTGTATATTGTATAGTACAAGAATACTTAGTGTGTGGATAAGTGGGATAAAATGGGTTAAGTAAATCCCAAATAATTATATCCTCCTCCTCCAGTATTTAAGCATGTGAGAGATGCAGTATCATGAAAGCCACTAATAGTTTTTAATAAAGTCATTGGGTGTGTACAACAAAATAATTGCCATCAGAGAGAATATTCTCTAGAGGAAATGTTGTCATTTGAGATAACTGAAAATCGAGTTCTGTCTGCAGCTTCTGACACTGTGATAGTGGAGCAGTATTCAGACATGCAGATATGTCTAATGATGATGTTTTCTTGGAAGTGTTGCCAACAATGCCTTACTTTATTTTCAGTTGACCAGCCTTCTTATGTATACTGTGTATACTCAAAAAAGTATATCAACTACCACCGATAATGTAACAGTAGCTGTCCAATTACGGTAATTTTTGATACAAATATTATTTTATTCGTGAGTGAATTTGTGATTGAAAGTTGGTTTAGTGTAATTACCTTACCTTGGGAAAATTTAGTACCCCAAAAATTAAGAATTTAACCTTAAATTGCACATATCCCTAATGCTAGGAAATTAAATGTCATTTTACTTATTTATCATGCAATTTCCAGCTTAAGGAGAACAGGGATTTAGTTTTATTGCATCATTGAGCTGAAGCAGCATCTTGTTGATGTCTGGCAGTCGGCAGCAGAACGTTATTGACGTGGCATCAATTGGAGAAGGTGACTTGAGAGCAAGTGTGCATGCAGATGGACAACATTTCGAACACTTATTTCAAGCTTCTCATGAGGCTAAAAAAAAGTCATGCAAAGTGTAGACTGCTCAGTTATGAGGCAACAATATGCAAGTACATTCTTAAGTGACACCATGCCAGTTGGCATTTATTGGCTAGACTTGGTCCAACATGGCATTTTGATGCATGTGGACAGGCATGTATAAAATCCACAATTAATTGGCTGAGCTGACAAATTGTTTGAGTGAATAGTGATCAGCAATTCAGCAACATTGTAGATGTGCTAGCTGTCATAATGGAAGCAATCTTTAAAAGGAACTGACCACCTGTCGAAATCTGTACATCACAGTTAATGGAACAATAACAAGTGTATCAGTGACAGACTGAAGCATGTCGCTGCATAGCATCGCCAGACCCCAGAATCAAAGTTCACCAAATTCGGGGAAGAAATGTCCATTGGTCAGACCCCTAACCACGTAAATTGTATGGCGATCCGACAAGAAGTGTCTGAGATATCCGTGATCGAAAATTTGTGCTCCCTTTAAAAGTGGGCCAAAGTTCACCAAATTAGCTTAAGACGTGCTACCCTCTAAGACCCCCCCGTCATGCCAAATTTCATCGAGATCAGTCAAACCAGCTTGGAGAACAGTGTTACAAATTTTTTTACACCCTTCAATATTTTGGTTCCCCAGGTGGACCCCCTGGACCAAGGGTCACCAGTCTGGGTTGGGGTGTAGGCCTACATCAACCCCCTCTAGCAACCTGGAAAATTTTGTCCTGTTCTGACGACCCTTCTCCGAGATATTTGCTGCCAAAGTTAGACGATTTTGTTGCCGGCGTGACCCACAAAAGAACAACAAACACACATACGGTAAACAATATGTCTCAGCATTACCATGCGCGATGCGGCGATAAAAATATGGCCGGGTCGACTCTTACGTGTCGTTCATTTCTTTCTATCTATGCTGCCTGATGACAGTAACTGCAGGGAGTGAAGATGGAAGCTGTTAACTGCAGAATTGCAGGAATCTGAAAGTCTCACAAAACATTTTGTATTCATAACATGTCAGACCCGCATGCAAAACAACAAGCAAATGATTCATTATATTGGTTCACTCAAGCACGTTACATACACTGTCTCGTTTACTTAATTACCATTTAACGTTTTACTACGCTCTTTACTACACCAACACTGAGCAATTTTTACAGCAGCTGCTCTGACTGAATAACAGCATAGATGTCCGTGTTCCACATGCAGGAGTGATGTGAATATCCCAGCAGTAGCACGACCCATTCACTGAACCAGTTGCAGGACATCGCTTCGACAAGCCAGACTTAAAAACATCTCGACACCTTACAGTTAACCATGCAAGTGACCAGCAGATACATGGCTCCAGGCATTCAAGTCTGGTCACTCAGTGGTTACTGTTGTTGACCAGTCGGTATCAGTACACATCACAATGGTGAGTTTGTTCACGGCAAACGCCCGGCCTGATGACATGACCGGCAACAGAAGTCACTGAAGTATGGGTGTCGGCACATGTTCGCCTCTATGATGAGCTCGCAGTTGGCGTACCACGGCTTGTCGATGCAGTCCTCCGGAATACCTTTTCCTGTAGTCATATGACAACACATTAGCCATCATCATAATCATCACCACTGAAATGGTGTAAGGACTTTGTAGTAGAAACCTACAACATAAACTTCAGTTTTACTTTTGGGCTTAGTTGCTGTAGAGTAACCATTAAAGTTAAAGGTGGTTATAGTGCTTGTGAATGTTTATAAGGTGTACTGTTCTCTAACATGTACGATGGACGACAAAAGCAATCCTCTAGTCTAGGCAAATATGTATTTTGGCATATATTTTTTACCTTGGTGAATTACCAAGACAGTCCTATAAATACCGTTGTAGGTCTACCTACAACAAGGATATTAACATACCTTAGCCTTCATCAAAAAATACATTAGAGTTGAAATTCAGGGTTTATCTTGCTAAATTATGAAACACACTGACACCAGCTCTCTAAGATAGTCCAGTACCTCCAGGGACATGCTTCTGGAGAAAATTTAAAAAATTCTCCAAGAAAGTGAGGGAGAGGGACATCAAAGTGATGCTAATGTACAAAAGGAGAGAGCTGATTTAGGAAGTATCTATTGACGGTTCTTAAAAGCAGATTTTGGAATTAAAAACCAGCATGTTTTATTGCAAAAAACAGCGTTTCTATAAATATGCCCCATGCCCTGTGGGTTGGCGGTCGTTGGCAGTATGAAACATAAGCGGCGGAGCCATTGAGGCACTGAGGAGCGTGCCTCACCTAAATTTGGCCAGTCATATTAACATTTTTCCATAGTTTTAGCGCATTCGGTGACTCAGGATGCACGATTTGGCGTCTAAAATTTCCAGACCCCTTTAGGCGGGAGAGGGCGCCCCCTCCTGCATCACCCCGTAGCACAGCCTTTGGCCGTGCGCCGAACGTCGATGCAGCGTGCCTCGCCTGTTCTGATAACGTTCCGCCGCCCCTGGTATGAAAGCATGGCACTGCGCCTGAGTCTGAGCTGACCTGTGACGGAGACGCTGATGACGTTCGACGTGATCGACTCGTGGTCTCGTGTCGCCACGCAGACGTACTGGCCGGCGTCCGTCGACGTGACGTGATCCAGTCTCAGTGTCGACCCGTCGTCACCCGTCGACACCGGCTGCCCGTCCTTGATCCACTCCAGCCGGACGTGGCCGTGGCCGTCGGACTGGCACGCCAGCACGACCGTCTGACCTTCGACGTACGACGAACTGGCGTTCAGCGACCACGCACTCACCGTCAGCTCGTCTGTACTCGTCAGATCATGCACCACAGACACACGCCAGTCTCGCCGACTTGTATCATTTTTGTGCGTTGATCCAAAATTGGCATGAGCCGGTATCGGTAGGCCTAATTTGTATCTACTCATCATCACTCATTAGTCCTAGTGGTGCCGGTTCGTCGTAGCGACGACTTGTAGGCTTGTACTGCGCTGTTGCGAGTGGACGCCGACTGTTCGGTCCAGTTTGATACTGTTCTCAGAGATTTTAGTGCAGATCTGGTAGGTGGTCTTTCTTACCATCGTCCTTGCGACAGGGACGAACGCGAGCAGTTTAAACGAGTTTGGAGTTAAGGTTCATTCACATTATCGGCGGTGCCGTACGGTGCCGCTTGTCAACGCATTAACACCGGATGCGTTGCCGTACCGTAAGACATGAGTTGCATTGCACTGCAGTGCTTTAAGTTGCATTGCGGTGACGTGCGGCGCCGCGCGGCACCCAACGGCATCGCAACGCTGGTATCCGCATGGCTAACTAGCGAACACGCAGCCAACTTGCTAGGACATTACGCAGCCTCCCTCCCCCGCGCAAGGGATCCCGTCCACGCTAGGCTGTTATACGCTGTCATCCAACGCTCATGAATACACATGATGCGTCACAGGGCCCGGCCCACTGTGGGAAAAGATGACGTAATCCACAAAACCGGAAGTACTTCAAGTACATAACGTATCTCCGCACTGTTAGAGGAGTGCAAAACCACGGCACAGAGAATCGCATCGAAAATTTGGTGAAGTTCAGACATCTGTTTTTGAGACATATGCCCGCTGACAGACAAAGAGCGTACGCTGATTGCGGAATAGCTACTGTGCACTTTTGCACTTTTATCGGCGATGAACTAGCAAAGCATTCACGCAAGTGACGACATTAGAGTAGATAGACATTACCAATTCTGGCTCAACCCCAAAAATGATACGGTACCGATTCTGGCTCTGGGTCTGGATTTGAGCCAGAATCGTTGTCATTTTTAGCGCGTGATGTAATATGTACATCTTGCGCTTCAGTGTCCGTCTGTCTGTGACGGAAGTGCATTGGTGCATTATAGCTAATTTAGGTTTCAAATTCCGATACAACATCTCACGCTATGCTAGCCACTGCTAGGCCCTCGTGTTTTTTGTTTTTTTTGGGGGGGAGGGGTTGATCCAGAATTGGCACGAGCCATAACCGGTAATCTATATCTAATCATTAGTGTTGTTGGTGTGTGGCGGTTCGCCGTACCGACGACTTGTACGACGAAGTGCTGCTCCGCGTGGACGTGGCCGCCGCCGCCGCGTGTGTCGAGCACACGGCACGTGTACTGGCCCGCGTCACCCAGCCGCACGTCCACGATGTCCAGCACGAAGTCCCGCGAGCTCAGCTGGAACCGCCCGGTCGCCGCCAGGTCGACGTCGTCTCGCCGCCAGCGCACGTCCGCCTGCCGACGGCCGGCGACGGTGCAGCGCAGCTGGACCGTGGCACCGGTCAGCGCGTGGACGTACTCGGTCGTCGACTCGACGGGGTCTACACCGTCCACCGCCCATCCGTCGTCTACAGGCGCACCACACCACAGCCAGCGAAGTTGAAGTCGTCGTACGATCACCAACAAACATGGCCGCCGCCAAGATTGTGGCTGTTGACTTCAACAAAATTACGTCACTCGACCCGGCCTGCTTGCAGCCATGTTTGTTGGGGAAGATCTGCTAGCCAATCGACGGCTTCAAACGCTTACGCTGTTGTGATTGGACGTAGAGAAGTTTAAAGAATAAACTTATTTAATATAAGTCTATGCACCACACCATGCACAGACCATTTTCAGTGCTACTAAATCTAAGGTCTTTTTTCAGCATCGGCGGTTGTTGGAGATCTCTAGGCCTAATCCTATTAGCTTTACCAACTCCCCCTTTTAAAATGTACTGTTCATATGGTTATTAACTTTTGTTTGTAATTCACTACTTGTCCGTATAATGTTTTATGTTTAATCTTAAATAAACGACTTGAAGGACTGCTCTGCCACATGCCGTAACGCAAAAACACTGTGTCTCAAAAATGATACCACCAAACCACCAACGATAATTTTAACAATCATTGTCCGATTCCAATAATTATTAGTGAGTGAATACGTCATCGAACATGCAGTGGTTTTAATTCCCACCTCACCTGTTTAGTGTACTTACCTTACCTTGCGAAACTTCTAGACCATAAAATCATGCATTTAGTAGGCCTAACAAACTGCACATATTCCGATGATAAAAAGTTAAATGTGAAACTTTAATTGACAGCAAAATTTTATTATGCTTTATTATGCTTATGTTACTTATTTTTCATGCAATTTTGGTCTAGGAAGAACAGGAGTAAATTTCATTGCGTCAATGATCTGAAGCAGCACCTTGTTTACGTCTGGCAGTCTGCAGCAGAACATCATTGACACGGCCATCGACAAATGGAAAAAGTGACTGGCAGTGTGCGTGTGTGCAGATGGACATCATTTTGAACACTTTATGATTTTCTCATGAAAGCAACAAAGAATTATGGACAAATGAAGCGTAATTAACTTGCTTATTCCCAAAAAAATGTTTTTACTGGGTTGACCTAGCGAACTTTGTGATTTTCCGCTCCCTAAAGTTTCCCAAGGTAAGGTATGTACACTAAGCAGGTGAAGTGAAAAAATACAACCACCTTTCGATGGCATATTCTCTCAGGAATATTTTTACCAAAAATTACTGGAATCGGACAACTACTGTTAAAATTATCGTTGGAGGTTGGACGGAATCGTTTTTAGATACAGTGTAGAAATAGCTTTCCAACAGCAACATCATCAAGCAAGCAGCCACTTCTTAAACGCCGAAATTCTCTCTTGAGCGCAGTTCCTGGTGGTTGGGTACCATACTGTTGTGATCGATATAATTTTTTGGCCAAACGCTCAAATAGGGTTAGGATTAGCAGGGTCGGGTTTTGGGTTAGGGTTATCTGCGGCACAGAGGTGGCACGCTGAGTGGTCGGCCAAAAATTCCAACTGCTGTGATGATGTCACACTGACCGTCAACGAGCGTCAGTTGTACGGAGCGCGTGTCGGAGCCGACGCTGTTGTACGCTCGACAAGTGTACACGCCCATGTCACGTGACTCCACGTCGCCGATGAACAGAGAACCATCTGCAGTCACTCGTCGCCGCCGCCGCATGACGTCATCGTCGGCCACAATCGGCAAACTACAGCGCAGTGGCTATAATTACACTTAGTGCCACATATTGACTATCAACACAGATTGACCGGTTCTGCGATGAATACAAAACATATATTGGGACTCCAACTTATGCAAAGAGTTGCAGAAAAACAAAAAAGTTTTAAATGAGCCATATTCCAAGAAACCGTCTTCTGTCAGAATATGTGTATACAACTGTCTAGAGTGGTATAAGTGAGTGTTGCACGAGTCGCCAGTGGTGGCCTACGAATTTCATGCTCGAGTGGACCCATGGGCCGTGGAGTTAACACTACGTTATACCACGCCAGACATCCGTTGTAGACATAGGAGGCACGAGTGTGACGGTGGAATAAGATTAGTTTTGGCTTAATCATCTGCACAGTGTCGAATGAGCCTAGAATGAAAGAACAGCCCTTGAGTCTAGTTACCTGTCTTTAAACCAGGAGATCTGTGGACGCGGAGCTCCAGTAGCTTCACATGGTATGACTAGGGTGTCTCCAGCAAAAGCGTTGATGACATCCTCATCAGCTGAGATGACTGGTGCTTCCTCTACAACCAGTTACAACACCAGCAGCCACTCAATGTTAGTGATCTTTGACTGAACTTGACACGTATGTTCAGTGACATATTAGGCTCTCTGCTGTAACAAATGGCCATCAAATACAATTTCTCTAAATCGTCTGTTAATAAACGATACAATATTATCTCTCGTGTTTACAATCATTAATAACTATTATACTCACGTGCATATTGGCATATAATATACGTCGAGACAAAATAAGTAAGCATGCAAGTTAAGTAGCAGCAGTGGCGGTATATACCTGGGCAACCAAGCAGATTCCAGCCACTAGCTGGTGTTAGCTGGTCAGGACAGCAGCCAAACATCGACCTATTGCAATCTAGCAAATAATTGTTAGCATAGCATCGTGTTAGTGTAACAAAGATGTGTCAGATGATACATTATTACATTGGGAAACAGCAACAGCATGAAGTTTAACATGATACCAGTAAGCACAGTATTAGTCATATCCTTCACAATAGTGCAACATTAATATTATTTTCATTAACTTGTATTTGTTACGATTAGTCCATAGGCATGCATGCAGTTGCAAAGGTTATTGGCATATAAATAAACACTGTGCTTTCAGTTAAAGCTGATGAACTCTGCTGATGGTCATCTATAACACTGATTAGAAACTTATGTGGTGTGTAACTAGTGCAAGTAATAAAAAATGTTTACTAGGCCTATTACATCACATAGTGATTCAGTATCTCTGAATCAGCTCTTGTAAGCTTGATTGTACCATGCTATCAATCAATCAATCAAAATTTATTTTCTGAGCAATAGAAATATTACAGTGTATACAGTGTATGCTAGCGCTCAAAAGGCTGCCAGAGAAGCATACGCTCATTAAACTGTCCGCCCAAACAAACAAAAGAACACAAATATTAATACAAACAGGAAGGGGGAAAAGACAGGGGGGAACAAACAATGACATGTGCAGTGCAAGTGCAAGTGGAAACACAGTCTTAATAAATCTACACTATATGTACAGTCTGGTTTAAAATATAATAAT
>Ga0209782_1001111_pt1 | contig 13524 bp, 8 predicted proteins | sample WorMetmaBAHAMAS1_FD_187390 | JGI IMG/M metagenome (GOLD analysis project Ga0209782, IMG submission 187390) | Marine gutless worms symbiont microbial communities from Max Planck institute for Marine Microbiology, Germany - Inanidrilus... | ecosystem: Host-associated > Annelida > Digestive system >... | reverse complement strand
GTCCCCTACCTCCCTTCCCTTTGAAGTAGGCACCCTCATTGTAGCTAGGGGGCCTGGGGGAGCAATAAAGCTTCCCCAGCGGGTCCAGGTGTAGCCCGGCCACCAAATGCCTTCTGCTGCATTTTCAGCCTACCTGGACAAATTTTCTGGCAAGCATTTTCATGCAATTAGTGCTTTGTAAAATTATTTTTCAATCTAGCAATTGATGTCTTCATGATACATTACGCATAATCTCAAGTATTGGTAATTTCTTTCATGCAAAGATCATCACTGAATGCTCGTCGCCATTTACAGACAGACAGACAGACGATGACAGCATATATATAGTGCGCTAGCATAGTGTTGAGCGGTAAAAACAGACGACTACAATGCATGGAACTTACCAGAGAGAAATTAACATATGACAGTATTTTTTAAAAATTGTCAACAATTCTTTTTACCTTAATTTCCAGATTGTTTCTGCTGCCTGCAAATGTAAAACGAATTGAGCATTCATTCCGGGAATGTAAAAGTGCCGGTAAGGCGTAACGGAGCATACCTCCAGGTCTAATTCAATGCCAAAATCGTAAGCTGTATGCTGCCCAACTGGCAGTAAAAAAAATGGAAATAAGTCTTTAGTTGTGATGTACAATACAAGTCTCAACTTTTAAAGATTTAGTTCTCACTTTCGTACACCACAGATGCGGGCGCGAGCATTGAACTAAGGGAAGAGTGGAGGGATCATCTCATGCTATGCTAGCCACTGCTAGGCCCTCTCGTTTGATTTGCAAATCTGGTTGGAATAGTTGCAGTAGCATCCACTATTACATTACCAAAATATGGGTAACAGCTACGTTGTTGTTGTCATGGGCCAAAGTAAATAGGCACCAAAGATTATTTTGGACACTTCCAGTCGTCGGAGCAGCATGCCGGTGGTTGCATTTGACTTGCAATGTATGACTTCCTATTAGTGCTCTGTGACCTTAGGTCTAGGTTGGACCATTGTCGAGTTATAAGCACACACATGGGCCCATTACGTGACAAAGATGTCGTCCACAAAACTGGAAGCATGTAACATAAAAATGCCATTATAGGAGGACCAAGTGATGGCCACAGGACCAAAAATTTGGTACAATTCAGCCATGTAGTTTCTGAGATATGCACACAGACAAATAGACAAACAGACATGCTCATATCCTGGGAGAAAAGTATGGTAACAGTCGTATTTGACGGACTACTGACATTCAGTCAACCAAGTAAACTCTGCAAATAAACCAATTATCAAAACACTGTTGCCGTTACACAGATTCATGTGATGCTTGTATGGTAAAATTAAACACAAACAAACATACAAAAGAGTATGTTATACACATTTACATACTACTAAATGTATGACTGACACAGTGGGCAAGAGAGCTGTTCCAAACTGTCACTCACTTGCACAAACAATACGACAAAAACCCATAACAAAGATCAAAGTCCCAAACAATTAAATCTAACAAAAAATTACACCTTGCATACAACATCCCACCAGATACACACAGAGCATACTCGTAAGCAGGTATTATTCCCACATAAACACTAAACTGAAAAAAACAGATGCTAACAACACACAATCATACCAGCTCGACATATCACAGTAGAACAAATTTCAATGTCATAGTGAGTGAGCTCACGTCCTTACTAAGTATTTGTTTAACGTTAACAGCCAACTCACAGGTCTATTACGTTCTTTGCTGCTGAGGAAATTCATTTTGCAAAGGACAAAATCAGTAACGAAAGACATTATTCTGTCAACAAACATCAGCACAAGAGGCAACTGGGCAAAGTGAAGTGCATGATATAAACATTCACTGCCGCATACTTTCACTGACTGTAAAGTTAACAAAAGGGACTTGACTGCACATCATGCTATTCTAAAAGATTTAGCCATTCGTGGTATGCAACATATAAAGTGAAGTTGGTAAGACACTTATTTTGCATATTAATATCCAAAATAGTGACCAGCGGACACATTAAGGCTAAACAGGCTAGTAGCATAAAAAGTAAACATGGCATATTGCTTGACAACTCAATCTGCCAAAATATAACATTTTCAATTTCCAAAATGGTGGCCGTCAAACATCTAGGGTTTTTAAATAACTAAGTTTAACAGTCATTATGGATCAGTGGGCCAATGTGTCCACCATACCGACGTTTGTGACAACTGGTCAAATCACTGCTGACTGGTCAGTGCAATTCCACAACTAGAAAAATATCCACCACTGATGATCAAGGTCCCAATACCATGTAATAATAATAATAATATTCGTTTAATAAGTCAAGACAAACCGCTTGACCACAACACGTCACATATATACACATCTGTCATGCAGGACAGCTAGACGTCTAGGCCTAGGCTGCCACGCAGGGCAGCCAATGGTGCTTGACCAGCGCTGGGTGGCCGCCGACTCAGGCCCAGGCCAACCGACCTAGACTTTGAGCCCACCTGAAAATAGCTGCTGAAGTCCATGCACCCGTAAGCTGATATCAGCTTACTACTCATCTATCGACCCCGAAAGGATGAGTTGGCCTAGTTGGCTGACCTGCTGTGGATGGCTTACTCACGTCAGTGGTCACCTGTCAGCTGCAGGTTGGGCGCAGGACAGGGAAAGACCACCGGCCAAAGACCGACGTTCTTCCACTGAGCCAATGCCACCATGTGAGAACCTAATCCTAACCTAAACCTTCAATCATAACCCACGGTAGCCATTTATATTCCATATCCACATCAGTCAAAACTCGACTCAAGATGGCGCAAATAAAGCTGGGCACTAAGTGGCATTATCAACTTGCAACACGCAAACTGCTAACAGTCTGTGGTGTGACCAAAAAGTTGTTATAAGTAACAATATATAAATATACATGCATGCTAATATTCAGTATTCATAAGATTTTTCTAACAAAAATGACAAGTCCATACTTCAGTATTAGACACACTCAACAAATTAGTTCTAACAAAGGTGCAGCTTACATGAAACTCCAACTATAGGTATTCACAAAATTAGGAAAAAAGACCGTAATGTACCATGACAGAACAAATGTCATTAGATAACAGCGTAAAGTTACAGTGTTTTGTAATCGACTTAAAACCAAACGGTTTGGTAGAGCATATGGGGAACTTTCCTTAGTGCCCTTGTGATAGGTCTATAAGAGGGGACATATAAATTGTATTATATTAATGTACAGCACCTGACACAATACTAATTTATTTATAAGCTAAAGTGCAGAGCAATTGGCAACGGAATTACGTTCAATGTCAGGACTGACAAAGCTGTAAGAACTGCTGCCTGGTACTACCGCAAACACTGCCATTGTCACGTAACCAGCAAACATAGCAATGATCTTTGCAAACGACGTGCGGTGCGTTATCTGACCCTCGAGAATCTCACAGAACGTGACGTAGATGAAGCAGCCGGATGACAGTGCTTGAAAAATGCCATTAGCAAGGTCTATGCTAGGACTGGTATGAACGGACTCGAATATGGCTGTCGTCAGAAACAGCCCGACAGGATTCATCAGAGCATATGCCACAGCAGCAACAACCACCGGCTTGTAACTGTTGTGAACACGAACGAGCTGAAGACCAAGGCAAAATGCAATGACTGTCTCGTGGACAAGGTTTCCAATGAAAATTGCCCAAACCTGTAACATACATACAAACATACTAACTGTTAATCAATGACATACTCATATGACAGTCCAACAACAGGTGTCCTCTATATGAAACAAACTAGAAAATGTGTAGTGGAGCCCAGCGTTAGCCTCCCGGTCTCGTCAAGGACACAAAATATGCACAGTTAACTCCATAATTTTGCCCCTTCAATATACAAATTAGCCTCATAAACTCAAAAAAACAGAGTTACTGTACCAAAACTTTTCAAAATTTCTACCCGATAAGAGGGGTTATCACCATGTCATGTGCCCAACAGCACTGTAATCCTCTGCACTGATCGTCTAATCTGTTGTCAAAGCTAGTGCAATGACTAAAGTTATAAATTTTGCCAATTTGTCCCCAAAATTGGTTACCACAGCATCGTCCTTGATTGATCGTAAAACAAATGTATAAGACTGATTATCCCGACCACCCATATGTATACAAATAAGGAAAATTTGGTAAGATCGGTCCAGTACATTCTGAGATAACTGGCATTATTAACAAGAAGCTCTGGTATTGCACATGAACCAGTCCGAACCACACAATGCACTTTGTCAGTCAAAATCTTGTCAACTGGACCGAGCACAAACACAACATAAAAAGCTTGTAATCGAGGAATGACCTTCAATACACTCGAGGTCATCACAATTGCTGTTATTACATAGGTTACATATCATTTCCTGTTACTGGCCTGCTGTTATAACATCTGTATCTAGCACCATTTGATATCACCACTTTCTCTGGTGTACGTAACTTCCTATAACCTTGAGCAGTACTTCACTTTCAACAATAAAGTTTAATATCACAACTCCACAAGCTACGTGTGCTTTAAATGTAAACACATTATAGTTAAAATGTGTTATGTGTTATTTCTGGAGTCATGGGTATTAGACAGGTTTCAAACAGCAAAGCTGACCTTCACGCTCACTCAAGGTCATGTTCATGGCCAACACACAATCATCGAGACATCTGTAGTACTAGACCCCATCTAGCACTAATGCTGGCTATGCAGGCTAATAAATAATAAACTGAACATTAAACTTATAAGCATTTTAAAATTTATAGGCTAATCATTGGCCAATCACCACGAGTTTTGCAGTCAAAACTAAAAATACAGTTATAACGGAGATTAACAAAATGTAAATGTTCTGAAAGTTTGCACCTCAATCACTGTAGTTTTTAGTCCAGTTGTTATGCCTTCCAGTATGGAATCAAGCGACAATGCCAGCATCATCACGATGCTTCGCACGGTTGAGTCTTGTTTAGCCACATCTGTTATAGACGAACGTCGCGGCAAAGGGTAAGGATTATGGGAATGCACAGGGCAGGCATCTTCCAGATCATCCGGATCAATGTCGATGCGTGTATCATCATTTTCAACAAGCCCCGTTGCTGTGTCTGATCGAAGTGCTGAATGTATGCTACCATTTGTGTTCTGCTTTTGGTCTGGCTCACGGTAACAATCACCAGCTTCATTATTCGGCAATGCTGGCAACTCCTTCGGCTGTTTCAGTCGTTTACTTCGTCGCTTTGAAACCTTGCTCATTGTTATAACGACCCGGTTTGTAACAAGGAGAATAAAAAAGCCAACACCAATCAGCATGTCAGGAAGTGGATATTCTATGCCATTTGGCTCCATCAGATTTTCAACCAGCAGCTGCCTAACAGAAGGTGCCATAAATATGAGATATGCAGCCAGGAAAACACCACCAGCAAAACATCCCAGCAAGTCGAGAAAGTATTGTCCTCTATCACCTCTACGACGAAAAAATCCTGAAAGCTTGATGGGTAGCAAAAAACAAATCAGCATTGTCACAAACATTGCAAATCCAGAGATAACTTTAGCATGCCAACGCTCCATGGTCATTTACACTTGACGAAAATACTACTAGTGATCTGAAATGAAAACAGACATATTCTGCATTCACATCACACCAGTACTTAGAGGGAACAACACATCAACAGTCTGGAAATAAAATGCAATTAACGACACAAGATCCATACAAAAAGCCTCAACAGCAAGAGAAGTAAGTTATATCATGTTTTACAGCAAAGGTCATGCAACAAGATTCATATAAATAAACATAATGAATCAAAGCAGAATAAGCACAAATTCAGTTGCAGGGACATGGTCATTCACTTGACTTTTTAAAAAGTTGGTATCTCTATCTTATCTTGGAACTGGCTGAAGGTAAGCTTTTTGAACATGGTGCATAGACTGACCACAGCAAATATCTGGCTATGCATGATAAGTCCCGCAATAAGACCATTAAAAATTATGTACTGCTCCAAGGGGGTGAGACTGAAGGCATGTCTTAAGTGTGACACAGTGACATGAAGAAAAGGTTGTAGTTCCACTATCTCACACAAGTCACACACCATGTTAAGAAAGCTGCCAGCTGACCATGATTTGCCGAAACGATTCCAGAATCGATAAATCTAACACATTCTCTGTCTTGTATTCATAGGAAGGAAACTGTACTGAATTTAGTGTATGCATACAGTTTACCAGATGTTTACCATGGCATATACTGAATGTCTCAAAGTATGTAAATTACCAACACTGCATTTTAGACACATTAGAGGAGATATGGTACAAATGTATAAATTATTATCTGGAAAATATGACCCCGTTCTAACTCCACAGGTTACTCGTGATTACAGTACAATAACTAGAGGGAATGATCTTAGGCTGAAAAAAGGAGAGTTAAGTATGATTTGCGTAAGTATTATTTTACTAATAGGGCATTAAATATTTGGAATAGTCTACCTAATTGGGTGGTAATGTCTGATACAGTTAACACTTTTAAAAATAGACTTGATAGATTCTGGCATGACCAACCTATTATATACGATTTTAAAGCACAAATTCAAGGCACCAGAAACCGAAGTTGGTATTAGAAATTAGCAATAGTACACTAAATATAGTTTGCAATACATGATGCGGGCATAGAGGCATAGGCCTGCGCTCACGATTTCTCTACGTCTACGTCTATGTTGATCAAGTTTTACTCAAGTCCTTACTCTAAAGTTGAACAAAAAATGCAGGCTGATTCACAAGAGTGACCATATCAAAAATCTTGGACCGCACTCTAACGTGTGGATAGCAGTAGCAATAAAGAGAGAGCATAAAGGCAGGAATGTCCATTCCAACAGTCATGGATGAATAGAGAATGGTCACTGTCTTCCCCTAATGCCCAGCCATGGAGGATGCTGGCGACACGCTGATTGTATAGCTATCAACGCCGTCGCTCGTAGTGGCGATGTTAGAAGCTGGATCGTGGTCTCTTGAGATATTGTGCTTGAGTGTGAAAGATAGTTGAAAGTGCTTGACTAGTGCCATGACTCTCAATAAAAAGACATCCTCAGAAAAACTTTTGCGGACAACTTTTTAACATCTGAGTAAAAAACGTTAAAATCATGTTTCTTTTGAAATCTAAAAAATACATATTGTGGAACCCTGATCAGGAGTTCCCTTCCCTAGCCTGAATACATACGTCATCTACACGCTACCACCTTTCCTTTCCCGGTGACATCAATACTGAGGACCATCGAACAGCTAAGGACCAGCCCACAGTGTGGAATCACTGGACTGTGGACGCCGAGGTCCGTATATGGTCTGCAAAAGTGTGTACATCGATAAAACTTGACATAACAACATTTTTTCAGAAAAAAATCAAAACATAACAACATTACACACCAAGACACAGTTCAAAATTATCTAAACTCTGCAATACAACCACAACACAATCTGATATACACGTCACCAAGAGAGACGCCCAATTAGTGTTGGGCACCAAACCGTATTAATTAGACGGTACTACCGCGGTACCTCGACTCTGCGATAACACTTTTTGTTAACATCTCGTGGAGTTTATGGTGCTTTTGGTACTGCAATACCATAACTGCGTTTTGTTGTTCTGCACTTGGTTACAAGAGAGTCTAGCACTGGCTAGCATGGCGCGAGATGATCCGCCCGCAAGTAGCACGGCGAGCGGTAAAGTGGGATCGGAATTTGAAACCTAAATTAGCTATAATGCGCCAATGCACTTCCGTCACAGACAGACGGACACTGAAATCGTAGCATAAGCGCGAGATGCATATATTACATCTCGCACTAAAAATTGAGATTACGACTTACGAGTTACGAGTACGAGTACGACGTTCTGTTAATGTTGCGATTTGCACAGCACCTTTTTATATGTTATGGGCGTGGCCAGAGTGGGCGTGGCAGTTGTACTAGTTTATGTTCGTTTTTTAATGATTTGCGAAAATTTATATATATTAATATCACTACAGCGCTTGACACTTTATTGTTAACAGGAAAACTTCTCCGTACAGTTACTGTTAAAGTTGTGCTTGTGATTTATTGCGATTCTTTACTTCCGGGACTTAATGCTAACTTGATACTGACGGTATGGCGTTGGACTAGCTAAACATTCAGCGCTAACGATACAGACGCGTACGGCGGGCGGGACACGGCTGGTTAGCGTTCTAAAAATAGACATGTAAATATATATAAATATGTATATTCATTACAGCTGTTTGCTGCAAGTTTACCGCCCAGCATGGTGCGGGTGAGGACCAGGGGCCTCTATTGGAATAGTTGAAAAGTTCAACTGTAAATGATATCTCATATCAGTTACATAAAAAGGACTAATGTCAGTAATAATTGACATCATTGTGTGACATAATAGTTTAAACCCATGTAGTAACTATGATGCTGCCAGCGTCAGTTCATGTAGGACAGTTACTTGATTGTTTAGTTGATGCCGTCCTGCTGTAGTTAATCGACGATGCCAGCCAAGCTATGTGCATATTTTTGCTCAATCACTCACCCAGTGCCAACTTCTCCCCACTGTATGTCATCGTCAGTGATGCTGTGTCAACACCATCTCCTCACTGCTGATGGCATGTCCTTTCCATTCACGACAGTCTCTCTGCGTCTTCAAACATGGTTGAAATCGACATCGAATCGACGTCATCCTTCACTGCAGAAAATCCACATAATTGATCACCGATTGGAAACCCAGAATTGTTACAGCAGTACAGCATGAGCAGGATAGTTGTGGATTTATTGGCAAAAAGCTTTATAAGATTATGGAGATTGTATTAAACAGAATTACAGTAATCAAGTTATGAGTAAATGTTAAGAACAGTGGAGGTGGCAGTTGTACAGAATGTTTTGCATTGAGGCAAGGATGCATACAGCAAAGTGTAATAATATGATGATAGCAGGATTTGTGCTGAGAGAAGAGTTGTGTATTCTGGCAAATTGCTTGTGAGTGCAATGAACCAGAATTTGGTCCTACGTGTGGAGAAATAGAGAGTTAAAAGATTTTTAGTCATCGATGAAAAAGAGCATTTTGAAGGTGAGTCAAACTTAGTTGTGTGAAAGGAAAGAAGAGCTGAGCTGAGTGTCATCTGCATAAAGGTGATAGTTCACGGAAAGGGAGGTGAGATTGCTCAGAGGAGTAGTTTACATGATGAAGAGTAGAGGACGAAATGAAAAACAGATTCTTTGAGAACACTGCAGGAGGAAGTATTCGAAGAAGACCAGTTATTTGGATTAATCGCCGTCACGCAGTGCATAGGTGCAGCTGTTTGTCACATGTGTATGTGAAATGAAGCATGATTAGTGTGTTTGTGTGTGTTTGTCTGTCTGTTGGGCATATGAGTGAGCTGTGTAAAAACATATGCAGAACTGATTGAGATGCCATTTAGGGTGAGCCAGACTTTTGTGGACCCAAGGAATCTTGTGTTTATGGGCTTTCTATCCCCCACAGTAAGAGACACTTTGATGGTCGTGGGTCAGCCTGTTATAACAAACCACCAGTTGTGTGCATTGCACATTGTTTGCCACCCATCGACATGAGCAGTTGAGTGCTTACCTGGCATGAAGTAAATAATTGGCGTGTTGATTTACCTTGACAATATCTATGTCATCTTTGATCGACAGGGTCATATGTCGGCATACACAGTCGTGGAGAAAAATCAAAGCTCAGTGACTGCTGAGATGGCTGATCTTGACTGAATATATAACAGCCAGCCATAAATTTGTGATAAGCTAAAATGCGGCTCAGGTGATTGATGCAACCTTTTCTGTGTGGTGAAAAGATATCCAGTATCCCTGTAACGATACGATGTAAGTGTAACCAGCACTAAGCATTAGAGCACAACATGTATGTAGCCAATAGTGAATGGCAGTGTGGTTGTTCAGGAGTCGTACTGTATGGATCCGTGATGCCAATCTTTGAGCGACTATGGAACTTACTGTCAGATGACAGCAAGAAGCGGACAAAGGTGCAATTACAGAATGTACAGCGCAACCAGAATCCGTTGGATGTATGGGAAATTGTAAATGAAATTGGTGATGGAGCATTCGGAAAAGTATACAAGGTCAAGATATAATTTACAAATACTGTATAGTACTATTTAGTGGTTTAATGTGATATTTTTTTACCGGAATTGTTTTCAAAACTATACTACAGTTTTAAAAGTTAATAATATTATATTATAAGGGTGGGCCAAAAAGAACGGACTGTTTCTGAGAGTGGATGACTTTTGCGACATGCAAGTTTGATACTTTTCTAGAAATAAAATTTGGGAAATTTTTGATATATCACATGCCTTTTCGTGCACTAACCGTTGCAGAGTTATCTACTCCGGTTATATTGGCCCACCTTGTAGATATTTTTGCCATGTCCCAAAAAAAATTTTGTGTTTTAATTTTCTTAATGAATCAGTTAAAAGTGAGTGCTGTTATTAATTCTTAGCACATGGAATCTGAAGTAAATTGGAGAGAAGTTATTACAAGTTTATCAGCTGACCTGAAAATTGTCACCACAGTACTCTGTGAAACCCAAACTCATTAAAATAATCAAGTTGTGTTGTTTCCATCAAAATAGTAGATGATTTTAAGAACAGACAGTTGCAGTAGTGTATGACAATTTGAATATCAGGAAGCAGTATCTCGAGAACTGATAAAAGAGAGACTTTTTAGGATACAGTCTGTGTTGTTTTGGATTTTTGTAAAATGTGCTGTTGTGCTAGTGTCTTTAACGGTAAGTGACTGTTGTGCATTGCATTAACTTCAGACGTGCCATAAGCAGTCTAAGACATCAGCTGCACTCAAGCAAGTTCATTTTACTACTGAAGATGATCTTGAGGATTACAGTGTTGAAATAAGCATCCTTTCTGAATGTTGTCACAAAAATATTGTTGCACTTTTGGAATCGTTCATATACGACAGTAAACTTTGGGTAAGTATTATATTTACTTCACTGAGTAGCAGGTGGTTAACATTAGTGGCTGTCAGTAGTCGACGATGGGAGATTGGTCATGATGGCATTGCACAGTCCATCAGCATTAGCTGATACTTGTTTTTTTCTGCTTATTGTTGACATTTGCTTTAGTGCTAGATAAGTCATCATCATATTCGTTTATTTGTAACATGTCAGAACGCACGCCATAACAAGGGAAATGTAAAAGACAATGTAAAAATAACATAACAATGTCATCTATAGTCTAGTGACATGCACTGTTTTCATGCGTTCATATGTGACTCTAGTTTGTTGCTCTTGGCATTTTTAATAGCTAGCTGTTTTATAATTGATTGTTACAGTAAAGACGACATTTGTTGTAGATGTTTATCGAGTACTGCGAGGGTGGTGCAGTGGACAGCATAATGCTCAATCTTGAGAAGCCTCTTACAGAGCCTCAGATTCAATACGTCTGCAAAGAAATGTGTGATGCTCTGCAGTTTCTGCACAGTCGTTGTGTGATCCATCGAGACATTAAGGCCGGCAATGTTCTGCTGACGTCTGATGGCTGTGTCAAAATAGGTTCAGCATCACAGTGCATATATGTATTCCTTGTAAACACTGCCACTAATCACCATTGCATTATTCTAACTGTTTTTTTTATAGTTGCTTCATATATATATATAATCGTGGCAACGATTGATATCTGTAAATAAATATTAGCATGACGTTATTATGGCGAAACTTCGCCTAGGCCAGGCCGGCTAATGTCAAGGTCAAAATAGCACACAGTGATTGGTTAAACTGTGGTATGGCTAGTATATTGCTGGCAACCGTCGGCCACTGCCTTAATATTGACCAGTCATAGTCATGTCCTCAAGTGGATAATTCATACCATATCGACCTTGACCTCGACCGTTAGTACATATATTGGCTTCACGGCCTACAAGACTGACCAGATGACAGCGTTACATCTGTTGTTTATATCTGTGGTGCCAACACTTCCAAGTTGCCGTAGCTGAGTACAGTTACACTGGGTAACTTGTATCGTTACGCAGTAATGAGTGTTGAGAATAAACTGGACAGTTTGAAGTAAGTGGAACTGTCAAGACTGAGATCGCGTGGCAGGGTGTCTGAGAATATGTCAGAGAAACATAGTTTTGCTTTCAGTCATTACTGTAGTTTATTTTTTAAATTTTAGCTGACTTTGGTGTTTCGGCCAAGAATACAAACTATCGGCAAAAGAGAGATTCATTTATTGGGACTCCATATTGGTAAGCACTGTAGTCATTTTGTAAGTAAGTAAGTACATATAACATTTGTTAAAGCACTCCAGTCATTTAATTGTGCTAATGAATGCTGAAAGTGTTTGAAACACTTACTGCCATACTAGGCACAGAGCCTGCCAGGCTTTCTATGCTGCAGTTGGGCGGGCATTATTGCTGAGCAACGGCTGAGACATGCTAGTATACACAGAGGCACTGGCTGGGCATGGCGAGACATGCAGATGGATGTCAGCAGTAGCTCAGCAGTAGCTGGGGCTTTGGGCGACCGGGTATTGGCTAGTTGTAAGTGAATCACAGACACGTGGTTAGTTAGTAATCTGCTTGCATTAGCTTACTAAGGATCAGGCTGTTGTTATTACTATAATGATTACTAGTTCTAATTTAGTGGTGACTGAGTGCTGTTTTGTGCAATGTTTAAACTGTGTTAAAGTCAGTGATTGGAGTCGCGAGACATTGTCTTAGTCTCGAGACATCTCGGGACAGTAATTTCACTCTCTTGGTCTTGTCTTGGTCTTAAGGGTTAATTTCTTGGTCTCAGTGTTCTCGGTCACTGTCTCGGTCTTGGTCTTTTTGTTGTTGTTGTCTTGTGTCTCGAGACGAAGACAGTTCAAGACATCTGGCTACTGTGAAATGCATCAGTGGTGACTCATCGTCTTTTCAAGTTGATTTACATGCAGCAATTTTATCACAAGTAGAAGAGTAGTGGAGTCGCTCAGTCCTTGAGTGTTTTTAGCTTTTTAAACTGATATTACTCAAGATCGTGACAAAGTGCATTTAAGCTTTTGTGGTATCTTTAATGCTGATTTTTGTCAGTAATTTTTATTGAATATGGTGATGAATCTATATTATTATAATCGGACAGTCTGATTTTCTGTCTGTGTCACGAGCGCGCTACCAGACCACAGCACGAAGCACGATTGTGAGGTGACTATCGCGATTGTGAGTCGTAATTTTAGAAATTGCCCAGCATATGATAGAGTTATGAGCCAAAATCTTTCTGATGCTCTTATCCAATTTTTAGCTGTAAAACAGTTGTGTATGTAGTGTTATGTTGAGTGCAATGTGGCATCTCCATTATTTCTAAATTTCAGTTTGTAACAGTAATTTGTGATTGTTTAGGATGGCACCTGAAGTGATTAGATGTGAAACTATAAAAGACAGTCCTTATGACTACAAAGCAGATATCTGGTCTTTGGGTAAGCAAGAACATGTGATGTAAACAGGGGCGTCGATCCCTATGGGACAGGGGGGACATGTCCCCCCAATATTTATGAAGGGGGGGACATCCATAGTAATGTCC
>Ga0209782_1001110_pt1 | contig 13527 bp, 11 predicted proteins | sample WorMetmaBAHAMAS1_FD_187390 | JGI IMG/M metagenome (GOLD analysis project Ga0209782, IMG submission 187390) | Marine gutless worms symbiont microbial communities from Max Planck institute for Marine Microbiology, Germany - Inanidrilus... | ecosystem: Host-associated > Annelida > Digestive system... | reverse complement strand
GGCCCGGACGGACAAACGGACATGCCTGAATAAGTCCAAACCCCACCCAGGTGAATACAAAATGTGATGTAGTGATGAAATTATCAGTTTTTGGCACCCGGACAGACACAAACACACACAAGGCAAAACCTATACATCCTCGCGTTGCGAGCTGTAAACAATCAATAATGTATGCAACAAAAGTGTTGAACTCATCAGCACCTTCTGAGTCTTCACAGTGTACCTATTAACTATTTTGTAGAAATGTGCTGCGGCATTCGAGTTTTATAGGGCACTGTTTATTTCTTCATTTTTTTGTAACTTTTATGTAAGACAGCAAACAGTATAACATCATACAGTGAGTAATTCTCAAACATTCGTGCATATTTACATTCAGCAAATTACCTAAACAAGATAAAATAGGCACATTCATCAGTCAACCTTTTTATTGACAACAGCACTTTCCACCAGCGATAGTCATTAGTTGATTGCCATGGCGGTTGTTGTAAATGGTCTCCGGTTTTGTTGGCTGCTAGGAATTCCATTCTAATCTCCATTAAAAACTGTTCATCGCTATACAGTTTTAAGTGCTACATATAATCTCACCTAATGGCCCAGCTGATTAACAAATAACACAACTTTCGTCTAACCACCTGGCGACTGCCCGTGCCTCCGATTCAGACGTAGTGCTTGACTATGTCCAAGTGATAAATTATTATTATTAAATAACTGTGAACAATCACCTCCCAAATCACTGGTATTGCCAGTCTTTGCGTCACTGACAGCCAAAACTGCATTACTGTCATGTGTCTCACATGTAAATTCTTCTGCTGACAAACTGCACAGGTCATCATGGAAATCATCATCCGATGAACAATGCAATTTTATGTCATTATGGCCTTTCGTCCAACAGTTCTGCAGTTTGCTAAGAAGTGAAAGTCGTTGCAGATATTCAGCCGTTGTTCCCTGAGACACCAGAAGTGCAAGCGTATTGCACATACTAGTTGAACGAATATAACGATGCAGCGGTGAAATATCTAAGAAAACACATACAGACATAGCACAGCAATGTTCATAAGCATCCATGCACGTCTAACCCTAGATCTAAGCCTAACCGAAACCTCACCCCAACCCTACTAACCTTAACCGAAACCTTGAGCCCTTCTTATATAGTGCAGTTACTTCTACCTGTTTTCAATCTGCTGTCAGCGAAACCAAGCGGCGATGTATGTATCAGTAGTGACTAGTGATGCAGTCCAACTGTTTGGCTACTAGGATGGGGTAATAGCCTACACACACTGGCGGCTCACGACGGTCGTGAGAGTAGCTAAAACACACCTTTTGTACACGACCGTCGTGAGAATAGACACTGCGTTCTGCTTTTTAATTTCCATTTGTCGACCGGCACGACTTTTACCGTCTTTCGCTTGACTTTCGTCGTCTTTTGGGTCATTGAACAGACCGAGTAATGTTCTATTGCATATTTTCACCTGTATTTTGTAGGTTTTCCATTAATTCACTATTGAATAGTCAAACTAAATAAAAAAACACGAAACAAAGCCTTATTTACACCGGATGTTTATAAAATTACCATAGAATAAGTAAAATCCAACATGACATGTATACTAGGGATGCGCCAATAGTGTAATTTTGTAAACGTGTACACGAAAGCCGAAAGGTGTAAACGTTGACTCAACTCAACAGGTAACTACGGACGCAAGTGTCATACACCTCTAAGTCTGCATCTATATGTTCTAATCAATAAGTCAAACTAATAAAACATTACGACTGTACTAATCGGTTTCCAGTTCTTCTAACGGCGCTAAGATCAGCAGAAAAATCAAACTTCTTGGTGTAACCGAAACTCATCTAAACGTGCTTTAAATGCATTGACATCTTGTAATAAGTAAACTGTTTATTCATTCAATTATTGCTTATTTTTGCAGTCAGTTACAAAAATGCCGTATTGCACAATTGAGTCTATTTATCATTTTAGCGCCAAATTTCGTCTTGCCGCCATATTTGTGTGCAGTAACCAAGGGCGTCGATCTCACAGGATTATTGGTGGGAAATAAAAGAAAACTGGGGAGCTGGGGGAAGGAAGTCCCCCAGCAGGGTCCAGGGATCTGAAGCTTTTTTGTGTAACTACACATAATATTTGCATTAAAATACAACAAACAACAGTTGTTGCTGTTACTGGATAAAATCACTTCTAAAATATTGGGGGGACATGCCCCCTTGTCCCACAGGAATTGACGCCCCTGGCACTAACATGTATTTTTGTAAACGTGTACAAGTTTCGTTGTCATGTATGTGTACACGCGCGCATCCCTAATATGAATGTAAATCAATTAGCACAACAGATTAACTTCACCCATTCCACAGATTTACTGGGACCCAAAATTTAAAATGGGTCATGATACCTTGACTATACCCTTTCAGGAGTGGTTTGTTTTTAGTGCGAGATGTAATATATACATCTCGTGCTTATGCTACGATGTCAGTGGCCATCTGTCTGTATGTCTGTGACAGAAGTGCACTGGCGCATTATATCTAATTTAGGTTTCAAATTCCTATCCATATTTACCACGCATTGTGGTCGCGGGGAGGGGTAATCTAAACAACAACATCTCGTGCTATGCTAGCCACTGCTAGGCCCTCTTGTTATACATGCCATGGTCAACATATCTACCAAATTTGAAGTCTTCATATCTACCCATTACAACAACAGCAAAGATGATGCACAAGATAGCATATACATGTATAGAAGATAGCAGACGCATACATTACAGTCCCCCGTAATTAAGAGTGTAACCACCCAGATTGTAATGTTTAAAAATTTCAAGCATCATATTACATGAATTACAATGCAGTACAAGAGGGTCTAGCAGTGGCTAGCATAGCGCGAGATGTTGTTTAGATTACCCCTCCCCACGACCACAATGCGCGGTAAATTTGGATCAGAATTTGAAACCTAAATTAGCCATAATGCGCCAATGCACTTCCTCACAGACAGACGGAGAGACAGACAGACAGACAGATGGACATTGACATCGTAGGATAAGCGCGAGATTTATATATTACATCTCGCGCTAAAAATGTAATGAATGTGATAGCAGTAGGTCCACTCTCTGCCATAACTACACAGTATACTACTGTACATCTTCAAAGTCCACCAAATCACAACTTCAGGTGAAATGTAACATTTTTCTGGATTTCAGTAAAAAACTCATTTCTGGAAAGGGGGCCTAGCTTCTCCTCAGTGCCCTCCCTGGTAGAGGATATCATACTGCCTAAATGTCATCCTGATGCTGACGTATTATTATATTTTTGGACATTTATATCAAAAATTCATTCAACAAATTGCTTTAATATTAATAATCAACTATCTGTATTCAAAATCCAACAAATGCATATAATGCACAACACAAACATGTAACTTGTAAAATACTAAACAATTACAGCATGTGAAATGGAATATGCATTTCACAACTATCAGTCATCAGTACAATCACACAAGTAGCTCAGCAGATGCTGAGAAAGCACAACATACGAGCTGTTGGATGCAGAGAGTATTGCTGACAAAATGATAAACTCTACATTTTTCCATGTCCAACTAGTTTTCCTCAGTAGAAGTCAGTATCACAGGATACTACGATCTGGGTCGACTTTGGCATACAGGCAGTCAAGACACTGATCTCCTGTAATGTGCCCATTTCCACTTTTTGTTGCACTATATGATCACAATCCATGAATGTTACAGACATCTAGATGGATCGTCGGACGTCATACTCATAGCATAGGCATATATCATGTCATGCCAAAGATCTTATCTCAATTACTGCATTTAAAATGCCATTAGTTAATAATACTAAGAACGCAACTACTCAATTTTACTCAAATTAAACTGTCGGAAGCTTCTTAGCTGGAAGACACCAAGTAACGTGCATAGACAACAGAAACAAAAGGTGACTAAATGTCACCCTTGAAACAAAATAGGTCATTACAAAAAGCATGAATGACGTACTGAAAAACAGCAATCAACATAGGTGCCAACTAGTTTTAAGCAATGGATGCAACTGTAACCAGACAAAAGGGCTCAGGGAGTGTGCTACAGCCAAATAATTAGTCCTAGCAGTAATTTTAGACATAGCTATCACCACTTATCAAAGGCCGTTGCAGGCTAAAAAGTAAGAACACACAAAATACCATGCTTACAGTGCTCCCATAGAGTCCATGAACAGATTTGTAAGGTTCATTTTATGGCAGGAAAGGGGCATGGCAGAGTGAAGAAGCACAGGGAAAGGAGTCAAGGGAAAGGCACCCAGAGAAAAAAAAGAAGTCAGCACCTATGGTCACACTTCTTGTGTATATTGTACGATATGTGATAAATAATTCAAAATAAAACAGTGATATGGCATGCTGAGTGATAAATGTGTACACTTAGACAAAAATTTTTCCCATCCCTTCTCTTCTTACCTCTTCCCTTCCAACCTCTTTTGCCCATTTCCAATCCTGCTCTGCAAACGGGCAACCAATAATGCAGCTAGGAAGTCCTGAGTAGTGTGAGCCACCCAATCAGTTCTGAATTAAAATTTGGTGGTACAATTTAAGCATATAAACAGCACGCTAAATAAGTATGATTACGTGAATTGACTGTGGTACTGAATCACGTAAAATTATAACTTGCAATAAAGTTAAACAGAAAACGGTAAAAGTCTGTGGGACAAGAAGCAATTCTTTGCTAAAAATGTGCGGGAAATTTACCCTTACTACATTGTAATTTATGACCTGTTTGCAGAGTTTATACTACAGCATTTCGCAATGGAAACTGCGGAGAATGACTTACAGATATGATAAATGTTTGAACTGGTTTGCAAAAATTACAGTACGATGACTCTCTAGTGCATGAACATCAAAAACAGTATCACAGACTGATAACATAAAATCAAAATATGCTCAACAGTCAACACTGGATGTATGATTTCATACAGTTGCCCTATGATGGCATACGTAAGCACTCAAAATAACGGTGATTCATCTTTTTCACAACTGGTGAACCACATTAGATGACGTGGGTTGTTATTTTTTACTCGTCCATTCGTACGCAGTAGAACAGTCAGAAACTGTTTTAACAACGTTGTTTTTAATTACAAAGCCTAATCATCAAGATGCACCAATGCAGACGGGAAATCATAACAGATAAATGTCACACAGGTGTTCAGTTTTTGGAGATCCTTCCCCCATTTTTTCAGGTGAGGGGGCAAAGATGAAAGTTTACAACGCCTTCTAGTTTTTTTCTCCAGAAAAATCTCGAAGATGCGACAATGAAGAACAGAAAAATTGTTATAGATATATCTGGCATGGGTGTTATTACTATCAGTGTCCTCAGATCGGTTCAGACCGCTTCAGGTTGGAACTATCTTCTAGGACGTCCCTGGAAAACCTGGCTACAACAGGCTGAAGCTGACCACGGAGTGGACGCCGACATGAGCTGGTCTTGTGCCCAGGATTGTGAGATGTGAAGATCGCTACGACCCTCATTAGTCAGACATAGCAGTGGGTGAGTGGGTGTTGGTTTAATAAACATTAGTTTCGGTAGGACGCTCCCCATTTTTAGGGACCAAAAAAAACAAAAACTTCACCATGGCTACATGGCAAATCAGATGTACATGAAATTTGGTGTGGCTATCACATATTTGACCGGAAGTTGTCAATTCATTCAACAATATTCACTAGGTGGTACAAACAACTCAATCACGGGTGAGTCACGCTTGGCTTTGCTGTACATTTCCAGTTTATAACTAGAAGGGACACTGACAGCCAAATTATATCAGTGCCTTTTTCTACATACAGTTAAATATGCGAGAAAGACATCTTTTCTGAAGGCAACCTGCTTCCATAAGTAATCTCCAAAACTCAATGTGTTTGCATAGTAAAATCTATTATAGTTGATGACACTTAAACCTAGAGATAAACTGTCATGCCACAGCAACTAAATAATAACCACAAATAATGCAGTGAAATAAAATACTGTGAAACATATCTTCTTACTTAACTTGGTCGCTGTGAAGCGGCTAACTCACACGAGGGCTCGTTGGAAAATAACCCTTGGTGACCACGGAGAAAGGTGTCCAGTTATATAAAAGACAAGAAACACGGAGATCTATCGCTTCGATCTCTGCACTTGCCAACTGATACAACCACAGACTTATATTAAATATTCGCTAGACTTCTTATGTCCAATCAGAACAGCAGAAGCGTCTGAAGCCGTCGACTGGCTAGCAGATCTTTCCCATCGAACATGGTCGCATACAGGCCACTGGTAGAGTGACGTTATTTTGTTGAAGTCAACGAGAATATTTAATATAAGTCTATGAAGTCAACAGCTACAATCTTGGTGGCGGCCATGTTTGTTGGGGATCATATGACGGCTTCAACTTCGCTGGCTGGCGCGGCCACTGTGGATACAAGAACATCATAAATACAACACAACAATAAGACAACGACAACATAACTATTCTGTATACACACTTACAACTAACGCCCATTAAACGGAATCCTTGACTCGTTACAGTACTCGGTGTCACCAGCATTGCACACAATGTGCAAACTGATAACAGCCACATTCATAAAAAATACGAATCAACAAGACAAAATGTGTCACAGCAAGTACTAAAGACGGAAAACCATAAGTCCTCTTTTTAACAAATATCGGACCATACTGTTTGGTATTTTGATGGACATGCCCATTCGCATGATGAACTTGGCTGGATGCTCTGTTTGAAGCTTCTATTCAATGCTCTGATGATGTTGACATGCAAGCATGCCTATTCATGCGAAGTTGTGACCTTTCATAATATCATGCAACTAGAAATGCATGGCGATGCGTGTAGTCTAATTGGCCTAGCAATGCAGCCCCCTAACAAATGTAGTAAAACTAACCTGAGTACTGATCGATTATGTGCTGTAAACATTCTAGCCTTGCAAACTTCAGGCTTACTGGAAGAAAGCTCACCAAATTTGTATGTGTAGAGAAATCATTATCATGTAATCTTTTCACATCAGCATTGCAATTCAGTGCCAGTGTGATGAATGAATGAATGCCAATTTTGCTGATTCGTCCCAGTAATTGGTTTCCATTATTATTATTATTATTACGCAGTTTTTAACGCGCCACATGTCTGTCAAAGTATGACGAAATCGCAGGCTCCATACCAATGTCGTTTGAGCAATCAGTACACAAATTTATCTCCACCCATAGGTCCTGCAATCCTAAGTCGGCATGCTACAGAGCATGTAGCACCAAACAGTGGAACAACTTGGAAGAACAACAACACCATCATCAACACTGAATTCAGATCTCCAAAATATCTCAACGATTTTCTTACACCACCAAAATGTCGAATCACACAACTATTAGAAGGTGAGACTGAGGTACTCGGCAACAAAAACTCGGAGGATTTTGTTAACATTGTTGATGGTCGGGTAGCTAAGTGCATCCTCGTTGTCGGCAGGAGTGTGCCATACTGACGGGAATGGATAGCTGATCATGTGAAGGATAGGAACATCTGTCATCACACAATAACAACCCACGGTAAGAAACGATCTACACAACTGACAATGACCAAAATGAGACATCAGCCACTTCTCTCCCAGACTTCATTTGGAAATAAGTGGCTTTCTGTTATTCACTACAATCTCATGGAAGTAATAGTATTGCAGAATGTTGCCATACAAAAACCCAAACATCTGAAAAAACAAGGCACCTGTGGCATAGTAAGCAGTGCACTTATGACCACAATTGTGATACCTAGCAGCATGACGACAGCTGATTTTCTGTCAGTGATTGCATAATTGTAGCAGCCACTTTGTTGTTTCACGAACATCATTATATGTCCACATTGTGGAATAACCATTCACAAACATCAAAACTGCATTGACATCGCAGTATTATGGGCCAAGGTGCATCATCTATATGATATCAAACCATCCTCAGAAACAGTTACAAACATAAACCGAAAACACTGCTTCAAAGCATGACAAGTCAAATTGAGCACATCTCGCAACTGCCCAGCTTCATTACACAACTCCGTTCACCATCTGTGAACCATTCACAAAATAGTAAAAATATATTTGCCAAAAATAACAGAATCACAGTAGATGTATTAACATGACATTTTGCCATGGTGCCACCTGGTGGCAAGCAAAAAAACTTGACCAGAATTAACGGTAATAATGACTCCCACTCCTAAATAAAGTGGCTGTAACATAACAGTCCTTCAGTGAAAGACACTGTGATGATCTCAAACATCAAAAATGTTCCTCTGATTGTAACAAAATACCTTCACGGCTGCAGCAACCCAAACAGTGATGTGGTAACAACGAAGACAGAGAAAGCAGAAGAAGTAACCTTTCTGAAGGAATGGCACATGGTCGTCCTGTATGCCTCCATGATTCCCCATCCCCTGGTACATGAAGCTGGAAAAGTAGTGATTTTCTATGCCACGATGTTGATCAGAATCCAGCAGACTGGACGACCGAAGTCGATGCTCTACAGACAGGCAACTAACAGCATAAATCTCCATTATAAAAGTACTCGTAGATGTTACGGATTATGGAATGCGTCCAATCTTGTGATTCTTCGGTATCGAGACATTCAAATCCAGTTTCTAAAGTTCCTGGCCTTTGTTTAGAGAACAGGTGTCAAGATGTTGGTCTCAAGACAAAGGTCACGTCTCCAATTCCAGTTTTTTGGCTTGGACTAATTGGTGCATTACAAATCAGTTCAGTATTTGTATTTATAAGACCAGATTCAATGAAAAGGTTACGGAAAATTTGCACACACATAATTGCTTGCTATATGACATATCATTCATCCACAGGACCATGTTCAAACAGACGTAAGCAGTGGCATTACTACAGGAGGTCTGGGGAGGACATTTTAGCCGCAACTTAGCCCACTACTTTTCGTATGCTATAATCTGCCAAAAACTAAAAGGTAATTGCTCCAAAGAAAGGGAAATTTGTTGGTCATTAAATATACAGAGAGTACAGACAGAGATGGGAATAAAACTGCTGCTGTATCAGCCTGTCAAGCTTGTTCGTTCACTGCACTATGCTGAGGTGTATAAAGTAAATCTGCCATGAATATTTCGAAGCCTATCAGCTACAGCCACAAACTAAAGACTAGACAACACGCCGCCTAGTACTGGCATTAGGAAGCCAACAGAAAGTAAGCAACACAGCTTACCTCAGGAGATGAAGATAATAAAGTGATTAACCTAGTCGACATTAGGAAGGGCATCAAATCACATAACAATTTAGCAACAATTACTTCTCTAAAGAAAGTGGGAGGGAACGGTTACCCATATTAATCTGGAAAGTGGCCGCTATATTGATAATTACATTGCTGGAAAAAGCTATCAAAATGAACAATGTATATTTTCTGAATGTGAAAAAAAAACTAACAAAATTAAGCAGTAATAAAAGAATACCAATATCCTTCAGTCTGTCATAGAGAGGCTTAGTTTTTGAAAACCAGTTGATGAATTTTGTCTCTGCAGAACCAATCAAGTCAAGCAGCACCAATACATCCTGCAAATAAGACTATGACAGGTCAAGCCACTGCATCCAACATGCTTCATGAGATTACAACTACAAAAGTAATAGAAAGAGAAATAATGTCACCAAAAATCTATGAAATTATAAAAGTTCACAAACACAGCAAAATATAATCTTCTACATTCAGTTTTGTTGAACCAGTTTTCTTTTCCAAAGGTTACATCAGCTTGGGCTGGGCTCTTTAAAAACAAATTAGTGGGATATGAATTAGGGATTTACAGGCCAGACACCCTTTCTGTGGTGTAATCAACAGCGGGTGAGTTCTATTTAATACTTACACAATTTCGGATTTCGATGCAAATAACAATACAGTTGCACATATTTTCATTTAACATTTTACTAAATATTTATTTAGCTATTGTATTTAAATGAACAGTTAAACAATTCATGAATTTATTCTCTGATTATCTGTTAAGACTCTTTTGGGGTCACAACCAAACTTTAAAAATAATTACAGAAAACAGTGACAGAGTGCACAGCACGATTAACATGTGTACCACTTACAATAGTTTCCAGCTGTGAGACAATCACCTCACGATCAACCAACACTCTGGCTTCGGCCATTTTCTTCGCAAGGTGACGCGAGCCATAGAGCGAGTCGGTGTCGGTCCACTTCACAAATGCTTCTTCACCATCAAAAAACACCAACTGGAGAGTGACGTCAGGGTTGTGACTCTGTATTCAAAAAATATCAAGAGTTAAACCATTCAGAACCCAATTTATCGATACACAGTATTGTTATGTGCTTAAATAGTTGAAAGTAGCCATTTTACAAGTCACACAGGCAGATCAATTGGCAAGTATGTTCACATACATTGTCCAATAATATCAACAATTATTACTGCAAACGAGATTTGAAAGGCAAGGATCAATATCTATAAAAACGAGACATAGAAAAAATACTTACGAATTTCAAAACTTACAAACAAGCACCCTTTGGTAACAGAATGACAGGCATACTCATGTTCACACAAATTAACGAAAATGCTGGTATACAAACCCACCAAACTACTAGCATTACTTAGCAGCCTATACACCTGACAGTGCTATGCTGTGATATACAGTAGGGATGTGGAGAAATAGAAGGATCAGGTATATCAGCAAAACAGCTGGAGAGGCTGGGGCTCACAGGTTAAAAACATTAGGTGAAAATCAAACAGAGATCAATGCCATAATATGTTTCACGATATAAAGTATGCTGAATGCGTAAATAAGAGCTACGCATACCTTGGTCAGTGATGCATTAAGTAACCGAGCGATGTCGATCATCAACGCACAAGGCACAGCGGAATCGGTCGCCGCAATAAACTCAGCATTCTTAAACAGCTTAGAGTCGTAATGACAGGCGAGAATCAGCCGCCGTGATATGGTAGGATCATGCACGGCCATCACGTTGACAAATGTTTTGCTACCGAGTGGCGTAGTATCGGTAAATGCGTCTTCACTGATAGTCCATCCAATGTCGTTCAGCTGCTTTTTTATATGCTGAACATAATACGCACACATACTGCAACGTATCAATCACCGACGTGACTGCCCAACTCTAGAAATATTAGCTTTAGAATTTGTTATCTGCATATGCGATGATACTTTTTATCTTTATTATTAAGGTTGCGTTTTGTCAACCTTTTTTATCATTAAACGAATATGAATGAACGAAACACCACCCATTGTAAAAATTTAATTTTAAAAATTCAGAGAGACTCCCAAAATATATACATAAATCCAGTGCACCTTGGTATAAACTTATTGTTTCATTATCAACCGGCTAGCATCTGTCGTGGTCAATCTGTGTACCAAATCTGGAGTTAGCAAACCAGATTCTCTAGATATCACCCAGCATCAATGACAGGTTCATCAGTTTTTTGCATAATACTGGCATGACATACAAGCAGGTAAAATCCACAATAACAAGCATTCATCACAGCTCTGCTGTGCCAAGGCTGACACAATATTATCATTACAAATTGGTAACTTTATGATATCAACAATATTGAAACTATGTTCTTGATTGTTTGTAATTTTAATAAACTCTTCACTAAATTACAATCTACCTGTTAAGTTACATAAACTCCATTAATATCCTGGTAAGATACAAGCAGACTGAGAGACAGCCGTGAAAACAATACCCCTGCAATAAGTAGTACATTAGCTAACACTGGCTGTATGTAACACACATTCTGCAAGTGTTGATGTGTGGGTCTGAAGCATAGACTCTTGCTATGTGACTGGCTGCTTCTAACATACTATCAATCCATAAAATCCTTCGGATCCCGTACAGCAGATACGTAACCAATGCCACTGTCTGGGGGACTAACAACTGCATTCAAATTTCTTCTGTTATTTTAGCGAGTTAGCTTTGAACATTGTCTGTTTGGGCATGTGCTACATGAGGGAATTTCAAGTATGATCACAATCAAGACACTAATGCATCTCTTCATTCATCATTTCATAGAATAAGATCTTGAGGACACCAACGTACTGCCAGATCAAAGGGATCAGTGCTATCATTAGGATCTACTTATCCTGTATTCTGTATGCTCTGGTTACACATCATCAGTATTGCAATAATCCAGTAAGCCACTTAGCTATATTGCTAATAAATAAGTTAAGACTATAATATCAGTAAAACTATGAACTGTCCTTCAGTGACTAGCTACATTCTATCATCTCTATGGCATCAGGTGCCAGTACTACATTGAAAATTTTAAATGCCATGCGATAGTTCTGAATAACTGACAGTCTAAATAAATTAATGCAACATAGATATGTATAAAAATGACAAACCTCACGGACAGCTTTGTTTCCTTCTGTATCTGAGACTCTGGTTCGCAGGAATGGCTTCAGAATTCCAGTCTTAAAGTACTTGTCATCTTCTGACATTTCCGCAACATGCTCCAAGTGTTCCGCTGAGAGTGTCTGCATTGAATGCGAGTTCTGAAACATGTAACAAATCGTAGTGCTCAGTTTGATTACTGTCTTAATACATTTACTATAGAAAAAAATTATTACATAACAGTCATCATTTGAAGCCATCTTTAGAAATACGCAAGTACTTTAAATGAGCTAGATGACAGCAGCAGACCAGTGAAGGCATTCAGATTACTGTGCAGTCGACTCGAAGTCATAAATTACAGATCAGTCACAGTTTCTTGTGGATTTATACTGTTGATAGCTGAACTTTACATACGGAATGTTGTTTCCATCCTATTCTGTTGCACTTAATAGAACAGACATATGTAAATGGCAACAGCAGCGCAGCAACGGTAATACAGCAATGAAATAATTGCAACGTAATGACGGTGCTGGTAGCCCGTACTGTGTACACAGCCAATAAACACACCTTGCGTTCTCGCCATGACTGTGCAACACAGACGTCAACAACTATTACTAATAGAAATATTAACAACAAACAAATGTGGTATTTTCCATCCAACATATTCTCAACAGATGATTACACACGAAGTTTGTTTATAGAAACGCCCACTACCGCAACGATCAATTTTGTTATGTATGAAGATACAGACCGAAATTGCAATTGGCCTACTAGTATAATAAATCTAACCCTAACCCTAGCCCTAATTCTACTAACTCTGTTCACCCTATCCATATTCCCTACTTATCCTTACAAACCCTAATCCGAAATCGGAGCGTGACTAAGAAGAGAAAAATATTCTGGTTAGTACTATCATACATATCATTACCAAAAAATTGATGACGGAATAAAACATTGGGTGACTTCACTTTTTGGATTAGTCTTTCGCTGAGTCTAAAGACTGAGCGGAAAGCTTAATCTGAACGCTAATCTTTGGACTGAGTCCAAAGCCAGATTATCAATCACAATCACATGGAGAATACAGAAGCAGGCCTCCAAAGGCCTCTGTTTCTGAGAAATAGACTTAAAACTACTAGTATATTGTAAGG
>Ga0209782_1001109_pt1 | contig 13529 bp, 10 predicted proteins | sample WorMetmaBAHAMAS1_FD_187390 | JGI IMG/M metagenome (GOLD analysis project Ga0209782, IMG submission 187390) | Marine gutless worms symbiont microbial communities from Max Planck institute for Marine Microbiology, Germany - Inanidrilus... | ecosystem: Host-associated > Annelida > Digestive system... | reverse complement strand
TATCAGTAAACATATTATTATTGTTATTATTATTTTTTAAGACCCTGGTACTTCATTCCCAGGGTGTGAGACATTAAACAAAGTGTGTGGTGTCTGGAACGGCTACAATGGGGACTCGGAAATTGTGAAAGTGTTAGACAGGCAGACTGCGTTGAAACGCTGGATTATTATTATTAAGAGTATTTATAAAGTGCAAGATCGCCTAATGGCCACAAATGCGCATAAAACATTAAGGCTGTGCTGCATATTTCTCTGAAATGTCTAAGCAACACAACAAACAGAGCAAAGACTCCAAATTTTATTCAGCTTATGGCAAAGACTATGCATAAAAAACGCATATAAGGCAACACATAAGGTTTACACCCATAAACTAGTTAATTGCAATCCTTTTGGGTTAGCTTAGTTAGCTACATGATTCCATCAAAACTGGCTCATGATTTCAGCTTAAGGCACCAAGTGATTATTATTATTATTATTATTATTATTATTAAGCACATTTATAGAGCGCACTTTCGCAGGATGCCACAAATGCGCTGAAGACAACAGTTCACGTCAAATAATAACGTCTTCAGTTTGTTTCTGAACGTGGTCAGAGTGATGTCGGGTGATCTCAGTTCATCAGGAAGACTGTTCCACACACGAGGTCCATGGACGGCGAAACCACGATCACCGTAGTTTGTCCGGGTGCGTGGAACAGCCAAAAGACTGGAACTGGCGGATTGAAGACGACGACTGGAGTGTGCTGACATCTGTTCGCAGTAGGCTTGTAGATACTGCGGAGCTGTGCCGTGTTGACACTTGTAGACCAGAACAGCCGTCTTGAACATGATCCGGATAGGGATAGGGCCACAAAAATCATGGTAGAAATCCAAAATATCATGGCAGATTTTTGGAAAAATTGGGAAAATCATGACATTCAATACTCATAGTTATTTACTGCCTGCAAAGTCACCATTTGGCTGCATGATAAATGCACAGCAGTAACACTAGTACAAAACAAAAGTCATGCCACAGGATCAAAATGACATGAAAATAAGAAATGTTTGTCTAATGGCAAAAAATGCAGACAAAAAATTCAGATAAAAGTCATGTCAAGTAATAAACTGGCAAAAAGGAACAATGCAGCGAAATTTTATGGAATTCCACAAAATGCCACTTTTGTACATATTTCACCAACAATCATGGCTGTGGCACAAAATCACAGCAATAATAAAAATCTCTCTCTGCATACGGCCAAAGTCACGGTGTTCATCGTGATCATGATTCTGTAATTTTCTTGCAGCCCTAGACGCAATTTATTCCAATAGCAGGTTTATGGTTCACAGTAAACACAGTGATATAAACACAATAAAAGATAAAAAATTAAACAGAATGTATGCCCTCTCCTAGTAACTTGCACATCTGCAGTGAACACGCATGATATTCACAACTCAGTCAGAAACTGTTTCAGCTCAATTTCACTCACACTGTATCCCAGTGACTTTAGCTCTGTCTGCGTACACGGGAAGAGATCAATATATTTGTATCGATCAATGATCATTGCCGCCTCCTTCCCGTCAGCTTCCTAAACAACAAATCATAAGACTGTGTTGTTAGCTGCTTACTGCTCTCTATGTCTTATACACTGCAAAACACCAAGGCTACATTTGGCCAGACACACAACTAGAATACTAGATTATAATATAACACTGGTCTTATTCATTTCTATTTTCTAAACTGCTATTGTTACAAGAAATTCAAGAAACAGCATCAGAGTCTGCAAACATATTCCGCATTAAAGTCGTTGATTACACTATGAGAGTTGAAAAATCACTAAAAATGTTATGGTATTTCTTCAGAGAAGTTTTCAGAGGTACCTACTCCAAGTATAGAGTTGTGCAGAAAACAATGAAATATATGTACTGTGTGCAAATGTTGCTCAATCACACTTTAATCGGCACAGATGGTAAGAATAGGTCTACTGGAGTCAATTAATTAAAATTTGTTGAAATTATACCGACATGTTGCATCTGACAATAATGTTTTAATTTTTGAATGGAGAGTTGACAAAGGATAGGGTGCCTGAAAAATGATGAGCAAATTTCCTGTGGGATCGGATCTATGTGGATATAATCATGACTGAGCAAATATGTCTGTTTGACTCAACCTGTACATATGCAGAAAAGACTATGTTTTAAGGTCTTAAGGCCAGACAATCAGCAGATGTCTGACACGGAAGATTGTTCCACTCAGATGGTGCTGATAAATTGAAACTGTGTGGTCCATAGTGCAAAGTACGCATACATTGCACAATTACGTTGCAGGGGCCTGCAGATTTCAAACTGGAATGGGCTCCAACTAAGCGACAAAGATGTCATCACGTCGGCATTCGTGCGAGTCCTTTAGCTTGCACACATTACTGCATTAACGTACACAGATTCGGCTTCGGCACATTTACAAATTATATTTACTTACCTACTTACAGCAGCGGATTTTTCCCAGCAGACTAGAGGCAGATGTGTTGTAATACGTACAGTGCCAAGCGCCTGAGTTCTCCTCTTTTCAACCTTCACTATGCTCGTCAGATCTCCGACGTTGGCCTCAAACTCCAAAAACTTGTTCCATATGTCTCTGACAAATAAACACACCGGCAATTACATTACGGATCAATCGCTGCGTGTCACATCTGGCAAAATCCAAAGCTCTACCAGGCAACCAACTGCAAAGTACTGTGCTGCCGAGTGCTTTACTTTCCTTCCAGCAGAGCTTTTGGTCTGGACATATACATAACCTGGAACGGCACCAGCCAGCAAGTCACAGCCACACCGCTGCTGCTTCGAGCCTACAGCCAGCCATGGCAACAAAAGACGTCTCCTGTTCCGCTCATGATGTCAACTCCACCGAGATTTACAGCACTTTGCAAGTCAATTATAGTACAGAAGAACTGTCCAAAACACAACGAAAGAAACACCATCAACATGTTGATTTTTCGCTTAAGCAGCCCAATTTTTCACAGTAAAAGTCAAGATTAGGTTGGTTCTAAAAACACTTTTGGGACTTAATGATCACGTCATTTCTAGACCCAACCAGTAGCATCAAGTCGTTCAAGGGCGACGTGAAGAAAAATGACATGCGTTAACAATAATGACGACACTGAGATGCTGACCGTGACTTCTCGGCAGGCAGAGATCCAGAACTAAGTACACGTTCAAACAGAACTCTGGTGTTGTTATCCTCTACAGCAGCCGCAACAGACATAACTTGATCATCACAGTAACTAAAATCAAAGCAGTCATATCGACCTGCATACCCATGCCAGCAGCGCATTTCGTAACTGCGCGACCTTGACTTTTAACCTTTTGACCTCAGAGTCAATGTATGCACTACATGTTTACCGAGTTTGGTGTTGATAGCTCAAGTTGTTTTTCTTTTTAGAGTGTGGACATGCACACACACACACACCGACACATAAAGTCACAGATGCCACTGATCACCCTATCCAGACATCATCTGTCACCGGTGTGTGGATAATGAAATATGAACGTCAATTCATACAGGATGGCCTCCAGTGTGCATGTAGCAAGTCAGGACAATAAACTGTTTAGCAGATGTCTAGATGTTGTGAAACAGGCAGGACGAACACGGGCAACAAAATGGCCATGTAGTGTACACCAATCAGCTACAACAATGCTTGAAACAAATACAGCAAACTTTAGTGAATAAATAAATGACAATAATCTACCATATCCCTGTGCTCCTTGCGTACAGCGGCATTTTACAAATTGTGTTTGTATTTGCATACATATTACTGCAGCATGCGAACAAATGCAACCGGTAATAATACACCGTTGCCAACATCAGCATTTCACGCATTCACATCAAAGACAAAGCAACAACAATCGAGGTTTCAAGGTTTACTTTTCAATGTCAAGTAGTGAGTACAATAACAGGAACAAAGGCAATGTCAGCAGATCACCACGGCCAGGTAAACAATTGGTACATTATGTACACACACATAAACAGATAAAAAATCTATAGTAACTTCTCATATTCTCTTGGTGCCACCAGAGAGCCGCAAAGTAAACTGATACACATGAAAATGATAGACAACTACGCAACGTGTGTGGTCCATATACAAGTCTGTTGCACGATTACAAACATCATCTTACCGTTGAGACGAGACATGTAGTTGAGGTATTCCCATATACAATCGGCATGCATTTCGTAACGTTTCAAAGCCAGCTCAAAGATCTTGAGAGCAATTCCAGAATCCTGACGAAACATCAACAAACAGTTAATAGCAAGTACTACTCGGCAGACAAACTTTGTGTACAATTACAGTATCAAAACAAGGCAAGATAGATAGCAGACTTTGCCCTAAAGCACAACCGATGATGTGTACTTGGTGATATTTATCGTTAAACAAAATTCAGTTGAAATCGATGCAGTAGTTTCGGCAGTTATGCTCTCGCCACTTACAGTTACACAACCCTCATCCACTCAACCGGAATTACACACCGCATTGCAATGCAACCAGAATACGACTAAACCACGCCCACAGTCAACATGGACATCAAATTTGGTGAAGTTTGGATATGTGGTTTTAGAGATACGCAAGCGGACAGACACAGACAGACAGACTGACAAGCTCATCACAATAGATCACACCCTCCCTGGGGTGAAGTAAACATGTGATGGGTAAATTTCAAATCAAGTTGGCAAATGACATCGACAGTCGGCCATGCCAAACCGTTCTCTTGCAAGCAGAAACTCTATACAGAGAAAGTTCTTTGCTACCTACAGCAGATTCTGTGAATGGGACAGCAGGCTGGACAGCTATTAATTGAGGTAGAAACTAGTCAGAAGAAGTCGGACAAACGTTGCCTGCCAACCATCTCACAAAGAACAACGTCATTGACGCAACAAGAAACGGTAAGAAACAAATTCGAAATAACCTTAGCTACTAACACAATGACAGGTAAAGATGTAATTAGGTAGATAGATAGACATTTTATTTTCCACAACATAAAACAATTTCAGACGAAGTAAATTTGATACAGTGGAAAGCTTCCAGATGGTAAACACCATCAAAGCTGGTCGCCTGAGATCAAATAGATAATTTATTAACAGTAAGAAGTCTTTGTCTGTATTTGTTACTGCAGTGACTTAAAAAAATGCCACTCACAAAAGGAGTAAATATCAATGCACCACTTGGATACAGAGCTTACAAGAAAAGTCAGCAAAATTAAGTCGCATACATCCAGATGGAGTAACTAAATACCAACCTTGCTAGAATAATACTCCATCAGCGCGGCGGCAACGTACAGCTGATACGTTGTTCTTGTGTCTTCTCGAGCCAGCTTGAACACGGCACGAGCTGCCTTGATGCCCTCGGCTCGTCGAGCGAACCTCATGTATTGTATATACGGCTGTTCACACATAGGTATACAACTACCGACGGCAGTTAACACTACAGGCCTACAGTAAAGAGTAAGCACCACATACAAATAAAATTGTATTTTAAGGCCGGTTTCTCATCTCCCTTCATTAGGGCTTAAGTCAACAGGTGGTCATTTAAGACCTATGCTTACCTACCCAGCAACATGGCATCACTGCCACGAATCTGTGGCACAGGGTTTCTACAAACCAGACGCCCTATTGGTCAACAAATCGACAATGTCAAATACTGGAAATCAATCAACCTCATGCTTTCTCGATCTACCGTCAGATACCAGTACAGTTCACTATGCAACGTTTTAAATACAATAACAACAATCCACAGACCAGAGTTGGATCCACGTCTTGCACCTCAACAAGACGCTTGTATATGGAATGAACTTTTTCAAATTTTAAGCGGCTCTGCAACAAAAACAACTTTCCCAATCAAACAGCAATTTCCGCTACTGCATTACTTCCAACAAGTCACAGTCATCACATCTGCAGAAGCGATATTCAATAAAAATGTATCAAATCGAAAGTTTCCCGCTGCATTTAAGCTGTAAAGAAGTTACAGTAAATGCCAATGCATGAGAAGTTGTGGCCAAACCTCTTCAAAATCGGCATAAGTGAAGTAGAGTAGAACGCAGCTCTTTAGACTGGTGGTCGTTGCACGCTCGTACAAGCCGGCCGCTTCGTCTGCAAACACCTTGCCCGACATGTCAGCCTGCGGCCAAACACCAAATCCCAACACTGCAACAACTGTAACACTGCAATCCTTTATAAACTTAAAAATATGACAAACATCAAACAAATCCAACCTGAATCCTAGCATCGTAAAGCTGACACACAGGATACGTTTACTCAGCAGCTACTGGATAAAGCAAGGACATGGTCTTGTGGATAATTCCTAACTGACTATAGCGGGGTATTTGGTCACAGAAAAATTTTGCATCAATAAACCCGATCAGTCAAGTAATCCAGGATCATCTGGGCACTAGTGGTACATAAAACTGGTTTTCGTATGTCACACATGGTAATATATTCACGAACTGGCATTTCTGCACAGTTCTGATGTGATCAACAAACACAGATGCGAATTTACTAAAAAAGATCAAAGGTACTACAGACTGATGTTGTCCGAACATCAACAAATGGACAAAATTGAGACAGGCCAGAAAACTGACTGTTCTGATTGTAACTCGTGACAAAAAAAACATGTCCGAGGCCCAATCAACGCCCACGATCCCCCCCCCCCAATTCACCCATAAGTGAAGTACAGACCAAGATGGACCAAAAAGTCCAATGTAAGGGGGGCAGGGCTAAAATTAATATTTGTTGCTCAAATATGGGTGCAAAGTTTCAAATTAAATAGGCTTATTAAGGATTCAGGGTGTCAAACTTTCGATCATGTGTTGAGCACTGACGGAAAACTGCCAATACGCGGAACGTACATCCATAGTAGTTACCCATAGAGGCGCGACCATATACCACTAGGTATTCTAGTTTTCCTATAGAGTCTACGATATTTTGCAAGTTTGGTATTTATACTTGATCGACATTACTGTGCGAACAGTACGTAACCAAGTCTCACCCAAACCGAGCCACCTGTTTGACAGTGTCTCAGCTCAACCGCTGCATTATCACATTATCCGACCAAAACTAGAACGTACTCCTTTCTCCGACAACAGCTTGCTGGCCTGCTCCACGTAAGCAGCGGCTTCAATCCAAACATCCGGATGGTGACCGAGGCAGAGCAGGCATTGTTCATATGCAAACATCACTGCAACACAAACAATATACAACAAAAACACCTTGCAGTTGCAGCTTGTTCCTCAAAATCACCACTTTCACATCCAATTTAAAAGCCATTTTCAATAGGAACCTGGGTCAGCTGGTCCCTCTTTTCTTTTCTTCCTCCACTTATTCTGGTAAATGATGGCACACAACTTTCTGCATTGGCCAAATGCCCTTCCAGTCACTCAACTAACAATATCAAATTGCGGAATAAAACAACTGAACACAAATAAAAAATACAAACTGGACTTGTCCTTTCTATATCCAACACAGGACTCCAGGGCAGCCCAGTAACCATCTTTCTTAAAACCGATTACTGCAAAACAAACTAAACCAGCAAAAGTCAGAACCACGTGAATCATCACAACACTGTCTCTTACCTCTCTTTGTTATCAGTGTTGTGTCTTCGGAGCGCAGCGGATTGTTTTTCTCCCACTGGATGTAGTGCTTCCACAACTGGACCTACAAATCGTACACACCATACTGTTTTATACATTTTAAAAGGTTTTTTTCTCTGCAGAAAAAAATAAACATTTTTAAACAATTTTTATACTTGTTTTTAACATACACAACCATGACTGTTACATAATTAACCAACTAAAACCAACAAACTATCAAACAAACTAAAACCAACTATGCATCAGATTCACATGAAAGATAAGTTTAGGTATTGTTTAAGACTATGGTAGCGTTTCTTTCAGCAGTCAACAAATGAGGTCAACTGCCTGAATTTCCCTGGCTGTAATCAGTGTTTGGATTTTCCTTCGGTGCTTTCTGACACCGCTGGCTGAGCAAAAAAGGGAATACAGCCTGTAAAAACCTGCCCCAAACAACTCCGTAACTTCTCTTTACACGACCAGGCTCAAGCTGGAGTAACTCTGGAGAAGGAGGTTCAATAAAAACATAAACTACAAGTAGTACTAATAAACATGCACATGGAAAAAAAGCCGCTGTGAAAGTGATAAGCTGTGTGTGTAAGATGATGATTACTTGTTTGACTTCATCAGGAGTGTTCTGCGGCGGAACTGAAGCCGCATTCTTAATCAAGCCTTTCGTTACCACTTCGTACTCTTTGGCAACGCGCCGGGCGTTCATGTACTCTCGGCCGCGGTCCTCCTGCATCTTCTTTGCAATGATTGGGTTGATAGACTGCAGTAACAGCAACACAAGAATACGAAAAAACAAACCCTAAACACTGCGAACAGTCAGAAACATAAACAGCTAAGTCAAAATAGCTGTGGCATACAATGCTTTGAAGTAAAGCCTATTTTTTCTCATTCTCCCTCAATAAGAACACCAGTTTCTACGATGCTGAAGCCTAATCCCTATCAGTTAAAAACAACGTGCTTACCCCCTGTGGATGTTATCCAACTGTATCATTATATTCATCTGTGTAATGTAAACTGGTGCAGTGATATGAGTTTTTGCTCGGACGATGGTTGGTTAGACTTATAACACGTTTTCACACAGATACGTTCAGATGATACTGTGTAGCACTATTTTACTACTAGGTCTCACTCAAACAAGCACCCAAGCTCACACATCACTCTGGCCTGACAAACCCTTATTACAGTTCTCCTGCCTGGCCTATGTGAGGCCCATGGACACATATTACTATCCTCAACATTAGCAGAAGTCAATCACTGACATTACTGAAGGACACATGTGGCTATTTTAAAATGACAATGGTCATAAATTATAGAGGATAATTTTAAATTAATCTGAAAGGCTAATGAAGAGCATGCTAAACCAGTGTGTACCACGCTAAGCTTGGAACCGGGCTGACCAACACAGCAAATTTTGAAGAACACCCAATGTGACAAAAAATTGTAATACGATAATGGCTAAAAATACAAATTATCATAACCCACCCTCATGATGACCCCTATCACTGAGCCACGATGTTTAGTCCAATAAAACCAGAATAACTGGGATAATGGGCAGTGAAAAAGTTTGGCAACATATGCAAGTAAGTTACAGACAAAAAAACACAATAGTGTGATAGTGTTACAATAGTGTGATAGTGTTCATTGTGCTCTGTATACACTGAACAGTAAAAACTAATTAGCAGCAGAAAAGCACAATTACACTTCATGTTAACACTAATATTAGACACTGAAATCGATCAATACATCAAGATATTATAATTAAGCAAAGCGAAAGGTAAAGAAGCCGACTGTTCTTACGTGTTCAAATGCACAGTACTCCTTCCAGAGAAGCTCGATGCTTAGCATTGGGTTAACAACTCCTCGCTGGTACACTTTTCTAATGGCCGTGATCTTCTGGTTCTCCGCGTACGAGCCGATGGCCTCCCTAGTATCGAAAGTAACGAGACGAACGAAGATTAATTCAAAGCAGTAACAACGACAACAACGACATAACAAAGCAACTGTTTTATGATGACTAACGACAACATTATGCAACAAGGACGTGCTACAAGATCTGAATGTGAAATTTCTGACTACGGATCACAGACAGTACAAGCAGCAATTGAACAAACAGTAATGCACAATACACCATCAACAAATGTTCAGTCCTAGTCGCAGTGACAGCAATGCATTCGACAGCTGTGAAACAGTTTTGGGAGATCACAACTCTTGGTGCCTGTTGACACAACATCTGCAACTGCCCAGCAGTATCTTTCTGACTTCATTTCACATCTTCTGCTCATTTCCTTCAATCAACAACTCTGTAAATTCTAAGCTATATAGCTGACGAGTTTCAAAAAAAGCATTTAACTGTAATAGTCACTTAACAGTCAACATCATACAATATATCTATCCTCATCTGACATAGGTCACAAACGTATAACACAATAACTTTAGCAGTTTAGCACATATGTGCTTAATACACTTAATAACGATATCAGATCATGGTAGAAACGATATAACCATATAAACTACATTCAGGCAGTTTCGTTCTTCAGTTGCAGCACAATTAATTAACTATTCACTGCAAAAATATAACATGAATAAAACAGTACAGTTTAACGTAGCGAAATAAACTGTTTTAATTATTACTACAACAGTATCAAATGCAGCCAATGCCATCATGCGTAAACAAATAATGCAATCATACATTTTATGATGTACGATGCCTACCAGTATATATGTTACTATATGCATGCATGCTATTCACACTACAATGAAACAGACAATTACAGTGTCGAAAATGAAAAGTCACTGCAAAGGTTCACAGGAAGCAAAGTTCAGCTTGTAGGTCTTCAGATGTGATTTAAAACTGGCAATATGGATGCAGAGGTGACGTTCTGAGTCAGATGGCCCCACGTCCAAGCAACATCAACTAGAAATGCCTGGTTGCTGATGGCGGAGAGGCACATGCTGCAGATGACCAGCTATGATAACATGGGTTCTTGTACACGTAACGACCATCATCGTCAAGTACAGGCTGCGAGATACTGTAAGATGACGAACAGTTTGAAGTTGATCTACCACAGGGACTTCAACAGTATGCAGCCGTGGAATAACGTTATTTGTGTCTTTAAAAAAGCTGATCAGTCGAACAGCAGCATTCGTCACAGACTCCAGTCACTGCACAATGTTGAATGAAATGCCGACCGAGGTCACATTACCACAATGCAGCCGATTATCCTCAAACACTCAGCATCTGTGAGGTCCAGCTGTCAGCAATGCTGAGTACTGGAATGTCATTCTTAACATGATCAATTGATCATCCATGAACAATACAGACACATAACTGCTAACGAAACTGACAAATCTGACATTTATCAGCAGATGTATACGACATACGTCAGACAGCAAGATGTATACAGCAGAGTAAAGATATTAGTGTACATAAGGATAATAGAACAGCAGTAAATAAAAAGACTATTGCAAATAAGGTGAATAAACAACCTTAGATTAGAAAAACAAAAAACATGAATTATAAAATAACCACAGCTACAAAAAGCAGAAAAATGTACAGAATACAGGGTGAAATGTAAATCAAGCCATTAACCATTGCCAGTCAACAAGGTGCCACTACAACACTGCCTGTAATTTTGCAAGATGTTGACCAACTTCAAAGCTTATTCATCAGTCTGCAGTAAATCTGTTAACTAGAAATGTGTGGCAAAGCCCTCGTATAGCCCGCTCGGTGCCGTAGTTTCACCCCCTAGTGAATACTTGTGCAAAACACTTACTTACTAATTACCTGAGTGCCTAGCAGCCCCACCACATAGTGAACATAGGTGAACTAAGTGTGGTAACAGTTACCGACTCCTGTCGTATAACTTCTTTCGCCTCAAACTCTGGGGTCACTAATCAGAATCTCACCAAATTTTCACAAGAAATGATTGCCGACTAACCTGCTGAAATCAAAATTTTGATATTCCAATCCATTTCAGAATGCCAGCATGCCAAATAAACGATGATCATCAAATTGTAGCCAAGTCGCGGCACATTTTCAATTTTTGCTTTCTTAAACTCTGAAGTTACTGCACCGATCTTCACCAAAATTTCACATGATGTAGAGGCATTAGTGTAGCTATTAATCCGCACATTTACAAAACAATGTTGCATTTTGTTTGGAAATGCCAGAACAAAGAGTGAAGACGGTTAATTTTGATGTCTGCAAAAAGGCCCCAAAGTTAATCGGTCAAAATAGCAATGTCTCTCAACTACTGCAAAAATTATTTCAGTTTTATAATCTGCATACATGAGCCTGAAAAGTTTGTGAAGTTTGGTCCAGTACTTGCTGAGATATTTGGTATGATATGTCGATTTTTGCCGTCTCGTCCCAAAAGTTACAGAAACTCCCTGCGTGATCTTTGAGGTTAGTGGACCGATATTTACCAAAATTGGTTAGAATGTAGCAAAGATTGTGCCCTTTATCACCTTTAAATCCAAATTGCAATATTCGAATCCATTGCAAAATGCCAAATGTTGAATAAAGGTCATTTCGCAAATTTTAGCCAAAATCGGTTGCCATAGCAACGTCCCTAAAGGTGTCAAAAAAGAGGTCTGGATGAGAAAATTCATGCAAATACCTTTATTTAGTGAAAAGGTCGTGAAAATCGGTCCTGTAGATCCTGAGATAATTTGTCTCAAGTTTAAAAAAAAGAAGAAATTATGGAAGGTAAAATATATAACCCAGTCGGCAAGTTTGCCGAGCGGGTTAAATAAAGTCAAAACTTAAAATCTCACTATAGAGGCAAACTCTCTGGGTTTTTTTGCATCAACTTGCAGTAATGAAAGAAGTCACTGTTAGACGTGCTTTCTGTCATTAAAGCACGTGCATTCACCATTGACTCAACACATCAAAAACAACTACTAACGTGTAAGCTACGAAGTTTCCTGTCATTTTAACATTGCTTTGCACTACTCGATTTGCTGATCAGCAATGTTAGCATTTAACAGTTCAGTCCTAAAACTGAACTACAAAATTTAAATGTACATAATGGTATGAATAAGATAACGACATAGGTTTAAACTGTGTTCATACGTGTGACCGGCAGATAAATAGAGCAATTACAATAAAAACAACAGACATCAAACAAGTCTGCATTTATTGATAATAAATGATGCAACACAGGCATTAGTTTTGCAAATTCATTCTTAAGTAACACAACCTGAAACCATATAGTTATCATATTTCTAGTACAAATTTCCTGTACACATTTTATAGTGCAAAAATCCAGCTACAAAATGCACACATTATGTAAATATTAAAATATTGCAAATATGAATAATATGCATAATTACTACTGGCTCAGTATTATGACTTCCTCTCGTAGCACAATAAATGTACACTGAAATGCTATGAAACAGTATAAACCAGCAAAATTAAAACACTCTTAAATTAAAATCTATACTTAGAACTGTTTTAGGGCAAATAGCAAGTATTCTAAGTAACACTCCCATATGCTAGAAAAGCTTCAAAAATTGAAGAATTACAGCATGCTTTTCAAGAATATACTATTATGAAAATTACGAAAATTTAAAAACCACCAGCACAGAATGTATCTGGCATATATTTTTGGCTGACATTACTGGCAATTAATGACTGAAAATGCATTTTACTGAAGCAAGCAAATTAAGATTTTAAGTGACGCGGAGCTGGCATGATTATCTGTCTGCAGATAGCAAATGCCATGCAGATGGCTCACCTGATGCCACTGCCACCGCATCATCTCTTGCTTCATTAAAATTCATAAGAGTTAATTTACCTTTCTCGTATCGGCATATCTAGGTTGTTCTGGAACAAAGGAGACTAATCGGGTGTCGGATGTTGCGGTAAGTATGTGATTATATCTCTGACGATATCACGCACATTGTGTGTGTGTGTGTGTGCACTTG
>Ga0209782_1001108_pt1 | contig 13534 bp, 8 predicted proteins | sample WorMetmaBAHAMAS1_FD_187390 | JGI IMG/M metagenome (GOLD analysis project Ga0209782, IMG submission 187390) | Marine gutless worms symbiont microbial communities from Max Planck institute for Marine Microbiology, Germany - Inanidrilus... | ecosystem: Host-associated > Annelida > Digestive system >... | reverse complement strand
GCTAGCGGAGCTGTGAGAAAGTAGCTACTCAGGTCAAGGTCCGGGACGTCCGTGAGAAGTATTCCGCGGAATAACAGATAGTGCACTAGTCTATAGAAAGACTTAAACACAGTATATAGTCAACAGAAAGCAAGTTATCAACACACAGCAACAACACAAATAACGCTCACCAGATCCATAGAATGGTCAGTGCATAAAAAAAAGAAGAAAGACATCAGACAAAGGAGTTCGGCGCATCACATCACGATCGCCGCAAGCCCGGTCGCCACCGGCACCTCAGTTCCGTATCGTTGGCCATCGCGCTCAATCTTTCAAAATTACCGCCACTAAAATTACTGCCAGTAAAACACCCGCCACGCACGCCAGGCAAACATGTCCACGCACTACAAAATGTGATGAGCAACTGACTATGAGTACGGAGGCTGAGGTGCCGCATTGCCTGGTCACATGATCCATGCTGGCGCTGTCATTGGCCAAAAGTTCGTGCACCTCTGTGTCGTTTGCATCCTTATGTGCCAAAATCAAACTAATTGTGTCAAAAGCTTATCCTAATAAAAACAAATAATAAACCCCATCACAAATTTATCTATTAGCGGCACAGAATAATTATGCACTGACCATCTGAATGGAGACAAAATAAACTACGCAACTGCCACTTTACACACTTAATTATCAACTGGACATGTACAATGCAACAGTTTGATACCCTTTCACCACGGTCGGTCGTGAAGTTGTGGAAGATGAGGTGAGGATACTGTTCAGACATTGTGCCGACGTCTGGAATGTCGTGTCGCATGACGGTGTTGAACAGTGTATAGTACGCTGTGGGACCGTGAGGCAAATGACTAATCACCAGCCCATCTGTATCACAAGCATACAACCTACTCACAACGCTTACTGTTATCATGTATAACTAGGGATCAAGGACTAAGGTCACACCTACCATGTTTCCGCATTACCAAGCCCACACGTGCTGGACTCCGCCACTGCCGTGCTGCATGCCTCTTTACATGTGCAGCTGAAGCTGTGACACTAAAAAAGTATCAGTCAATACTTAACCCTAACCATCACCTAAGAGTTCAGTGTTTTTATATTGCGATAACGTTATGGCAATTTTTGGAAATATAATATTCAAAATTATCGTAATATTACTGCATACTGCTAGAAATAGTTGTTTTGACCTCCGTTTGCACGGTACCACATTATCACTGCTAGGCATCAGAGGCTCAGATGAGAGCCAGTTGGCCAAGGGTGTTTCGTCAGAGTGGAAAGGTCAAAGACTTGCACATGTGACCTTGTGGTCACCAGGTACAAAATGATAACTATTACACTATCACTCCACACTACTGTGACTGCAGTTAGAACAGATCTTGGTACTGATTCTGAACCACATCCGGTCCATTGTAGATTGAATCGGTACCGGTCGATTTTTCTCGAGATCTGCACTGGTCCAACTGTACCAGTAATTAGTGTTTGCAGCATGTCTCCTTTGACACTCGCTCGTCATTATGCGCGATTACTGTGCATGGTGAGTTTGATCAACAGCTAGATGAACCAGTGCCGATGCCATCATTCACACTACTGCAGGATTGCATTACCAACTAATTACTACCAACAGCTGCAGGAAACATGGCTCATTTAATTTCCGTTCGCCACTATTGGACCACGTACTGTCCATGTGACGTAAAATTACTGAATCGGTCTGACCCAGTTTTTTTTGTATCTAACTCTAACTGTGACTGCTTCTGTTTAACAGCCTTTCTTCTACGTCGGTCTCTGTCTGCCAGTTCTGCTCTCTTATAGCGCTGGAACAAAACATACGACAATTTTATTTTGGGCCAATTAGTGAAACAAGGTTTTTAGATGTAATATATACATCTCGCCCTTATGCTACAATGTCAGTGTCCGTCTGTCTGTGACGGAAGTGCATTGTGGTCACGGTGAATGCCGGGAAGAGGGGAGGAGTCATCTCGAGCTATGGTAGCCACTGCTAGGCCCTCTTGTTTTTAAAGGCCAGAAATCCTTTCTGTCATCTAGCCAGCAACGTCACAGCTGCGAAATGAAGATCTACAGACCACTAACCCGGCGTTCCACGGTGCTCTTTTAACAGTATCAGGTCAGTAATCTTCTGATCAATACAGGCTTCAGTCAGCGCGGACTTCTTGTAGTTGCCACGATTAATTCTTTGTGAGTTCGGCAACAGCAGCTTGATTTCCTTTAGCACGGTAAAAATCAGTTACAGTCGCAGTGTTGAAAGTACATACACACATTTCAGAAACATTTTATAACTAGCAATATTTTAGGTTTCGTTAAGCAGAAATTAAACATGCAGTTAAAAGTAATCGCAGTTTATGTTACAGAAAACTGCAGAAGTTGAAAATATCAAAAATTAACATTCATTCCAGATAATGATAGTCCACAAACGAGACAGCCTACTGAAACAGTAAGAAATTGATGCAAGTTTGCTCCAGTGATCACATCTTCTCGTAATGATCAAAATACTTATGTTATTTTACTGTGCTCACCTGTTGATGCCTGCCTGTCAGCATTAGTGAACCACTGTACAGGGTTCAGCATTGTTTTGTTGCATCAGTCAGTTTGTCTCTAAGTGCTACACTGCTGGTTTGACAGTTGCCATGCTGCACTAAGACTGATCTCTTTGCAGCACAGTCGGCAATCTACAACAATGCTGTAACAAGACAGCTCGTTGACAGACTATGCCAACAAGATGACAGACCTTAGCAAACTGTTTTAACCGAGCGCTGGGATTGCGTGAAGTTGTGATTAGAATCCTTGGATCGTCGACGCCTGCCAACTGGTACTCATCATCAATGTAGCTTGTAACACCTGTGTGTGTGTCAACAACAACAGACTTGTCTCCGTACCTCACAAACAAACTGCACTTGAAATGATAACAGTCAACTTATTCTACCACACCATGCCAGAAACAGAAAAAATAACAAAGAAAAACTAAAAACTGAAAAGAAATAGTCCATGCTGTACAACAGAAAATTACCACCTCAAACACCACCCCAGTTTAACCTACTTCTTCACTGGTTTTACTCCAATTTTCAGAACCAAACTCCACAGATAACTGGTGCAGGTTTATATGGGCTGAATGCGTTGCCTGTCATGACACACAAAGGACTGACCGAACAGCGGCTAAGGCCTAGCTTTCCTGCATTAAATGCATTCATCACTAGACGTCTGGCAAAATGGATGCTGCTATGATAACCTCTATGCCAGCTCTCCAATAGCAGTATCATTTCATCACACAAGACACTGTTCACTCTCACCTCTATCAGTCCTCATTCGCCATCTATCAGCTGTCGTCATTTACAATGCACAGTCCATCAACCCCAGCCTCGGTTTTAATCGCTCTTTCCACGTGAACCTGTGTTAACGTTTCTTCCTTCACATGTCTCAGAATTTCGCAGTACTAGCCAACAGATTTGGAACTAGTGTCTCTAATATGACCTATTTAGTGTCGAGTGGAACATTAAAACCTTACTTGTCACAGAAGACAACCTCTGAGAAACTGGAAATTAGTTGACTGCGTTAAGGTTTAACGTCCAACTTGACACCAAATAGGTCATACCGGAGATGCTCGTACCAGCCAATCTCTTGGCTAGTACTGAAAAAATCAAATTAAAACCAGGAGAAAAAAAACATAACAATATAATAAACCTAGGCTCACACAAAACTAAACCTATAAATACTAAATCAACAATATCCAAATCATCAAACACAAAAATACAAGCATAACCCAGGTCTAGTTGCCTCCTACAACATCCGGCCTTGAAATGCAGCGGGGCTATTCTCAAAGAATAAGATAAAGGAGAAGTAAATGAGAAAGAAAAACATACGAAAGAGAAAAAGAACGCAAGTTACAAAAATCGAAATGAAGTAAATGATAATCAGAAACAATGTTTCTATGGTGCATTAGACTCTGGCACCCACATGAGGTTGGGAAACAGGAAAAAAGTTACATACAGTTTATGTGGGACAAATTCCATTCTCAGTAAAGCAAAAAATAACATAACTAGTCTGTTCAAATAAAGCAAAATCAGTTTATCAATTCAAGTTACAAGAAAAAATAGTCTGTATCATAAAATCAAACCAACAATTTATCACAAGGTTCAGACACGTAACGTAAGTGAAATTTATAATACTAACTAGACATCTTCTACATTCAACACAACACTTACCATCGCCACCTTCGTCGTCCCAGTCTAGAGTTTCGTGAATAGATATTGCTTCTTTCCGCAAAGCTGTCGGGATTGGTGTGTTATCTGTTGCAAAGACATATTAAAGATGCTGAGTTGTTTCAGAGGTGGTGCACAAGCAGAACTGTACTAAATGACAATTGACACTGATAGCCTGCAAAACCGTCATCTCAGTTTATCAGCAACATCATATTCTGACAGATCTCACACGACTTCCACAGTAAGATACTTTAGTGAGATATTCTGATGAAAATTTCCTAACCCATGTGTATTTGAGTAATAATCACTGCATTGATGGACAAGCAGAACAATATGGAATTCTTTTATTAAACATTTAACAGTTATCATGAATGTCATATAAAATGAATGCCTAAAATAAACATTGAAACATTTTTTGAAGTTATGCAAAAAAATAGAAATAAACTTTGCCTTCATCAAAATAATATTACCGTCAACTGCGGCTCTAATGCTCCTCTTTTTGCTTGCAATTGTCTTTTCTCTGTCCTCCACTGACTTGCGGTAGATGAATTCTCTTCGTTCTCTTGTAAGTTTTCGAATCTAAATTAACAAACAGAGACGGAAACTTCTACTACAGTAGTGGTGTTAGCAGGTGTGCAATTGGTAATGTAGTTAGCTATACGTAATTGTGGCATATAAAATACTACTATTACTGCAGTGTGAAAGACCCTCTTCAACAACCATGCAACAAACTCCTTTCCATTCATCATCCGAAAAGCTCACTCACACTGGCTAGTAGATGCCTATCATCTGTTCTCTTTGGTGACATGACAAAAAAACCTTTCTGTCCTTAGCACTAGTCTAAAACCTCTCTGTGCCTCACACCCTCCATTTCAGAATTTGACATCGCTCGCCCCTTTCAAAGGTGACTGGATTCATGTCTTCATTCAAATGAGATGGCTCATCCATCCTGTTAACAGCAAACTGTTTGTTCAGCATCCATCTCCATTACTGGTACAGTTACCAAACAAACCTGGCCAAAGCTGTCATTTCACTTCAGTTTAGTAAACTGTTTAAAACAAAAGTCTGTTGTCGTTATATTTATTGTATTAGTGGCTACAGCCTGGAATAAGAGTCCACTAAATGTGAGGAAATATAAAATCAAACAAGTTAATTACTTATTTTTGTATGCCACAGCTTAACCAAGGACCTCTGAAAAGGTCTGGCAAACTTAGGCAAAGACCACAGAAAGTATTATGAATAGGTTCAAAGACCAAAAAAGGTTTCATATCATACATCTAATGAATCCAAAAATTGACTGATCCCGTTCGAATTATGCCGTGAACTTTGGTGTCAGAAAACTAGAGTCTCGGGGCTATCGTTTGGCATTATTTGCGTGATCCTACGTTTAGCCATTTTGATACAATACCGGAGTGTGACAGACAGACACACAGACACACGACGACGGCATATACTGCGCTTAGCATAGCGTCGCGCGGTAAAAATGATCAACTTCTGACAGTCATTTCATGTTCACATGGTTCTGAGCGAAAATACAGGATTCCTAAAAAATATGCAAATACAATATCGTCTAATTATGTTGTTATACAAATACAATATTTTTAGTACCACACTTTAATATATAAAGTATTACAAGCTATATGTACAGAATGTTCTACAAACAACACTTATTCACATATTCTACAAACCATGATAACGTCGTCACTTTCCACCACAGATTTCCACTCATCACAGTTTAGATAGTAAACAAACGTGATAAAACAAGCGGACCGCAAATAGATAACGTTTAAGACGGATGAACTTAACTCAACTCTACTCAACTCATTACGGACGCACCTGCGTTCGTGATTTCCTGTTGAGTTAACTCAGGTTATTTATGCCGCGAACCAAGCAAGTCTTTTTTATAACCTCATCCACTTGATACTGGACTTGTTGTTGTCGGTTATTTAAAAAAAATTTCAATCATATCACTATAAAAGTACAAACAAACTGAGAAAGTGTCGAGAAAATTGCTTTGACTTTATGCGCTTACAATATGGCATTAACGAGAAATTAGTGTTGTTTTTAAGAATTGCTTTAAGCCAAGTCGTGGCGGGAATGGTACTGTGCTTGCTAGGTACAGATGTTATTTCCGGCCCAATAGTTCCGAATTAGTGAACGCTTTTTTCTAGGCTTTTTTTAACAGTAAATAATCTATGGTTGAGGGGTGTGGTCATGTGAAAAAACGAAACTTGAGCATTATAGTTTGTCATTATTTATCGCCGTAATAGATTTTATCTTATTTTATATCTGTTGCAAAATTATCATTTGTAAAATATCCAGCTGTGTTCAGATTTTGTGTAGGAGATCCTAGTCTAAGGCCTGAACGGGCTGAACTACTGTAGCATAGCAGTGACTGTTCATTCCCAGTTTGAAGTTGATTACCATATGATACGGTGAAGTAACATGGCGGAGAGTTTAGTGAGAGAGTTTGATGGTTTGCTGGATGAGAGACTGGATGTACAGGATGTAGTGTGTGAAGCACAGAATCTTTTGCGTCTGTCGAGACCCATCACAGCTGTTTACTCGATCACCAGGAAGATTATTTGGTATGAATCCACTATATTAAATGCTAATGTTTTAGGCGGTCTCACTAAAAGCCGACCGCACGACCGCACACGACCGCACAGTCCGACGACCACGACTGCACGCAGTCAATAGTTGTGCGGTCGTGCTGGTCGTACTTGCTACATTACTGCTGTTTTATCCCCGTAATCCCGTTAACTAATTCGCTTTTGTATAGCCTACGTGCACGATCAACGCCGTCTACGCTGTACACTTTCTCTGGTGCATTGTTAGTTTTTGCTATTCTGAAATTGCATGGGATGTTAAATCTGTCTTCTTGTGACAATGCATATACAGAGAGCGTGCGGTCGGTCTCCCCACGGCTGACTGTTATCGACAGATAATTAGCACGCGGCGGTCGTAATTAGCGTGGTCCGACCGCACGACCGCACAGTGGTCGGACTGTGCGGTCGTGTGCGGTCGTGCGGTCGGCTTTTAGTGAGACCCTGTTTTAGGTCCTCTGGGAGTCAATAATGATATAATCACTGCACTGCTGGTAAAACCCAGCTTAGTTTAACTCAAGGCTATTCACTGCTCGTATAACAAACTGTCTCTAAAATTGTGCAAAAAGTGAAAAAAATATATCTGGGATTCTAACTAGGTTTGTATGACATATTATGCAGCCATGCATTTTTAGAGTTTAAACTGATTTTGGTGCTGATTTTGTGTCTTATCCGGTTCACTGTAGATCAAGTTGGTACCGGTTTATTTTTGGTAGATCAGTAATGTGTCCAATAATAATGATAATTAGCATCGATGGCATGTTTCCTTTGACGCTACATGCTGAATTTGATCACTACATAGATGCACCAGTGCCTTGGCCGTCAATCACACTACTGCAGGATTGGATTACCATTTTGATTAGTAATTACCACGCCTAGTAGTAGCACATTTCATTGCAGCTACTGACTCGTACAGTCCAGGTGACATAAAATTACTGAATTGGTCTGGTTTAGTTTTACTGTGCATTTTTCCATTAAATTCACACTAACGTGTTCATTATGTTTATTGTTTTGTGAATGGAGACTGCCATGATTTTGTTTGTTAGACAGCTCATTATTATTGAAGTCTTCTCCCTAACATGTAACATGATGCTATCTACCTTTGTAATTAGAAATAGCAACATCAGCAGTAACAGTACTTAGTTCTTAATTGATTGGTTATATTCATCGGAGAGTGCCATAGCTTATTGATTTTGATTAAAGCAAGTGTACCGTTTATGTCATTGTTTGCAGAACATTCTTGTTGCTGTTGTTATTTAATTGTTGGAATTAATTTTTCTGTTAGAAGTTCAAATATAAATATGAAATCTTAGAATACTTTCATTCTTATGAAATTACTTTAATGTTTTAGCTGGGAGAAACCTTACATATGTGTCGTACTTCTGTTGATATGCAACATTCTGTGCATATTTCTTCCTCCAGGTACATGTCACCTGTTTAATGGTTGTTGACCTATACAGTGTTAATATTCATAAATCCTGTCAGACTGGGTTGACTGCCAAGACACAGGTGTTAGTAGTATATGACACATACTCAAACATTTAGGATTATGATGAGATGACACAAGCTGCTCGCACATGTAAAATAAAATAAAATGAAATAAATTCTTGTAAAACTTACAAAATTTTGCAAAAACTTTTGCAAACTTGCAAAAGTTTTTAATTATAATGTACCATACACCGAGCTGTGGCATTGTGGCATGATTCATGCTATCACTGTTACGTTGTCGCTGCACCACCAGCCGTGACTCGTCTAGCCTACTAGCTACTTAGCATTCAATTCCATGCCCACTGTTTAACATATTGTTGCAGGGCAGGTGCTGCAAACTTTTGCAAGTTTTTGGAGCATTTATTTTATTGTATGTGTTAGCAGCCTGAGACACAGGCATTGTGACATGTTGTGACTTTGTGTTTGATTTATCAAGCTTTGTTTTTTAGCGCAAGATGTAATATATACATCTCGCGCTTATGCTACGATGTCGGTGTCCGTCTGTCTGTCCGTCTGTCTGTGACAGAAGTGCATTGTGGTCACAGGGTGCAATGGATCCCGGATACCTTTTTATGCTTGGATAGATGGATGTCTTTGCTACTTACTGACAATGCCTGACCCGCATTGTCGGATAGGATGATGCCAGGATTTCTGGTGGAAGAGGGGGTATGGAAAAATTGGTAATTGTGCTAGGTCCTCTTGTTTCTGTTTTGTAAATTTGTCACTTCTTGTACTGAAAAGCCAGATATTTTCCTGCTTTATAAATAACTTTGTTGTCATGTTTCTGTCATGCTGAATCCACATGATTTGATGTTGTCATCCTGTCATTGATACTGGAATGTTTTGCAGTGTACGTGGCTCTGATAGTCTACGGCTTGCTTGGCTTGCAAGCTCTGATTGGCTTGAGTCATCGCCGATATCGGTTGCTCGTTAAAGTCTTTCCGAGCTCGGAGTCGCATCAATATGACATTGGTCCTGATGCTGAGCCGCTAAGTCATCATCAGCGCACGCAGGAATTCCGTCTTCTGTGAGTAACTAATTCCACATTATACTAGTTGTGTGATTCAGTTTTTGTTCACCCGGCCTTCTGTCTCTGCTGATCACACAATACTTGACCAAGTTAATCAATTATTCTTGTGATTTTGTTCCTTCATTTTAGCTGATTATTGCACTTTGTACAACATTCATTGTTTATTATTGTAGTTAACAAATTTGCATTACTAATCATATTGTTATCAAGTCTGCTGTTCCAATACTCTGCAGTTTCATGTTTTTTTGTAGACTAATCTTATTACACGTGACATTGAAATGGTGTTCTGCCTCGGTGAATGGTTTTTATGCATTACTAAAGTGGGACGATGTTGTATTTTCACTCAAGTACGTGCCACATTTTACTGTTCTATTCTTGATGCCGAACTGCTGCTGTATTTAGATATGCAAATCCTGATAACTTACGACTACTCTGTCTGTCTTCTCGTTTGTTCAGCCAGCTATTTATCACGATGACTGGTGCTGAGGAGGTTGCTCACAGTGTGATCTGTGTGTCTGTTTCGCACATGGGTGAGTTGTGCAAAAATGGCAGAACTGATCAAGATGCCATTTGGAATGCAGAGTGCAGAATCGTGGACCGAAGCAGCCTTGTGTTATATATGAATCCCATGCCAACGGGCAATTTTGAGGGAGAATGACTTGGATTTTCATGCTTGCTCAGCATTCTCATGTCCCAGTGACAGTTGCATGGCACTGATGCTGTCTTTGTCAAATTACTTTGGATACTTGTTATCTTCTGTTTCGAATCTAGAACGGTTTGATTGTGGTAAGGCTAGTTTTGTGTTATTCATGCATGATTGGTTGATAGAGCTTTGTTGTGAGTACAACTGAAATTTATTAGCGATGAGGACTCACTTGTTGAATTTGGTGACAACAGTGCTAGTTCATTCATTGTGGTAATTATAGTGTTATAGTGTCGTGTTTTGCAGATGGCACGTTGTACTTGTTTCGCTCGCTGTACTGCTGTACCTCGTGCCATTGCGTTTTGTTTTGCTGTTATGTTTCAACTTTCTTCTGCTACAACATCCGCTCTCTTTCTGTGAGTTGACGGTCTGCATTGATAAACTCTTCCACTCTTATTAATAAATTACAGAAGGTTTTTTGCGACAGTCATTTTTAATTTGATATTTTGGACTAGATATTGCTAAACTGACACTGTTGTCTTGGATATTGCCAAGTTAATGCACTTTACAGATACTGTATTTTGTTGTTATTGACCTGGTCAGGTATAAAGAAGTTGAAAGAGAGAAATGACGATGCTGATGAACTGGTTGCTGAGAGACTTTTAAAGTTAGCTGACGACGACACATCTCCAGCTGCCGAGGACACCGTATCACAGGTACTGAATACTGTATCGTAGGTACTTAACATCATGTCACAGGTACTCAACGCCATGGACACAGGTACTGAATTCTGTGTCACAGGTAAGCAACACCGTGTGATGATAGACTTCTTTGTAAATAAACAATGACAACAACAAGAAAAAGAACATTGTAAAATATCTGTAGAGACAATGCAGGTTAGTTATAGAGCTGTTTTGCTGTGTGATGTATCTAAGGTCGGGTTGCACCATCCATAGTTAACTTAAGTAGTCCTTAAATCTCCATTGCAACCCGACCTAAGTGGTTTTTCTCAAGCCGCCGTTGTCTGTGAATGTTGTTTTTATGTTATTTCAGCATTCAGATATTCAAGCAGATGCAGGAATTGGCACGGAGTCGGACATTTCAGATTCCGAAGTGAGTTATTTACCAGTGTTGTCAGAAGGTACGTGCGTTATTCTGTGTCCTGTTTGGCGACCAGTTGTAAGATGTCACTATTCATGGAAATCAGTGTCTTGTGAAGAAGCCATATTATCAATTGGCACCTACGCTAAACTTGCTCTACTGAACTAAACAACACAAACGCACGACTAGATATGATTTCAAACAGCTGTTCCCCTCAGTCACAGTGGAAACACCCAACAACTGGACGGATCTGGTCTGTTTCAGCAGTATCTCCCTCCAGCTAATCTATTTACATGTAGATATGCCATCTGCCGTGGTAATTTGGAGAATCGTATTCTCCACTAGTTGGTAGCTTTTCACACACTTTGCTGGTGTAACTTGTGTAGATTCCACGAGTTGCCGATGAGTCGAGCTCTGCTGATGAGATGGAAGTAGGATCGTTGGATCAAGTTAGCGGTGCTGAAGTTACGGAACACAGACGTGCCAAGTCGTCGGGCGTCGTCGGTCGACTTCTGGAGTTGAAGAAACGTCGACAACAACTGACCGGTCTGTCATAGTGCCGTTGATAATATGTTGGTCATTTAGAGATAGGTCAGGGACGGGCAAGAGATTTGATGAAAGGACAGAAAAGGTCAGCTAGCATATGGGTCCTAAACATTGTATTGGTACTTGGCCAAGTCTTAAGCTGTCCTATATGTAAAGTGAAATAAAATAAAATAAATGGCTGCAAAATTTTATTGGAGTATTTATTTTATTGGAGTGTTTATTTTACTGCAGCACCTTTACATCTGTGAGGAAAAACTGCAAGAAATTGGGCAGTGCATATGCTAATTATTTTCAGTTTCCCATGCATGTTTCAGTGCCTAATGTAAGCGATCACACAACTGTGATGCGACGTGATTGGCTGTGTAATGTGTGTATAATAATACTAATGATGTTGCAAGAATGTTAATGTTATTTTATTGGATGCAGTAGCTAGCTAGCCACCTTTACTGGCAAGGCACAATATTGCCATATTTGTGTGAAAGCGCCATAAACCTCCAACTAAACGACCAACCTTTACTCACGGACTCACAGCCGAAGTAGGTTGGCGTGGTGTGGTGGGGCTGGTGAATTAATGGGATTGGCTACAGTTTGGTGATTGTGAGAGCTATACGCAGTGATCGTTTAGACGAGTATTAACGTGGTGTCAGCACTGAATGGATCATACCCCGTACAACAACGAAGACGTCGAGTCTCAGTGTGTTATGAAGACGCCGTGGCTGGTTAAATGTTGTGTGTATTGTTTACATGGGAGAGTATTGTGTTGTTACTTCGTCCTTGAGAGTGGTGCAAAGTATTGTGATGAGCATGTCTGTCTGTCTGTCTGTCTGTCATAACTGATAAACCACACGGCCAATTTTCACTATATTTATTTGTGTGCATGTTGACTCAGGGCCCTAGGTCCTCCTCTGATGGCATTGTGATATCTTATGTACTTTCAGTTTTGCAGATGATGTCATGTTTTCACATATCGGACTCTATGGTGCATTGTCCGTTTCCTCCGAGCCTGCCGCATCAATTTCAACCAAATTTTGCTCAGTGATAAAGACCAATCATAGATAGCAAACTTTGCCCCAGCAGACTTCGCGACTCACGATGAGTACTTGCTGGTGTTTATTGTTGAGCATAATTTGGTTGGAATCTCGGCTGTTACGCTTGTCACATTATATTGCCACTAAGGAATACACAAGATGCACTAAAGGGCCATGATGTGAAGACATGATGTCATCTACAAAATCAGAAGTATTGCAGTGTTACCAGAGGACCGAGCTTTGGCCAGTGGAAACATGCACAAATGCACAAACAATTTGGTGAAGTTCGGCAATGTGGTTTTCAAATTGTGCGAGTGAACAGACAGACAGACAGACATACTCATCACACCTCTGTCGGGGACAGTGATTACCATACTTATCATGGTTTGTGCAGCAGGGGGTGAAGTTTGCCATGTATGAATGCTTTGATGTTGTAGAAAAATGTGCAGGTTGCAGTGTTGCATTTACAACTATTCTGAAAAGAAGGGTAGCTAATTTTTTCTTACTAATATGAAATATACTGTGACGGTGTGGAACAAAATAAAGCAGCTGTCTCATAGAATCTTTAAATGAAACTTTACACTTTTATTTCGGAGTTCACATTTATACAGATTTTTATCTAGCTATCGTAATTTTTGACATATTTGTGCAATCTGAAATGAAGGAATTAATTTTTTGCTGCACCTGATACTATATGTTATATTTCATTGACTGTTTTTATATGTATGTGCTGGGTATTCTTATACATTTGAAAACTTCTGTAATTTTTAGCCCAAGATGTAATATATACATCTCGCGCTTATGCCATGATGCCAGTCCGTCTGTCTGTGACGGAAGTGCATTGGCGCATTATAGCTAATTTAGGTTTCAAATTCCGATCCCACTTT
>Ga0209782_1001107_pt1 | contig 13538 bp, 9 predicted proteins | sample WorMetmaBAHAMAS1_FD_187390 | JGI IMG/M metagenome (GOLD analysis project Ga0209782, IMG submission 187390) | Marine gutless worms symbiont microbial communities from Max Planck institute for Marine Microbiology, Germany - Inanidrilus... | ecosystem: Host-associated > Annelida > Digestive system >... | reverse complement strand
GTCCTGTCACCAATAAAATTAATTTTTCACTGAATTCTTCTTGATTAAAGACAACTCGGCCAAAACAAATAAATTAAACTGTCACCAATACTACAATCCAATAATTTTAATGACATGACTGGTAACACTATATCGATGAGCAAATAAACAAATCATTTCAAAAAGAAGTACTGCTGAACTGACCAACAGAAATTCCAGCAGAATTAGCCCAAAAGACCACACATCAGATCTTGGGCTTGATGCATATATAAACGAAGTGTCCTGGAAGCTCTCGCATACGCAGCCGTCGTCATCAAAGTGAAATGATTCACTGCGGACTGGAGTACAGAGAACTTCCGGAGCCAGATACTTGGGCAACCTGTCAACACAAATACCCTATTTCAGTTCAATAACAGCCAAGTGAAAACTATCATTAAACAACCACTAACTGGCAGAACGCCACACCACTGTTACTTTCCCACGCATCATCATCCTTGTTATGAATAACTGATCATTTCTTTCCATATGCTTCACCTCTGTTGAATCAACTGCCTGCTTCTGTCCCTCAACCACATCCTAGCCCTTCTGACGCAACTCTTTATATGCCTATCACACCTTCTTACCCTTTTTCGCCACCATTATCATCCATAACTCCCTCAGTCTTTTCCCGACTAAAAGCCTACCTTTTTTACAAATCCTTTCCACCATAGACTCTCTTAGTCCCTGAGAACTGCTTGAATGGACTACCACATGCACTTATCTTCTTATCTATACCAGTTTTTGCTTGTAGTATCTCTTGTCTTAATTTTTCTGTTTTCGGTTGTGGCTATCCATCAACTTTTAATGCATGTTAATAATCCCGTATCATGCCACATCATATCATGCCCTGCAGCTGGTATTATATTACAGTGTTTGGTGATGGGCATGTGTGTAAGAATGACAACAGTGAGACAAACCTTTGACCGACTCGTCACTATATATGATGCCATAATTAACTATTATTTTATCACGCCACTCATTCAATATCAATATGTCTTCATAACATGAAGCTAGCAACTAACTATAAGTTACAACCAGCATCACAACCATTGAAGAGAACCTGTACTATAAAATTTCATACGAAAAATCCTAAATGATATTATAGTAACAAAACTATACAAAGAACAATTACACACACCCAATGGGAAAAGATACATCTGTTCCATAGCCAGTCATGTGATAGAGTCCATAATTTGCCAGTTTCACTGATCCCTGTAAAACAACACTTAAATTCAGATGACACATCGACAGAAATAACAATTTCCTAAGAACTTAATTTCGGAACTGATTTAGAATATGAATTTGCAAAGTAATAAATAAGATCCGTAAACAAAACAGAGTTGCCAGATGAAATTCTGTTGGCAAAGAAAGAAATTTTTATATGTTAGTATGTTACAGTGAAAAACAAAGGTTCATTAAAAGACAGAGTGTCAGTTAAACACTATCATCTTACAATAAAAACGTTCACCTGTATGGTAAACAGTAAACATATTTTACTCTCTGCTGAAGATGTAGGTTGCAATTGCCATGAGGATGACTTCAGCAGAGTCATACAAGCATAAGCCACTGTCACTGATAGAATAAGTAACCTAGATATTGCACATTAATGTAATGAAAATAACATTAAAAACAAAATTTGTCACTGAAGAAAACGCACACCTGTGTCAGCCAGTAGTTATCCAAAGTCAACACTTATTAACAGGTAAGATATCTCTTCCAACATTAAGGCAGTAAAAAATAATTAACAATAATTATTGGTGAGATAACTGCACTGTGTAACTACCCGGTGATCAAACAGTATATTGCTTGGAGAAAGATTGCGGTGAACAAAGCCCAAGCTGTTCATGTACGACAGACCACTCAGTATATCATATGCGAGATGACTTGCCACCGTAACATTTCTGCACATCAAACCAATCATGTTAAAAATCACCTTCATTATCAGTGCCACTGTTCAAACATACAGGTCTAAATGCCAAAGATTTACTGCTAAAAGTCAGTGAATGACCCTTTTACCAAATGGTCAACAGCATATTTAAATTCAGTGCTGATAAAACTAATCGCCGACTCCGAGGCAAGGTTGCTGTGAACCCACATTAAATAAAGAATACAGCTTACTTAAATTACCATATCTGTTTAACAGCTAAAGACAGACAATCAAATTATGCATGGAAATATAGAATACTGGCATATGACAAAATACCTGTCGGTCAATGAAGACTTAATACTCTGTGACAGGTTCTCCTCATAATGTTCAGTCACAACTATCACTCGCTCTAAAACACAGTATGACATATACAAATACAATAATAATCACATAAACACATAAAAAACTATAAATGTGTGGCAAAGCCTAGTGTATAGCCCACTTGGCGCCACAGTGTCGCCCCCTAGCAGGTAGTAGCAAAACATAACCGCGCTAACACCTGGCAAATGTAGATATACTTACCTGCGAAAATCAGTCCAGTATATCCGGAGATATTCGACTAAATATGCCAGTTTTTTGGCTGTGTTGTACCAGACATTCACAAATAAGCTCTGTCAACTCTGGAGTTACTGGACCGAAATCCGCAAAATTTTTACACTATATGGAGGCATCATTTACGCTGTTAATGCACACACTGTGGTAGCAATAACCCATTCCGTTTCGGAACGCCAGAGCGACGAATGAGGGAAGTTAGCAATTTTTTCACAAAATTGGTTGCCATGGTAACGTCCCTTAAGATATCGGAAAAAGAGGTCAAGATCGATCATCTGCACCCAAAACGCTTTCGTTCGGTGAAAAGATTGCGAAAATTGGTCATGTGGATCCCAGAATAATTGTTCTCCGAGCGATCATTAAAAAAAGATTTAAAAAAAGAAACAAATTAATGCAAGCAAACTATATAGCCCTTCCGGCAAGTTTGCCAATTGGGCCAAACAAGTAAACCACCACAGCACATGAGAACCACTTTCAATGGTACATACCCTGAAAAGTCATTATTTCAGTTCATATTTGCCATTTGCCAACAGTCTCCACAGAAGATTGCAACCGCAGAATTTTTATATGCCACTATTCCACAATCGAGTGACAAAGCACTCTTTTAAGAAAATGACAAAATATAAGATAACCAATCTAGCATAAGTATGACTTCCAACTGACAGGCACATTTATCCGAGTAAAACACAATTGCGACACATTGGTCTGAGACATGTAAGTCGATTGACTGATAGATTTATTATTTAGCCTTAGCATTCGTGTTCTGATTATGACTTACAGTCAAAATAAGTGACAGCATTTATCCACACAAGTATTGAACTACAGTTTATGCGACAAAAATGTCATAGATGCACAAAATGCACAAAAAGTCAACAGTGCGGCTGACAATAAAACAAGCATATAAAGAAAACAATAAACTAAAAATAATGATATACCATGCTTAATTCGCACTAGGTCAACATATGCGCACAAGTTTGGATGTTCAACAGACTTCAATTTCTGGAATCGTCCAAGAATGCGAATAGAATTCGGAGTTAACGGTAGTCCATTTGCACCACACTGTTCATTTGCATAGCAAGATGCACAGAATGTGCTTGCTCCAAATTCCACACGTCTCGGCATTGAAGTTCCACTCCTAAACAGTTACGACATAACACACCAATATTACTTGGCATTCACTGTTATACAAAAGCAATAAAATGATAACATATCGCTAGACTAAATGTGGCTTTGTGGAGAGCTTTTCTCTCCCCCAGGGCATTAACCTCACCGATCAGAAGAAGGCATTCATCTCAGCCATCATGGCGGCTACGCTGTTATTGTTAGCCACGGTAAAGTGGAGATGTACAGATGTAACTATTGGTAATATGTGGATGTTATCTGCAGATGTGATGGGTAAACTGCCGATGTGCAGATCTTTAGGTGTATTAGGGTCAGGATTAGAATTAGGGCTAGTGATAGCATTAGCACTAGTGTTAGGTTTAGGCTTCATCGACAGCATTAGCTGTAGCAGTAGCATTTTAGTGCAAGTATTGACATCGTCTATGTACACACTTGTGGAATAAATAGCTAGTATCAGACTATCAGTTAGTGTTGGTAGGTTTAGTAGGGTTAAAGTTAAGGTTCATCATCATCATCATCATTGTCGCCATTTATTTGCTCATTAAAAAACATAAAAATCTGTAAACAGACCAACTAAATAGAGCTGGACAGCAAGGTCTAAGAAAAACACTGACAGCTGCCCAAAACAAAGTAAGCCTACAGCATGACATTAACACCCCTAAGGAACGAACGAACGAATGATGCAGACGTAGTCCAAAGTTTGGCAGTGCCTCTTCATCTTACACAGAGGCCATCTGGGCATTGTTAGTGGAGGTTTTAGCCCGTTTTCGCCTTAATGATGGGCCCCATTCTCGGCGTCTAGATTTGCATGTCAGGGTTACGGTTAGGGTTAGCGTTTAGGGTTAGGGTTATCCTATTCATATGCCTCGTCTGCCTACAGTAACTAACCAGAACTCCAATTATTTACAGTTGAACTTTTCAACTAGGTTAGGGTTAGCCTTAATATGAGTATCGTTAGCGGCTGAATGTTTAGCAAGGTTAGGGTAAGGTTGAAGGGTTTGGGTTAGTCTTGGGGTTAGGATTGGGATAGGGTTAACGTAGTGACGTGCAAATCTAGACTAGCCCCGCTTCTAACTATAAATATGGTCGAAAAAGCCGGGTTCGTTGCATATATAACACAATTTACACCCAAAATAAACTTACAGCAAATTTTTCACATGTAAACAAACATAAGTAAACAAACGGTATTTTTACAATTTACATGGGAGAGACGTACACAAAACAGATTTATGGTGTAAATTCTGGACGTAGGTGTCAAACATCTCTAGTTCTTTCACATCACACCGAATGCGGCGTCGTCCGTATTCCGTACGTTGCACAGTGAAATGCAATGCATATGGCAACGCATTCGGTGTAAAAGCGGCGACGAGCGGCATCTACAGTGTGAGTGAAAAAGTAACTGACAAAAGCTCTTAACAATAGCCTGGCAATGGCTGGCATATGCTAAGGCTTTCTGAGACAAAGTTTTGCCCAACAAAAGGCAGTTTATATCAACACGTGTACAAAATTTTGGAGTATATGTTAAAATTTAATGAACTGGGGGTTCACTTGGTGCACTTGCTTACACTGGCTAAGATCAAATTAGCTGCTGTAACTTAATCAAAAGGATGAATGGCTGCAAGATTGGCCCAACCATTAGATTGCCATGTTTAGGGCAATGTTGGAAGCTTAACCATAAGCTTCAGCCAAAACGCAAAACAATTCTCAAGTTGAAGGATGCAGTGCAACAGATCTGGACTGTATCGCCGCAGAAATCCAATTGCGAGAGGTGTGAACAGGACTTCGATCCGCAAGCAACTGCCTTTGCCAGCTAATGCACGGCTTTTAGAACATGAAATGTGATCACTGACGCAACTGACAATTACTTATGATTTCATGTAGGCTCAATATAATAGGCTGTTTGTTTTTAAAATTGTGAATAGTGCAGTAAACTGAAACTATAACTGTTAAAATTCAATTACTGTTACAAAAATGTTCCAGTTCTCACAAATATTAAGATTAGTGGACCAAAATTAGTGCACAGGTAAGGATGTAAATGACAAACAACTGAGTAAATTTTTGGATGCAAACGATGGCCGCGAGCGGAAATAAATGCAAAAGTCTTATAAGTGGGTTACTTTTTTGACTCACCCTGTATAGATCAACCACAACCAGCCAGTCCACTGTTCTGTTGCATTCTAAACTTCTAAGTATAAGATCAGGTTCCATGAGGCGCCAAACAACATGCAGTGTGAAGTCCTGATAATGATGAAAGTAAAGTTGCGATCACAGTGTGAACGCAACTTTACTTTCATGATTGTCAATCACAGTGTAGCATTCTCCTAAAAATTTTACCAGAATGCTAAAATCTTATGTAATACCTGTTGTAACTTACAACATGGATTACAAAAGTAGGCCTACTTGTAAATATGTTATGACAAGGAATATACTACTAAAATTTACTGGTAATCATTATCATGAAATTCAAGATAAGGCCATTTCTCACAAATGGTTTTAAATTTTGTGTCGAAAGTATATACACTTTACCTTTCTTTCACCTAGAAAAAAACTGCAAATATCACAATTCTCAGCTGTCCCACGCAGACCTATATGACACACTGTTTATCTCACCCACTGTGATACACAAAGCTGTACACTAAGTTTTATGGCAAAATTTTTGAAATGCATTGTTTGGGAAATAAACTCCAGAACTACAGCCGTGTGCTAGTAAAAACAAACAGCTCAAGGCTGGATCGCAGAGCCCGCCGCTGCCGAGTGGGGGAAGGGGGACAAAAAGCCCCGGACAGACATCTGGACAGACAGACAAACAGACAGACATTCATGGTTTCACTCAAAATGCACCCTAAAGAGGACCAAAGGCCCAGTGGACATAAAGTTCACCAAATTCGGGGAACAAATTCCATTTGCCAGACCCCTAACTGTGCAAAATTTTGTAACAATCCGACAAGAAGTGTCCAAGATATCCACAATCAAAAATTTGTTCCCCGAAAAAGTGGGCCAAAGTTCACCAAATTTTTTTACGGGATGCTACTCTACAAAACCCCTAACCTGTAATGAATAGAGATGCAATGACAACTGTTGGGCTTTGATTTATGCGACTTTGTGATTAGTAAGGGACGAAGAGTGGAAATGGCTTATACATGTACATTGGGCATAACGATGACAGTAATTATGGTAGTGAGGTCGATGGAGCACAGGGATATAACAGGAAGACGTGAATGCATAAACTGATTATATTAAAGGCCATTTAAGTTATCAAACTAACTTACTTACTAAGTTAAGTCCACCCCTCGACTTTCCTTTTTGCATACTGTAAATGTGAGCGGGCCTTGTCTTTTTATACTACTTGTCTTTTTTCAGTTTCAACTACAAGAAAGTCTTCATGTTATATCCCTGTGCTCCGTTGTTATAACTTAAATGGCCTTTAATCAGTTTCTGTAATAACTTCTGTAAAAAAACATCATTGCCAGCGAAAAACACACAAACAAAACATTATAACCAACAGCAAATAATATTCTACATACACAAGATTTAATTAAAAAATTACAAGCTTATGCTGCACGAAGGCCAGGGTCACAAGTGCCTTCAACAATCAGATATGCACACATAAAATGATAAAATATACACAATACAATAACAGATCTATATGCCAAAAATGCACTCAAGTTAGAAATTTAAAAAACACTACTTAATTAATTCATTATGATCTAACTCGGAGCTGCTTAGAAACATTCACATTAGAAGCTTCTGTTACTGTGAGATACTGAGAAGTTTAGCATATTCTAGATATCACAAAAAGGTAATGGGAAAGAAATATTATGTGTTAATTAGTTATTATTAAAATAGCCATTTACTAGTGTATGACAATTGCACTGTAACACATAAACAAATCGAACTAAAGGAAATCTTCATTACACATAATAACTTTGCTATACTTCGTACTGCACAATGCACTTTAACATGGTTCATAAACGTTTTTAATGTTTTTTTAGCCCGCTCGGCATACCTGAGTGGGCTATACGCTAGACATTACCATGCATTTCTAGTATTTTGTTATTTTCAACGATTTTTTGTCCACATGTGACATAATACAAAAGTTCTCAACAAATACACACGAATCGAACTGATATGGAGATTGAGCCTTAGTGTACAATATCAATATCGTCTACCGTCGTAGGCGCGAGCAACAGAGGTCCACCATCGACAGCGTTATTAACCTCACTTGATCAGCCTGCCGTGGTGAAATTTTTCGACGTCCAGAGCTGCATATGTAAAAATGGGTCACATAATCACATGAGCCCTACCACGCCACCTTTGGAGGGGTCATTTGTTATCACTACGCTAGGACTTGTTATCGATCAGCGTCTGTGTCAAACTTAAAGTTCCTATCTTCACGCGTTACGGCAACACGAAAGACAACGCCTAATGTATAAAGTATATCTGCTAACGCCGATGCACCGCGCGACGCTGCCTCACGCCAAATCGACCTTATCCTGCTAAACCAGGCAATGAGTGAGGGTCGATAGCACATTGCTGCACAGACCGACAGCTGTCAGTTCTTAGCGCATATGTGCACGGTGAGGCTCAAACACCACTTAGACACACAGACACACACACACACACACGACAGCATGTAGCCTACCACGCTAGCATAGTGTCACGCGGTAAAAAGGCCTATGCTGTGAACCGTATGTTAAGCTGCACATATGTCAGAATTATATATGCTCTTTTGAACTTCCATTAAATAATCTTAAGGGCCGTTTTTCATAGCCTACCAGAACCTAACAGGGCGTGGCTGTTAGTTGTTTACGTTTTCACGCCAGGCCATCTACTTTGCTAATAATAATAATAATTTATTTGACCTGGTATACCAGAAACCTACCAGAACCTACCACAGTCTGACTGCGGTTGTTTGGTCGTTGTCGTCTGGTATACCGAGTCGTTTTTGATGACAACGTCGGTATACCAGTCACGTGACTACCATGTTTACATACCAAACACCTACCAGACACGCCCTGTCAGCTCATGAAAAACGCCACTTTAATTATTTTTGTTGATAACTAAGATCTGTTATAGGTTAGCTTACTGGAGTTATGTCTTTAGCACGTGCAGATTTTAATGCAGCATGGCAGAGCTAAGCACTCTATTGAATATTATCCGTGCTGTTGCTTAAGTTTACAATATCAAGTTGCTGTGAGAGTATTAAGTTCTGGAACATATCATTATAGACTCTCTTGTGCCTGTGATGCAGTGACGACATCATCTGAGTCTTGGAACATGTGCCAGCTGATTCCTGCAGTTGGGACAAATGTGTACCACGTCCTTGCAGTCAGGGATGCAGAACGGAATGAAGCAACATCCGAGCAGAACGATCCTGAAAATATCATCAAACACACATGCTCATTTAGTCACATCATGTATACGACATTGGAGCTGCAACATGGATGCGGTAGTGGAGTGCAGGTATGCTCAGTCGAGAAAACTCCAAGTGCATGCACACGACCTCCGGAGTCCACATCCAAAGTAAAAACAAGAAGCATTTGAAAAATGTTGGGCCCATTCGCCACAACGAGCCGCCTCACGCCCATTCACCAGATGTCGCTAGCGGTACTGTCGCGCGCCGCCTGCGCATCGATGTCCACGACAATGACGACGACAACGCGTGACAGAGGGGACCGCTATGGCCCCATGGAATGGGCCCAATGACGATGTGCATCCAATGCATCCATCCATCAACAAGTTGATGTCACCATGCACATAAAGGAAGTTTACTCCAGTGTGGCATTTGCAGGCTGATGTGTACAGTGAGTGCAAGGGGAGAGTAAGATAGAAGTAATGGCATGGTTATTGACTGTTAAGTAGGCCTATGGTATAGGCCCACACTATATCGTCTTTCAGACTAAGTGACTACCATATGCTATTATGTAACAATTTTAGTTGCTTGCAGCTGCAATTTTAGTTCCAGTTTTAGTTACGTAAAGTAGTGCAAACTATAGTGATGCGTGGCAGAGCCCAACATGTAGATCACCCGGTATAGCCGTGTTGCCCACTAGTGAATAGTAATAAAATACACCTGATTACTGATCACTACAGTGTCTAGTAGTGCTGCTGCCTAGTGAAAGTAGCTAGACTAACCCAGTGAAATGATTGATGTGCGCTGTATACACATTCTTACGTCGTAAACTCCAGGATCACTAAACCAAATCTCAACAAATGCCTACATAATTTAGAGAAATTATTAACGATTAACCGCGGCAAAAACTGCACACTCTACAATCGTAAACTCCGGGATAACTGGACACAAGTTCGCCAAATTTTTACACGATATATAGCAATATAATTTTGGGGGCCTTTCGCAGATGTCAAAATTGCTACGGTAATGCCCCCTGAGCGATCGGAAAATAAGGTCAGATCCCCAAACTACGATTGAATACCTACCATTTCGTGAGAAAAAAATCGTGAAAATAGTATGGTCAAAGGAGATACTCGGTAGCCAATCACAACAAAGGACGCTGTTGTCGTCGTGACCGTCCAATTACCATCTAGACTCTCACTGCTGCTGGTAGCAAAAGCAGCTATGTCTCGTTCGGCAACCACCGACGGTGCAAAACAGTAAATTACTATACTACTGCGAAGCCGCCGTCCCAGACCAAAGATCGAAATGCCGACCCGACTGACGCTGAAGCTAGATTATATACACTGGCCAGTTGCATAACTGCAAATAATGAGACGACGCACGCATTGCATACCAAAAGAATAGGCCAACGAGTACGATGATGCCACAGATCAACCACGCCAGTCCTCCGATCCTGTGGTCGATGATGGTAACGACGTCAGCATGGCAGTGTGGGCAGTTGGTGCGCACTGGCTGGTAGCCGAACCCCTGTGAGCCAGTACCACCCACCACGAGCGTCGGCGATGTCACCACCACTGTAGTCGCCTGCTGCTGCTGTCCAGCTACATCCACAAATCAACTGCAATTCACCACTCTACCACAGGTGTCCATTTTACCATGTTTTTTTTCTCAGGGTGATGCAGAACCTTCCATTCCCTTCTTCTCACCACTCTTTCCCTCGTTTCTTCCATCTCTTCTCTTCCTCGCTTCTCTGCGGCTCAGTGCCCATCCACTCCATCAAAAAACCCTTGAGTGTGCTTTTAGTTTGTGTTCAGTCTTCTGCCCAAAAAGCACTGAAAAGTATGCTAAAGATTGAAATGTTTTAAATCACTGTATCCACTTGAGTCCAAAAGAAGAAAAGAAAGTTGGTGCCAGTTACTTCTGTATAGCCTATTCCAGTTACGTATCTCTCAAAATTTGCTAGTCGTCTGCTAGACCTCCAAGCCAGCGCCTTTGCCAAATTTGCCGACAAATTTTCATCCACTGAAAATGACAAATATTCAGATATATGAAAAAATAAATAATACACTCAATGTCTACATTACAATTAAACTGTGGTTAACTGCCTGTTATTTCTGCAAATGAAGACGTTCACTGCAGTTTTTGAGTTCTATTCAGTGCTATTATACTGTTGGCTAGAACATCCAGCATATTAAAAACCTGACTCACATATCCAACAATATCTTTGGCATAGCCCTAGCTTGCTAGGTGATTGTTCTTGTCAGATTCCAAAAACTGTTGAAATCACATTGTTAGCATTGCTTTTAAATTTTTAATATCTGTTTGGCTATTTTTTCTTGTTTTTCAGACTTATGCAATTCACCTATGTTCTCTTTTGTAGGCCCAATAGGTGCATGTATAGCTGTGATATGACATGGCACTATGTCATATGGTATACATATAAGCAAAAATTGAGTTAGATATGTTCACTGGGAGAACTGTCTGCATAACGGTAGGTGGACTGGAGTCACCGCAGGACAGTTGAAGGTCGACAACTCAACATGCATTTTTGCCAGATCCAGAGTCTCCCAGTGTTGATGATTTGTTGTAAGCTCACTAGGCGGTATGCCACACAGCGTGCCACACAGCTGCATACCACAACTGAACGTCACAAATTTCAGTAAACTAAAGCTCACTTTAATCTCACTCCAGTTTCAGCGGCTGATAGTTTGCCACCTGCTCTTACCTGGAGCTGTTGACGCCGGTGGATAAGGACCAGGTGCTGGAGGCGGCTGTGTGCCAACGGGAGCAGCTGGATACTGAGGATAAGGTTGTGCCGGATATGGCTGTGGCTGTGCTGGTTGTGGTTGTGGTGGATATGGTTGTGGTGGATAAGGTTGTGGCTGCGCTGGTTGTGCTTGTGCCGGATACGGTTGTGGCTCCGCTGGATACGGCTGTGGCTGTGGAGGACTAGGATACTGTCCTGGAGCTGCCGGAGGATATTGTCCCGGATCAGCTGGATACGGAGGCGGTGGATTCACTTGTTTCTCCGGTTCCATGTCGTCAACTGCGGCTTAATTACTGCAACAAACGGGCAAGTTAAACAACTGTTAAGTGTTCATCATAACAATCCCACATTTCAACAACACTGGGATAACCTTTCAACCAGCAATCAGATTTACTTAATCGATCGCAGGCTGTGTTAACAGCGACTGGCTTAGTCAATGGCAATATGCGATTTTTGACCCACCACGGAATCGACGCCCCTTGACTGATCGCCAAAAAATTTGTCCAGGGCGATTACGTCCTTTGCTGTGCAGAATTTGATGGAAATCTGTCCATGGGGGCTCATGGACAAATAGGTGAAATATATAACATTTTTTAAATTTATGTTTTTTTCTAGGGGTACCAGTCAACTCGTCGCACGGTTAACTTGTCACAGCCTATAATCGTGTGAAGAGTTGTTCTGTTAAACGGAGTTGTGACGAGTTGACCGCACTTTGCGATGACGGACGACCTGTTTTCCTTGCCGTGGCAGGGTAGGCTATACTGAGGGTAGGCCTAAGCATAAGTGAGCTTTTTCTAAACCTGATCAACACAAAATTTTTAACTTAATTTTTAACTTAAAAGTTTAAATCAAAAATGACAAAAGAATAAAAACAACAGTAAAATGCCACTGCACTGCGGTTGTATCGACATGCAATGTCAAGCCTGCCATATATATGTCTCAAGGCCCTCAATTTGGAAGACTGTGTATATACGGTCCGTCACTTTTTATTCCGTCTTTTTAGACCAGATATTTTGATAACCGTTTTTTTTTCAGTCATTCCCAGCCTTACAGTTTTCTTTCTTCGTCATTCATCGTCAACAGTCCCCCCTGTATGTCCTGGTCTGCTCGCTTGCGGTAACAAGAAGCATTTGAAAAATGTTGGGCCCATTCGCCACTGCGAGCCGCAGCACGCCCATTCACCCTGCAGGTGTCGCTAGCGGTACTGTCGCGCGCCGCCTGCGCATTGATGTCTACAACGACAACGATGGACGACGACGACGACAACGACAACGACAACGCGTGACAGAGGGGACCGCTATGGCCCCATGGAATGGGCCCAATTACGACGTTCGTGTTGAGCACTTTCTGAGCACTAACTGCATGAACGACATCTGACGGCCTTGTTGTGTGCTCACTTGTGACGAGTTGACCCGTTGACCGGTGACGAGTTAACCGTGTGACGAGATGACCGTGTGATGACTTGACTGCAGCCAACGGGCATAAAAAAGCAGCTAAGTTACGATACACACACCTGTTTCCAATCAAGGCCTTAGGTACACTATACAGCAGCAGTTTCTAGTATACAGGTAGGTTAATCGTCTCTCTCAGATAGCCGGATGCTAAACTGTTCGCGTCGTCGGCAACAGTCTGTAATAGCAAATAGGCCTACGAAGTGGATAGCTATAGATCGTTCATAGCCTTTACAGAACAGGGGGCGTGTCCCGTAGGCGAGCTAGCAGGTCTGTAACCTGTGACAATGCCCAGCTGCCCATGCTCAGTGAACCGTGCAGCTGCTGGTCAGTGGCAGCTTGGGC
>Ga0209782_1001106_pt1 | contig 13538 bp, 10 predicted proteins | sample WorMetmaBAHAMAS1_FD_187390 | JGI IMG/M metagenome (GOLD analysis project Ga0209782, IMG submission 187390) | Marine gutless worms symbiont microbial communities from Max Planck institute for Marine Microbiology, Germany - Inanidrilus... | ecosystem: Host-associated > Annelida > Digestive system... | reverse complement strand
ATTCTACAGGCTAAGAAATAAGCTACCTGTGAGATGTCTTAAAATGCTATATTTTGCTTTTGTGCACCCACACTTGCTCCATGGCATAGAAATATATGCTAAAACCATCTTAGTTCATCTTTCAAAAATCTTGACTCTTAATAATAAAATCCTTCGCATATTACAAAATCTTTTGGTAACACTTTGTTGCCGTTTTAGTCTGTGGCCGATCTGGTTGTGGCCGTTTTGGTTTGTGGCCATTTTGAATGTACACCCTCTCAACACGTGGAGACCTCCATTGGTTGTTGCAACAACCAATCACGTACTAGCTCCGCCCAGTGGCCTGCATCCCCCGCTCGAGGTATGCGAATCGTCCCACTACCGATGAGATAACTACAGTGAGGCTCTATATTCAACCTCTAATGACTGCCGTCACGTGTGAGAGTGCAGTTTAAGACGGCCGTGCTTGCGTACGAGCACAAAACCCGCTGGAGACGAACAATTACTTCGATAATACTGATACGGACATGAAGGAGTCGGACACCTGCGTCCGTGTTTTCTAGCTGTTGAGTTGAGTTGTATTCTGTCGGTTAATGGCGACAAAGGTAAGTCACGACATGCATCATAATGACTGGCGTTCGTAAAAGAGTGCTTGAGATCTCGGAGGACAGAGCTGTAGACGTGACGAAACGTTCGTTGGAGCGCTAGCATTGACGCGATACATCAGCTGCACGTTGCCGCTCATCACGATTCGCCAAACGGAGTCATTGACTTCGGCATCCATCATTGTTACGTTGGAAGACGCGGACAGACGCTTCTCCTCTCGTTAGATGAGACCAACTGAACCGCACGCCTTTGTAAAATAAGACAGCGATTCAGGCCAGGAAATGTTTCCTAAAATTACGGATTCTGTACGTCCTTTTACTGTCACCGAATGTAATGCGGAGACATATCGTTTACTGAATTTTTTGTGGCTCGTTTTTGAGGGTCACGCCGGCAACAAAATCGACGAAGTTTGGCAGCAGATATTTCGGACAGGGGTTGTCGGAACGGGACGAAATTTTGCAGGTAGCTAGAGGGGGTTGAAGTACCCCGCCACCCAGACCGGTGACCTTTGGCCCAGAGGTCCCCCTGGGAAGCAAAAATATTGAAGGGTGTAAAAAAATTGTAACTCTTTTCTCCAAGGTGGTTTCACCGATCTCGATGAAATTTGGCATGATGGCGGGTAGCAGGTCTTAAGCGATTTTGGTGAATTTTGGCCCACTTTTTCGGGGGGCACAAATGTTTGATCGCCACAAAATTTTGCATGGTTAGGGGTCTGGCCAATGGACATTTCTTCCCCGAATTTTGTGAACTTTGATTCTGGGGTCCGGCGATGCCACCTGGCGACATTCATCAGTCCGTCAGTGATGCACTTGTTTTAATTTTTGGTCACACGGGAAGAGCTAAAATAACAGGATATATCCGAGCTGTATGTTGGTCGGAATTGGAATCGTTCTGAGCTGCGACGGCCGGAATATGCATTACACAACTCTCAAAATCTCGGAGCTCAGGAAATCATCATCATCATCATTCTTTATTACGCCAAAAGGCAGCACAATAAAAATTAAAACACACAATACAAGCACGCAATAAAAAACGACGAAAAGATAATTTTTTAGACCTTTGTCGAACTGTCACCGGACGATATCGGTTGATCGTCAGGAGAGTCGAGTTAATTTAACCATCTGAGCATCAGTATGAACCACGCTTGTTGCTTGCACTGAGCGCTTTGTGCTGACGCTAGATGTATCAGATTATGTTGACGTGTCGTGACGCATATATACATAAGATTTTTAGCGCGAGATGTAATATAATACATCCCGCGCTTATGCTATGGTGCCAGTGTCCGTCTGTCTGTCCGTCTGTCTGTGACGTTTGTGCATTGTGGTCACAGGGTGCAATGGATCCGGATATCTTTGCATGCTTGGATAGATGGATGTCTTTGCTACTTACTGACAACACCTCACCCGGATCGTCGGATGGGATGATGCCGGGATTTCTGGTGGAAGTGGGGGTATAGAAAAATTGGTAATTGTAGTGATATCACTTATTCTACTTACTGAGAGTCTGGACCGGAAATACGTGACACGTGTATCAACGATATGTTGACATTTTTATAATCGTTCGTGTAATCTCGGTAGAAAATGCATTATATCTGAAGAACGGTTTGTGCTAGAGCTTCCCACATCTCGCGCTATGCTAGCCACTGCTAGGCCTCTTGTTGACTCTTAGACTGGCATTGTTGCAATGGTCCTTGTAGTAATGTTTTGTTACTTAGGCCACTGTAAAAATTTATGTTTACTTATTTATTTACAAGATGCAGTACTTGCAGTTTAGTCTGCCACAGTGTAACAAAGATATTATGTGGCTCATCTGTGTTTTTGTTGTTAGGAAATTAAAGATGGTGTTGATGAGAAAAGGTTACACGAGAAAAAAGGTGCTACTGTGGTATGTACCTTGTAACTATCTATACAAATAAGTGTACAGTATGATCACATTAGTTCACAAACTTTATCTTATTAAGTCATTTGTATTTTTCTGAACATGGTAGATGTTATATTCAGTTATATACTCTGTGTAGTTACTTTGCTGTCCTGTTTAATAGCTTGTATTTTTGCTGTATTAATATACACTTTCATGCTCAGTCATTTGTTTAACTTTTTTAGCCCGCTCGGCAAAAGTTGCCGAAAGGGCTATATATTTATTGTTACACTTATTCTGTTTATTGCTTGTTCGCAATATGCTACTCAGTGTAAGGCTAAGCATAGCATTGCTTTTACCAGTTGACATTTTGACCTGTGTAGAGTGTACACTACATGTTATATTAACACATTAGAAATAAAATCTAAGTCACTGTTTGGCGGCTGACTTTTAGTTGAAAGATCTCAAACGGCAGCTACAAGCAGAACGGAAGCGAGCAGATAAACTGCAGGAGAAACTGCAAGAACTGATCTCCGAGTCCGACCGTGGTCGACAGTGTCAGTAGCTTCTCACTTCTATATGACTTGCTTTGATGCGGAGTGTTTGGTAGTGTGTCAGTAAGTCTCAGTTTGGAACTCTGGAAAGAAGTGTGAATTTGTCACGTAATCATTGTATAATCTTTTGTTAATATCACTGAGATGTAATGGCATGTGTTAACACTCATGTATTTTCTCAGTGTAACAAATTTATTTTGGGAAAATACCATTTCAGAGAGCATACAAATATATCACCGACAGTGTCATTGTAATTTGAACTACTGTCTCTTCTTTATTTACTGTTGCTGGCTTTTTACATCTTTGTGTCAGGTAGCTCAATCTGTGTTTTCTGTCACATTTTATTTAAAAGTTTACTGTCTCTCAGAACTACTATTAATACTTTTGTCTTAAAAGAATCAATGTTTTTAGTGCCGTTAATTTTCCTCATCCGTGTTCCTTCGGTGCACAGAATAAATATTGCATTGTGTCTCTTGTTGCAGCTGTAGAAGAACTTTTTCGGCAAAATGATCCAAATGATCGGCAGAAGAGTGGTGATGCCAGGTCGGTGTTGCATTGTTCACATGGTTTATACATGTGTGCACTGCATGTTTCTTTCAGTGCTTTGACAATGTTGGTTAGCTAACACACGTAAACTCTACCTTTTTCCCCTCAAATTCTCTTCTGGAATGGAACAAGTAGACGAAGAAACTGAGGTAGAACCGTATAAGGCTAAATTCTACCAATTTCGGCCGTCAGGCATTTTCTGTTGCAGGGTCGATGGCCTGGAACTTGTTGCCAGACTATCTATAGGGTGCGCCAATAAGAATCAATCCCCTAGAAAAAAATGCTGTATTTCAGCCATGGTAGTATGGATTTGAGCCACATTTTCAGAATTTGTGTTTGAGTATTCTCACAACATATCTTGCGAATTTTTTTGGAAATAACTGATATAGTTTCTCAGATACAGCAGTTTAAACTTTAAAGTTTACTTTTCAAGTGAACATGCAGTTGAATATGCACGAATAACAAATCAAATTTTTCACAGCTTTTTATCAACAGTTCAAATGTTTCAATCATGAATATCAGATGCTCGTAGCCCACTCTGTATTTCAACAGACTGTTCTCAATATCAGTGCCCATCACTTGACACACGATCAGAATCTGTTGCAAAATGCATGTGTCTTTGATAGTGTTCCAGCATAGTGCCTCACACATGTTAATCATTTGGCACATCCTTTTGGTGCATTTTCTGTTATTTTCACATCAGAATTGCAGTTTACTTACCGGTTCACTTAGAAAGCTGTACTTTTGAGTTCAAATGATTGTAATTTTTAAGCCATAGAAAATATTGTGCTGAAATTTGCTGCATATATGGCCTGAATCCTCCTCTGTGAAATTTGTAAATTTGGTGAAAAAATCTGTCACAATAACTGAGATAATGAATTTTTCCTAAGGGGTTGTTTTTTATTAGCGCACCCTGTACCTGATACATCGCTTGGCGTAGACACTTTTAGGCGATTATTAAAGACATAGTTGTTTGCATTGTACTAGAGCACGCTAGCGCATTAGAGGCATTGCGTAATGCGCTCTATAAATTTTCTACTTACTTACACGAGAGCATTTTTCTCGTAACTTCCACATAGCAAATGTTACGGGTGTGCCAACATGTTACAAGGAAGTTAGCAACTTGTTTGGCATGTCAGACATAAGGTACATATTGCTAGGAAGTTTGCGACTGGCAGGCCATCTTGACATGTTAAGATGGTCTGGCATGTTCGACTCACGGACTTTAGCAAATGAAATGATAAATGGGCAGCACTACTGCAGCACACCACCAGTCACAAATGTCATGGGGAAGTCGCCAACTGCCTCATAACAAGTCACCAACATGTTAGTTACTTGTTACAACTTTTTACAAGGAAGTTGGTGACAAGTTATGGACTTGCTATGAGAACCTGCTCTCGTGGAATTTATCCTTAACACAGACTCACTTTGAAAACAGCCGCTGAAGCACGGATAATGGCAGTGTTGCAATGTATACGTTTCTAGTAAACAAGTTCTTTTTAAGAAACCTGCTGGCGATGCAGTAGACGCTAATAGTGATGCTGGCTTCTTGATACAGTGACGATGACTTGCTGTGAATATTGTAGTTCGGAGTGTTCGTGGAGTCCAAGCAATATCAGTCGCGATGCTGTACTAGCGCAGGTTTGTCACAAACTGTCAGTTTAATTATTTACTTGACGTCTGATATGCCTTTGGTTTAGTTATTTGTGTTAGCAGTGAATTGGATGATGAATTTGATGTTATCACAGTGTAACACATTAACATGATACCACCTTGGGCTTTGTAACCTGTGGAGCAGTTTGGCATGCAGTATTGACCTTTAGCATTTGCCCTCGTGTACCTCAAATGACTAAAGTGACTCATAGTTGTCAATTTATGTGATGTGGCATGAGATTTTTTACAAAGCAATATTTTGGATCAACAGTAACATTTGCATATAATTTCTGTACAAAAAATGAGGAGGTCCCAACACTTAAATCGTGCCATAAGACTACTGTAACATGGGATACTGACTACTTTTCTGTGTTAATCGTATGAGAATGATTAGTGGCCGAATGAGTAATGATCAGTAAATGATTGATCATTATATGGTAGTGCCAAATGAGGAACTAAGATGGTATTTGGTGGGTTGAAGATGTTATTGAGCTACGAGGAGTATATTAGTGAATTGTTTGCAGACGCCAGAAGAAGACAACACTTATCTCGACCTCCGTCGGGAAAATGATGAACTTTTGCGTCGATTGGCTGTAGTTCAGCAACAGATGTGGACGCTGGAAGAAAAGGTTGACATCATGAACTGTAATTTTAGCTGTATTACCCAATAAGCATTTTGTAAAGCTGACTGGAAACATAGTGACTGGCTTTCTATCTCAGCAACTTTGTGTCTCTGATAGAGTTATATACATAAATTCACCAGTCAATACAGCTCTTGGTGTAATGTCTCATGTTTCACATTACTGTTTAGTGTAACGAATGTCTTGTTATATTACATTTTGTATCTCATGCATGCAGGTACTGCATTTGGAGTCGAGCAATGCAGCTATGGCAGAGGATTTGTTGAGTAAAACTGCCATCATCGAGCACTATGTCATGGAAACTAAGTCAGGTATTAGCAGTGTACCATACCACATGTTTTGTCTGAATTGCTGTTCACTCATCTGTTGATGCTATGTTAAGTGTTTAATGAACTGTATTGCATAGCATGTCTTAATTGTATGTTATACAACTGTCTCGAGTGGTATAAGTGAGTGTTAACGAATTTATACCACGATAGACAGTTGTATAACACACTTATTCCACCGTGGCACGAGTCGCCAGCGTTAGGCCTATGAATTTCACGCTTGAGTGGATCCGTGGGTTAACACTACGTTATACCACGCCAGACATACATTGTAGACATAGGAGGCACGAGTGCGACGGTGGAATAATTATGATAAATGTATTTCAGATCGGGTAACTTCGCCAGTAAATGAGAAATTAACGCTGAAGCGAGTCGTCGACTTTGTCAAAGACAAGGGTGACGAGAATCTCAAAGACATAAATCGTAAACTGCAACGAGTACTCGAGGAAACACTGACGAAAAACATGCATCTCCAGCGGGTTAGTTTTTACCTTTTTACCATTGAGCAGTGAGATTTGTATCATGCTAGATTAAACCCCTCAGCTGCCGTTGTAAGCCGCTGATTGTGTTGATAAGCCACCACCAGTCGGTTGTATTAGCAGTGATGCCGGTTTTTTGTGAAGCCACCATTACCCGTTTCCTTGGCGGCTTCAACCGGCTTGTTTCAAAAGTCAAAACTCCTGTCGCAGTATGAACTGACTGTATTGATATAAGGAACGGAGGACAGCCCTGAAATAAAACAGTTATGGCTTCAACCAGTATCTCAGATATGACATTTATGTGATTATTATGTCATATCATTCCGTTTATTTTCAATGACTTAGTTGTTCAGCTGCTGTTATTCAGACTACTATCATCCGTCGATTGGCACTGATGACTAAGTGGCCTTAATGGTCGTTGCAGCTTTTTAAAACCATTTAATGTCATTGCTGCATTGATTGAGCTGATGTTTGGAGAAGAAATCGACCTTGGTCAATCCTAGTTATGTTATATGGAGGCTGATGCTCTAAAAATACGCACTTCTTTTGATATGCTTATTTTCAGACTCTGGGCGTTTTTAACTTTTGTACTGCACAACAGGTGGCCTGTGTGGCATAATGGTAGAGCATTCGCTCACGACCCAAAAGGTTGCGGGTTCGCATCTCGGTGGGTCCACTTACAGTTAACAGCCTTCGGATATCTACTCACACGCATGTGTCTCTGTCACCAAGCAGTATTGGTACCGGCCTGTGGGCGGTGACACTCTTCAGCTGGGAAGGTAACCGCAGGCCTGGCGGAAAGTAATGGCAGTCTACTGCTGGGTGAATGGCTTTGTCACCTGCGGGCTGACTGCCTATACACTGGGATCAGCTCCGGGCCCAACGCTTGAAAATGAGTATGGGAAAACTATACTTTTATTACTGCACAACAGAAACACTCAAGTGCTTGGCATTGTTTGTGTAGCAGCTTGGCCTCAGTCACTGTTGGTGGCAGTCACGACAGTTTCACAGTCTGTCATTATCATGTAGCCGGCTGTCAACAGTCCAGAATTTTAATATGATTTGGCACGAGTTATGCAGCAATGCCAGGCTTATCGGTGCAATGAATATGATCTGACACCTGTACTTAATTCAGTGAACTGTAATTATGTGCATACATGTTCAGTGTCACTGGCATTTGTAAGTTTTGTTCTTTTTAATGCATACCAACTATGCATACACAAAGTGTATGTGTGTGTGTATATATGTGCTAATTTATTCACTTGAGGCCATGTGCTGTCAGCGTCTGTTATTAATATTACATGACGCTGAAACATTAAAAAATGTTCATTTAAGAATGTTTACATTTAGCTCAACTGATTTGCAGGATCTTGAAACGCTGTCTTCTGAATTATCTCAGCTTCGTCAGACTGTACCTTCCTCGGCCGTCGTTCATCAGTTACCGACATAACGATAAGTCGTGTTTGCCAAACATCATTCCGTTGACCAACCTGCATCTCCTCGTTACATACGTCGTACATTCTTGCCAGTCTTTCTACAGCTTGTTCGCTGCAGCTGACTGATCGTTATGAACAAGTCCCATTTTATTGCTTCCTTTCAGAACTGAATTGGCTAAACTGGTCTGCAGACTGCGTCCGTCTGTACGACCAAGAGTTGTGATGTGTATCCTAAGTTATTTTGTTATTTGACCAATTTGTTCGGTTTATATTCAGACTTCTGCCTAATGAATTCTTTAATTTCATAGATGAAGATGGATAAACTTGTTTTAAACATTTTTAGTAAGCTTCTGGCATTAAGTGGGAAGATTTAGTGTCATAGAGATGGCTGTTGAAGCATTGTGACTGATAGCTTTTTTGCACATGAGAAGTTGTTTCTTGTTACTGCGGCTTTACCAAATAGAGGGAAATTATTATTCAACCAGACAAGAATAATTGGAGCTATTAGTTGGCCATATACAGATAGAATATGACTAGTGTCTGTGATATGATGTTGGCATTCAGTATGTTGTCATCATTTTGACACATGACAATCGAATCAACAGTTAGTTATCTTTTAACAGTAGGCAGTGAAGATTTTAGCCGACATAAAGAGCTGATATCACCAACGGAGCTAAGAAGATGTTTGCTTGGTGTACACTGATCACACGTGCATCTGAGTATAGTGAAGTAGCTACAGCTACACTGAGTGGTTGCCACATTGTTGCAACAAGAGTGAGTGGATTGTGCGTTCTTGGCTGGCCGATCTCAGTACATACTAATACCATGCAGTGGCTAGGTCCAGATGCTATACGTCTAGAAGGATGCAAGCAGGCAGAGTGTGGGACCTTCACGTAACGGTCCATTGCTCAACTGTGCACAGCATCTCATTCTCAGTGTGACAGGCATTGAGGGACTATGTTGAGCCCAGTTAGTATTGGCATGGGTAACTGTGTTCGGGCAGGTATACCACCTCGGTACATAACCAAGCCAACTAGATCAACTCAGCCTTGCAGTTCTCTGGGATCACCAACTTGGGTACCAGCTTTAATTGGATGGGGTGAAAACAAGAATGTCACCTCTACTGGGTGGCAGGTAGCACTGTGTGATCCCATATGGCATGTGAGTTCCCATAGCGGTAACGTTGATTGTTACAAACTGCTATACTCTGTACCTTTATCTAATCTTTTAACCTTTTGCTTCATGATAAGCTGCTTACGTAGCAGATCTGTCAGTGTGGTAACTTACGCATGGTGCGATGTACATGCCTTTGTGGCACTGCAGCTGCTGAAGCAGCTGCTCGTAGTAATGTAAGTCCCTGTTTGCTTGCTGTCACAGCAAACTGCAGTTCTTTCAATTTGAATTCTATAGTCATTTGTATTCAGTACACTTATGACTGTTTATTTCGTCAAATGCAAATTTGGTACAGCACTACTTTTTATTTACTCTGTGTGGGAATGACGATTTATGTTGTAACTTTGCATTCATTGGCTGGTGGTTAACTGATAAATTTAGTGCTCTTTGTGACTTATTGAATATTCATTAACAGTTCATATTTATAACATTGATGTTATGTTTCACATGTCAGGTGCCATTGGTGATGTTTTTTGTTGATGGTGCACCATATAGGAACAGCATTTCTTAGATCAGGTGACAGCTGTATAAATACAACGATAACTGGCATCTATCGATTGCAAAGTTTTACGGAATTTTAGTTAATTTTGCCATGTTTTGTTACATTATATTTTTCAACGGCATGGTGTGTGTGTATAGTCAGGAGTTCGGTGGTAGACAAGGAAAAGAAAGATGAGGCCAGGCCATTAGTGACGAGGCAAGGCCATTGGTTGGTAATGAGTGCTTTGAGATAATGTTAGTGCTTTGGCTGTGCTGTTCGGTTGGCAGGAAGAGTCTCTGGCCTATAAAAATCTTTACCACTTATCCCCAAACGTTCTCGTCCAGAAAGAATGGAGGGAGAAAAAAATAGAGGAACCAGAGTCGCATGGAAAATATCCGTCAAAACAGTGGTGGTAGTGTTGGTGTAATGGATGCGTCTGCCCAACTGTCATACACTCATATATCTCAGTCACATCAACATTGGTTAGCATACTGTGCACCAATTATCAGAAGTAATATATTGCCTACTGTGTTTCTTTCATATTATTCCATTGCATTCAGAGCACTGATGCCAACCACAGAAAATCACTCACCAGACCCAACTGTGTCTTGGTCTACCAGCTGACTCCTGACAGAAGGGATGGATGCTACATCCTTTATGCTGGCTTTCCAGTACCAGTAGCCAAACTGAAAAAAAGTAAAATGGCATGGTTGTCACTACCCCGTACAGTTGCCGGGGCCTAGTGTACCCTAGAAACATTGTAGATTTCAGTACTATGTAGATTGTTTTTGTGTTTTTTCTACCTTATCACTTGCTCTTTAGCACGAGATGTAATATATACATCTCGCGCTTATGCTACGATGTCAGTGTCCATCTGTCTGTCTGTCTCTCCGTCTGTCTGTGACAGAAGTGCATTGGCACATTATGGCTAATTTAGGTTTCAAATTTTGATGCAAATTTACCGCACATTGTGGTCGCGGGGAGGGGTAATCTAAACAATAACATCTCGCGCTATGTTAGCCACTGCTAGGCCCTCTTGTTTTGCTTCTTGTAACTTGCTTCCTTTTTCTCTTGCTTGTATTTTCCTTTCATATTTACATGTCATTTAACTTTTCCTTGGAGAATAGGCCACTTTGTTTCCAGGCCAGATGTCGTAAGAGGCGACTAAACCTGGGTTATAATGTGTCCTGGTTCATTGTATGTTGTTGTATTTTTTGTGTTTGATGATTTGTATGTCATTGATTTAGTGGTTGTAGATTTAGCTGTGTGTTAGTCTACTTTATTGATTGTTTATGGTTTTTCTCAGCTTTGATTTTGATTTTCTCAGTACTAGCCGAGCGATTGGCTGGGAAGAGCATCTTTGATATGACCCATTTAGTGTCGAGTGAGACATTAAACCTTAACTCAGTCAACCAATCAAGCATGGTTATCACTGCAACGGATTAGGACAGCAGTTTCACACACTCCTGTCATGTAGCCTAGAATTAACTCCGAAAGATGAAATGAAAAATTGCATGGTCATGTGTGACAACTAAGCCTCTTGGTTACTGTGCGGTGCACCTGACCATAGATAATGTCGTCTTTTATGATAATTGGTATGCATGAACTTTCACTGTGCCAGACACCAAGCCAGTTAGTGATGAGAAACAAAATGGATATCAGTGATTGGGACCATATTGCATCAACGTCACTGTAATGGAACATTCTCCATAAGCCCTTCCAGAAAATACTGGGAACCCAGCTGCCAGATGTTTTTCTGATGTACTTAAAACTGTCATTCATGTGTACATGCATCTTAAGTGCTAACAGAGATAGTTTCAGTTGTCAGTTTAGCAGCGTAACTAGTAGTCATATGGTGCTGTTATTTGTGTAGTGTTGACACAATACGCACTCCGCCCGTTTGTAACTACTGTGGTGCAGAACTGGCATTGTGCAGACGACAGTAGCTGCAGTTCATTGTTATGTGATGTGTTAAATGTCGCATATGCAATTGCTGTGTTCACTAGTGTCCATAGTGTTCGTGTGTTTTTGACTTTGTTTTTCTCTCCTTTTGCATTGAGCAGAATGTTGTACAGAGTTTGTGAATGCAATATCCATATCATATGTGGTAATTGCGGAATTAATCGAAGAATGAATAAGATTAGGAATTTGCATTTATGTGCAATGTATCAAGTGCAGTAAATGATTAAATGTGTGTATGTTTTATGTAGTATTTTATTATGTTGCTAATTATCAGATCATATTGCATGTTTGTGTCATACGAAATGCCAAAGGAAACTTGGAATAAGACTGTAGAAAAAGTAGGCTTGAACACTATACAAGGATGATGCAGTGGATCACATAAAAAGAAGAAAGTTGATTTAAGATGTTGTATAATAACCAAAAACATTGTGATAATATTGTTTTTGTCCTGATACTGGCTTACCCGGGTCATCTCAGACAAAGAGCTGTTAAATGATTTGTTCTGATTGATGCTGTAGCACTTTACAATGAGAGTATGCCAACATGCTGATGAATCACATTCATAGCAAGTGTAAGTTCTACTAAAATCTCAGCAAAAATACATTGTCATAGTCATGTTTATTGAAATATCAAGCATTGTCATGTACAAAAAGTACAGCTGGTGCTAAGAAGCTATAGCGTAATTCATTCTGTCATAAAGAGTTTATCTGTATCTCCTGTTGGCTAAGAAGAATGCACATTGTTCATTTATCTATTTTGTCCAGTTTTATGTTGTATAACTGCATAAGTAGAAAATACACTCTGTCTCAAAAAAGTATACCACCCAACCATCATCCCCGTGTGGGCCCAGGGCAAATCCCCCTTATCTCGTCACTCACCCACCTTCTTCTCTATCCTTTAGTATCTTTTCTTTTTTTTCACTCTCTTATTCTTGCTTCATCTAACTTCTTGCTTTTCATCCCTTTCCATTCTACCAGAATAGTCATACTCTGTTTCCACACCCGGATGTCGTAGGAGGCGACTAAACGTGGCTTTAGTTTTATTTGTGTTGATTTTATTTTTAACGGTTTTTTAGTTAAGGATGCATATGTGTATTTGTGTTGTAGTTAGATTTTATTTCGTCTTGTGGTGTGAAGATGTCTCTCCCTGTTATCGGCGCTGGTGTAGGCCTAATAATTTAAATGAGCCTGTCGATCCCTTTCCCTTTTTGGGTTGCTGCTGAATAAAAAGGCGGCCAGGGTTGAGGTTAATATATCGCTAGCCTTCCAATACTGGGTAGGGATAGCTCTCCACCCCTGGCCTTTTGTCCCTGATATAGCCATATATTTCTGCTGAAAAGGGACGTTAAACACCAACTAACTAACCCAACCACCAACGATAATTTCAACAGCTGAGTAGTCATCTGATTCCAGTAATTTTTTTAGCATAGTGTCGCACGGTAAAAACTATTCTACTGATAAGAAGCTGTCCAAAGTAACGTTATATAATCGTTTTACCGCGTTTTAAGCGCGGTATATGCCGTCGTCGTGTGTCTGTCTGTCTGTGTGTCTGTCTGTCACACTCCAGTATTGTATCAAAACGGCTAAACGTAGGATCACGGAAACAACGCCGCACGATAGCCACATGACTCTAGTTTTCTGATGCTAAAGATCATGGCGAAATTCGAACGGGATCACCCCCTTTGGGGGCGACAAATGCAGGTGGGGTGGGTTAAAATTGGTCACTTTCGAAGATAAATGCGCTATAACTAGAAAACGGTACAAGATAGACGTATAGTTTCTATTAAAGTTGAATAGAAAGTCATATGCACTCTATCAAATGGCGATGTTTCCGATGACCTTGGGT
>Ga0209782_1001105_pt1 | contig 13541 bp, 4 predicted proteins | sample WorMetmaBAHAMAS1_FD_187390 | JGI IMG/M metagenome (GOLD analysis project Ga0209782, IMG submission 187390) | Marine gutless worms symbiont microbial communities from Max Planck institute for Marine Microbiology, Germany - Inanidrilus... | ecosystem: Host-associated > Annelida > Digestive system >... | reverse complement strand
ATGTAATATATACATCTCGCGCTTATGCCATGATGCCAGTCCGTCTGTCTGTGACGGAAGTGCATTGGCGCATTATAGCTAATTTAGGTTTCAAATTCCGATCCCACTTTACCGCGCACTGGCCGCCGTGCTGCTGGCGGGCGCCGTGCTACTCGCCGTGCTGCTTGCGGGCGAATCATCTCACGCCAAGCTAGCCAGTGCTAGACTCTCTTGTTGTAGTTGCTGTTAAGTTGCTATCAACATATGTAATTTCTTAATCTAGCCATTGCTTCCTTTTAGCATTCTGGCTTTATCTGTTTTCTCAAATGTCATAATTATGGTTAGCTTGCCAGTGAGTATTTAGGCATAATCTGTAGTTGTTTTCTATCATTGCAAGTACATGTGATGTTTCTGTCGATGATTTGCAGCTTGACACACTATGTCAACATTCGTATTCTGTGACATCAAACCCGTGCCTCTGGTGACCTTCTACTACCTCAACACATCGATTCGTCGTCGACATCGTTTTTCCAGCCACTTATTCATTGTTGACACTTGACAACTACTATATCAAAGCTTTCAGCCGTTTTCTGCTGCGAATCATCTTGTGCTCTTAGCTGTTTCCACTCGTCACACTCATGTCGTTTGTACTTGCATATACTTTTACTCCGATTTTACATAGTTATGAAACACAACTGACAGCAAATTGTACTTTACAACTTAATTGCAACTGTGCCTCAAGAAAGACAGTGCGAAATTCCGTGTAGTAGGCCTATATCTGATGCTGGTTTAATAACTCACTGTGCTAACCATATTCGTTCCTGTGTATAATTATTTTAGACCGCATCGCCTGCATGCAGTCTGCTGCTACAGATGTCACATGTAGCGTGTCTGCATGCTCGTGCGATTGGCACACGTCAACAGGTCAGGTGTGCAAAAACGGCTGAACCAGTTGATGCGGTGTGGGGGCAGACTTGAGTGGGCCCAAGTACCTTGGATATGAATGAGCACTTTTGGGGAACATGTATCAGCTCATTGTAACATACGTCTAACTTGAGGGTAAGAATTACGATGGTGTGACCCGTGACAGCCTAAACCCCTAGACCAAAAACCCGCCAAACTGCACCCTTTACTTTTGAGCCTTTGAGGCCCATCGTCACGGAATATTTAAAATAAACTTGGCAGTAAACATTTTCTGGAGCCTAATTTTGTTGTGTTTTATCACTAAATTTTCATCCCACATCTCTGCTGAGAACAAGAGTAAGCTTAATTTGTATTGAAAGTAGAACTGCCCTCAATCAAGGTCGCAGCTTCAACGACCGTGCTGTAACCTTTGACCTTGACCTTCAATCCCAGGCGAGTTGTGGGCATCATCCGTAGTCCATAAACATGCAAAAATCTTAAGTCGCAGGTCACTTCGTTCAAATATGGCGGAAACAAATGGACGAACGCGGACGGACGAACAGATGGAGCACAGGTTGCATGCATAATGACCATAATTTGTCAAAATATGCATATGCCACACATTTGCAGTAGTATGCACTGGCAGGCAGGACTAGCAGTGGGCACCCCTCTATTTCCATGCTGTTGGTTCTTAGTTAATGCTGTAATGTTGCCTATACATGGTTCATTTGAATCTGCCCCCAAACAACATCTCGACTGGTTCAGCCATTTTTGCAGAGTTCACAGCGTTGACCAACACAGACAGACGGCCAAACCATGCTACAGCAAGACGTGTAGCATCCATGCTCCACGTGCGATATGGGCTGACAATGTTGGAATTACTGCAACATGGTTAGAAAATCCCTTTAATCACTGGTAGACAGTTGACACATGCCAGTACAACAATGAAGAGGTCTAGACAAGAAACATACTATAAGCTGGAAACATTTGCACTGTTAACTTGCCACCACAATATTATTAGATCACACACACTCACACACACACACATAGTGACAAAAAGTTCAAACAAATCAAGCAATGTATTCAGTTATCACATTTCACAGTTCAATAGAAGTCTTACTAGTAATCTAACAAATCGGCATCATGTCAGTTAGACTGTACAGACCTGTACAGTACCAGCAGTGAGCAGTGAAGTGATGTAAGGCTAACCACACACAATATCCACATCAGTTACAGCCTGATACAAACAGCACAACTCACAGTGTCACAGCCCACTGTCTATAAGCAATCTAAGTCTACGTGTATGATGTTTTCAACAACTACAGTTGCATGATACATACAATGTATCTCAAAAATGGAACCCTGACATTTTAAACTGTAACTTGAGCAAGCACTGTCCAGTTTTAATAATTTGTGACAAAAAGTTTCTTAGAAGGTAAGCAATCACAATTATCCCACCTACTTAACAAGTGTTTGCTTCTGCTCTACCTGGCAAAATAGCAAACATGGAAATTACATGTCAAAAATTATACTAAAATTCCCACCTGATTACAGATTGCCTACACACATCAAACAGGATCAGCAGCCATGTAACACATGGGAGATGTTCATCGAGCCTGGACTGACAGTCAATCGTCAAGTATATCCTTGCAACTTACAAATGTTGTAGCTGCTTTCAAACATGTTGCAGGTGACAACTTTGTCCTTCAGCAGGACATTGCACTAGTGCATCATGTGGGCGCCCAACTGATGCAGTCTCCACTTCACAGTTGCCCGCATTATGGGCCCCAATATTGTACAGTCATACTAACAGTGCAAGCATGAATTGAGTGACCAAGTTTAGTGAGACAGCGTCTGAGTGCAAACATGTTCTGCCAGATAAAGCAAAACACTTGTTAGATAACTAACGTATATTTACCTAATTTATAAGTAATATATCTATTAAAAATTATTAAAATTAGACAGTGCTCAGGTTCATGTTGGGGAGCTTTTTTGAGACACAGTGTGGAAGAATCAACAGCCACACAAATGTGTAAATGAACACCTCACAAGTGGTTAAAATGTCTACAAACTTGTTAGTAACATCAGGTTATCATCTGTAATGCAAATTCACAAACATTAACTAATGCCCACAAAACGTCACTGAATATGACACTGAAGTTATATACTTGCCAATCATGTGGTTCATATAAATGGGATGCATTACTTTTGATGACAATTCTACCAAAATATAAATTATTTTTCACTCCCCTTTAAACTAGAAATGAATTTCCTCATATTTACTAAAAACAATTCACACCATCATACATATGGAAGAACATTTCCTGCAAAAGTGGACAAACGGTTGTGGAAAACAGGAAATTTAATGACTAACCTCAAAAACATTTCTAACCCTAACATAAACAAACTCATTGAAATCAAAATACATAAAAGCAACCAAATGATCAACTGAGTTAAAGTTTAATGTCCTTCTACTTGACACTAAACATGTTATTTGAAAATGCTCTTCCCAGCCAATCTCTTCGCTAGAAAATCAAAATAAAAGCTGGAGAAAAAAACACAACAATGTAATAAACCTAGGCTAACACAAAACTAAATCTACAACCACTAAGGTCTGGTTTTTCCACCACAAATTAATCTCCCACTAACTTAATGGGCCATTAAAATTGGCTGATAATGGTGGATTAACTCAAATGTTTCTCCACCTACTTTAAAGGATGGTCGTCAATTATATGGACCTTTAACTTAATTGCCTATTTTTGGCCAGTTAACTATTACAACCCATCAACAATGCCAGATCTGCAGAATTTTTTGCCTTTAGTCCTTTGCGAAGATAAATTTTAACAAAGCGAACATATGACAAAGCATAAATTCGGTCATTTTGTGATTACAAAGTCCCTGAAGCAAAGTTAAACTAACTGTGCAGCAGAAATCTTGACGGAAAGTTGACACATCAATTCGGCATCACTGCACTGAAAACTTTTGGTTACAAACTCGCTTTAACTTCTATGATAACAGGATCACGTGAATATCACTGCATACACTGACAGCCAATTGGACACAGCGGAAAGCAGGTGTAGTTAATGGAACATCAATTAATTGTCCGTTTATTAACTCGAAGTCAGAGATGCATGAAAAAAATGGAACTTGGGTTAATAAATGATTAACTTCGACCTTCAACCACTGAGTTAATGGGAGATTAGCTAATGAGATTTTAAAGTTAATTTAATGTGCAGTAGCACATTAAACTAAAGTGGCACCGAAACTAAATCAACAAAATACAGATCATCAAACACAAAAAAACACTACAACATCAAATAAACTGAGTCAAATTATAACCCAAGTTTAGTTGCCCTATATGACATCTGGCCTGTAAATGAAGTGGGCCTATTCTCAAAAAAGATAAAGAAGTAAACAAAAAGGAAAAATAAGCAAGAGAAAAAGGAAGTTAAGTTACAAGAAGCAAAAGTAAGCAAGTGATAAGGTAAACAAACACAATCTACACTGTGAGTCAAAAAAACCGGGACATTAGACAGTCTGTACCAAAATGATAACCAATTTTTAAAATTCAGTCATTGACAGACTCATTAGTAAATTTGTATTTAGGCCATTATTAAACATTCCATCACATTTTACATGTGTAGCTACAATAACTTGTAAAATCTCCATGTTCAAATAATACCGTGCTCAATGACTGAGTGCAGCAAACTGCAGTATAAGACTCAGCCACTGAAAAAGTCATATAAAAATAGTTTTAGTTTGATATTTGTTGATACTGAAGTCAAAAATAATCCGCATAGCAACACAACAACAGCAAAACAGTGTCTGTCGATCATAAGTAAGTTATCTGGCCAGTTCTTTATCTCTAACCAGGACACTGTAACACAAACACGGTACACGAGACAATCAACCTTTTTGCCTGTAATTCTGTCAAGTATTTACCAGTTTTAATTTTTTTCACTTCCAAACTTACCAATAATTGCATCGTGGAGTGACAGCTGAATAGTGCTCTTCACCTTAAATGTACAGCTACACTGCCTTATGATTTATCATAAATTACAATGCACTTCACAAATTGTTGCTATTTTCAAACCTTAATATTTCACAAGGTAGTGTAGTTACATGGTTAAGGTGTGGTTGAATATTTAATGATGTCTCTATTCCAAATTTCTTGTTAAGTTTATCAGTAAAAGAATTTTGAAAATCAGTCAACATCAGGCAAAGTTATGAACAGAAGTCTAAGAGTCCAGTTTTTTTGACTCACAGTATATATAGCACCAAAATCTACAGTGTTTCCAGGATGCATTAGGTCCAGTGCCCGTACAAGGCTTTTATGCTGTAATTAGGATGTCTATAGCTCAGAAGAAAGAATTAAAGAGAAGGACTTCACTAAACCTACTAGAAAGTGATTCACTGCATGCTTAATCACAACTAACAATTTTAAATGACTGACTGAGTTAAAATTTTATGTCCCATTGACACAAAATTGGTGATTTCAGGGATTACCTTACCATCCAATCTGAAAAATGGCCATTAAAAGTCAGGTGATAGTAAACTTCGTTTATCCAACAGTGCAGCGATTAATGAAATTTATTGATTCAAAAATAAACTTTATGGACGAGAGAGCAGAATAATAATTAAGCAATGAAACTGACTTAATCAATGGCTGGAGACCACAAAACAGCATGCATTAATGATATGAGCAACTAACAGCTGCTCAATAAACTGTGTGCAAGTACATCAAGATGTCTCTCAGCATATCAATCTTTCCGCACATGTTTCATGTTCATTCGCCGTATTTAATACATTACCCTAGGGAACAATGCACAAAAAATATCCGGTGCTATTTGCACAGAACGGCAGTAACTATTTCCGATGGTGTTCAGTATCCATTGTGTTTATTATATCATACATGTCAGATCAATGTGCTCTGGTTTCAATAATCACTGTGTGGTAAACAGTGATGTTCTAAGCTGTTAAACAAGGTCCCATTTATAATGACCACAGCAACGTCTGCACTTACTGCAACCAACACATATTCTAGTCATAAGTTATAATCCACATCATACATATACCATCATATACCCAACCATATGCTCATATGCTCAACCCCGCCAAAATGCAGTTCATCTGTATCCGGTACACATATGAAGATAATTCAAGTAGTACAGTTACAGTTTGTAATGCACAAGAGAAGACTTGTAACTACAGAAAAACAAGTCATATATTAATTGCGTAACTGAACAAAATGTGAAACTATACATAGCCAAGAAAACAACACATGTACACACTAACAAGCAACAAGACAAGAACTATTAACACATTTCATGCAGAGTCAACTTCATTTACTAGCTCTATTTACACAATTTGTCTGATGATATCACACATTACAAGCCACTTGACATCGGATAAGCAGTCAGAATACAAGCATAAAAACATCACATATTCACATGTACAAGTAATACACACACATTCAATTTTCTAAGTTTTTGCACAAAGAATTCCACTGTATGTGACCTATTTATCAATATATTGTAGTTCTAGCTCAATTAACCAGAAAAAATTAAGCCGAACCTCAGTGTCCGATATCTCCGCAAATCTGACGTTGATAACCTTCTGCTAAGTTTGTCTTCTTTAAAAGCCCATCAGTTACTAGAGTATAACTGACTGCAAGGCCCAGTGTACTGCAGTTAATAAAGTACTGAAGCACAGCTACCAGAAAAGAAACTTCAATAATTCTTACAATTTTTCAATCTCAACTTATTCGCTTATACCGAACATACGTCCATGTATCTTATACACTGAGATCATCTTCAGATGCTTCGCAGTTGTTGGCTAGATTCATTGTTTTATACATAGCTCACTAGTTCAAGGCACCGTACATAAATAATGCAATAGAAGGATAATGACGACGCTGGCAGTGTATCATGTTGGCATTAAGATGTCAACAATCAGCAGGAACCGAACCACTCCACGACTTGACAGCCTACATCACTTTGTCAATGTCAGTCTTCTGTGAAAACAAGCACTTTACTATGTGTAGCAGTGTAGCATGAAGCGGATGATGAAACCTGTGTATGATCACTGACGTGAAATCTGTGATTTTGAAAGCATTTACTTTCACTGATGAAGGTGTTTCTACACAGATTTCATCATCCGCTTCATGTACACGTAGTAAATTAGTAACTTACAGGTATTACTGACCACTCATGAGTGACGACAAATGGGCTACATGTTACAGGGTGTTTACAAATACAGCCAGACATATTTTTTTAAAACCACCATAAAATACCACATTTTTTTCTGTGAATTGGGGTGGTCCTAACAATCAGCAATGATAAATATCACTGACACTACACACTTCATTTGTTACCAAAGCACATTAAACATATTGTCCGTCTGCATGCAATCAACTTCATGCTGACTTATTTATCATTGCTACAATGCACAAGCCCCAGTACAGCTGAACTGATGCAAGATCTCCATTTTCACCAATAACACATCTTTAGGCCCCTTTCACACCGGAAATTTATTTTAAAATTTTTGTAATTAGTCTCTTTCACAAGAAAATTTCTAGCATGAACAGTCAACTTTCAAAATAATAAATTTCGAAATTTTATTTCACAATTTAAACATGTTCTATTTTGTGAAAGAAAGCAGAGCACTGTGACTAGTCAATCAGCCAGTGTTTTACAAACATCAAATTAAGCGTCAGCGATGCAGTTTACATATAGGTTTCGAAAGTTTATTTCCAATTAAAATGTGTTCACTTTCGAATGTGTTCACTTTCGAAAGAAAAATTTGAAAAGTTTTATTTCGAAATGGAATACAACATAAATTTCCAATGTGAAAGGGGTCTTACAAAGACCAAACTACAATTGCAGAAATGATAAACTCACGTCCATTGTTACAAACTGTACAGCTGAGCTGTGTAGTTTCTGCTAGTTATGAACAGCAGACAACTGAAACAACACAGCACTACAATGTGGTTAAAAATGGACCCCAAGTATATTTCCAAATAATTTCAACAAATATTGGTCAATATCAACAATTTTTAGTAGATGCAATCTACGAAGTATCCAATGTTTATATATGTAGCTCAATTTTTTTGATAGAAAGGGTACCAGCTTAGGTTAATTCTACAGTAGCCACTTTACACTGTGCGTCTGAAATTGGATCATCTCAGCATTGCTATAACAAGACATTAAAACAGATCACAAAATGTCCAGCTATTCAACGTGAAAATGTTTAAAGAAAACATGCTGCATTTATTTTTACAACAAATGTTAAAAATGGCACCCATTTGCATGCAAGCAAGCCCAGAGATATCGTCTCCATTTGTCAATTGCCTCATTGACAACTGTCTGCTGTAAGTCAGACCAGACTGCACTCAGACACTGCTGCAGTTGTTCTCTCATATATTTCAAACCTCATTCAAAGTTGTCTTCTACTGTCCTTTATCACACTGGTACCCAGTTTTATCAAAAATTCAAAACTCATCAGTTACCTGCCTGAAGACTCTTTGTAGATTCACTGTACCAAAAATTATCAATATTGACTAATATTTGCTGAAGTTATTTATTTCAAAATATAACAGGTGTCCAGTTTTTTTAACCACAGTGTACACATATATTTATAAGACAGCAAACAGTTATTTGCTAAACAACTAATGATCACAAATTGAGATTAACTTGTATCAATCGCAGTAAGTGATTAAAGGTTCCAAACCAATAAATCATTTTTCATTAACCGACTAACAGGACCATAACTGTATGTGATCACATTTTAAACAGCCTACCGAACACCTTTTCTCGTTACTAACTTGTTGGTAACTATTCGCAAGTTAACAGTTCAATGAACTGATGCAAACATTTTGTAAGTATTGCCAGCTGATTTTAAGCAAGGCTGAAAAGCATCAAGAAAACCTTAGACTTGACAATGTTTACTGCCTGAATTTCACTAGTCATTAGTCAAATCTCAAGAGAATCAAGGCTAATAATTTCATTTACTAAACTGATCACAATGAACTGTTACACTTGTTGTATTTTAAGAAATTTTTCATTCATAACATAAAACAACATAAGTCTCTGTAACAGAGGAAATGTTGTAGGCATGGAGAAAAGTTTTTGCAAGCACAACTAACCAATAACAACATTCTTTCACAGACTGAAACGAAAAAGATCAATGCGAGTGATGTGTGACTGGCAGAATTTTTATTGAATCACTGGAATTCTTTCACTGGTAAATCATGCGATCAATCGTAACTAAAGATGACCAACGACAAAACTGAGGTGGAACTCTCTCAACCTTACAGTTCACAGCCAACATTTCTGCCACAATTCTGCAGTTCATATGTGCATGACTAATGTCAATAAATTTGATGCATATAGATTCACTGTACCAAAAATTATCAATATTGACCAATATTTGCTGAAGTTATTTGAACATATAACAGGTGTCCAGTTTTTTTAACCACAGTGTACACGTATATTTATAAGACTGCAAACAGTTGTTCCACTATTTTAAATCTAGTCTTCACATTAAAATATTATTTGCTTTAAGAGACCCACTACTGATACTGAGCAATTTTACTACTAGATATGATATAGTACAAACACTTGCTATTCTAATGCATTAGTCACGGACAGCTAGACTTAAGGCAACATGCAACAGCTGACAATCTCTGTATGTACCGTTAGAGCTGCTGAAACAATGAAAAATAAAGTAGAATCTAGAGCGACATAAACAGTGTTGCCTGTCATTCATTATCATTAACAGTGACATTAAATCATTCGTTTACAACTAAAATAAACGATGTTTCGGCCTTGAATTTGAGGTGGTCATCAGGACCGAAGTTCAAGCTGCTAACAACTGGAGGAGACGACGATGGCAACTAGCAACTGAGTCGTATATTAATAAGCTGTTAATCACGTTGTTATTGACATCATGTCACACAAGCACCTGCAAGTCAGTCATAATGAATGCCCCAGATTCACAGCCAAAACGTCGATAACGAACATGTTTATTCTGGTTGCAAACAAATTTAATATAGTCTGCTTGTCAACGTGAATAAACTGTCACAGCATCCTATGCAGTCGCACTGCTACATCGCTAGCCTTAACACACACATTACTGAGATAGGACTGCCACATAATGCACAATAGTACTGCAGAGTGGCCAAGATACAAGAACTATTTCCACCAGTGGAATGTATAGATACAGCTGCTGAAATCAGTCCCAGTATCACCATCAGTAATGCCATTGACACTACACAGTTACAAGACAATGTGAGAAACAATGCTGCACAACAACACGCTGCATCTTCCCAAGCAACTGCAAAAATATGAGGATGAAGATCAACTGAAGTTTATGCACAAAACACTAATATACCGCTGATAAATTCTGCATATTGCTTGGGAGTTGGCATCATTCGAGACAGATACATTATTTTCAACATTACCTGTTGTCATATATCTCTGGCCAATTACCACTGTCTACGCATCACAGGTTACAGTATCAGCAGAATTGTATTCCCACCGCCGACCACTGTGCATCACGACTTTGACGTCGTAACTTTGACCTTTTCAAACGTTGCTCGAACACCATCAGCCGGAGAACACAGGTTACAGTCATCGGCTATGCTCATAAAATCATTGGACATTCCGCACACGGGCTGCAGAAAATCATCGAGCCATTCAGACATATCTACATTACTGAAGTCACTACTGTTAGCAGCCGACTTGGGCAACAGTCCATTGAAATCGACAAGTTCATTTGGATCCAACATGTCGATTCGAGGACCGTCAGGCAAAGTCCGCGGTTGCCGGCTGGCTTCACTGCTGCACCATTCCATGCTGTCACCAGACAGTATCGGCCTGGATGCTGCTGCTGCTGATGTAATGTTCTCTGGCATCAATAGTGCACTGGTGCTGGAGACACCGCCGGCAGCTGGCAGAAAATACATCGGACAACACGACACGACTGTCGTTGTGCCGTGCGATGCAAGCGGCGGCGGGGTATCTACTGCAGACAGAGGCAGATCTAAAACATAAACAGCAAACAACACACTCAACTCCCACCACGATGGTTTTTTTAATCATTGACAGCATGCATGTCATAGCACTCCCACCAACAGACACGCAACAGCATCATCATCAACATTACACAGAGTGCCATGTTTCGATATTCTGACACTAAAATGGCCACAAATTAGCAACAGTACACTACTGATTGATAGTACACGTTACATACCACTCGGTACAAAATAGGTCATATCGGAGATGTTACAACTCAACACTATTTGACCCAAAATACCTAATCTATATCAGTCAGCTCATGTGTCCTGCCCGGATCTGCTATGTCGTTGCTAAGATGTCTGCATACCTTCTCATTCAGATACCACTTCACCAATCCAGATCAATCAACTTACGAAGGTCTGAATTCTTCACATTCCAGGAAACAGTCGCACACTATCAGGCTTGGTCCCAGGCATCTGAACACCCCAGGGTTAAACACAAAGAGATAAAGAATATCAGAGTTCAACCACCGTACTAATTTTAATTTCTGTTGAAACAGCAGATTTTCCAGAGGTAAAAGATGTTGGACAAGACCCATTATGCGCCGGTTTGCGCCCTGATTCTTCTTAAGACCTGGCGCTATATGAGTCGTTTACTTACTTACTTACTTACTTAAAGGAGACCTTTTTAAACAACTAAAACAGGCTCTTTTACTTACAGACGAGATGCCTTCATGCTGCCCAACCAACAGCGTTAAAGCACTGAACACAACTCAACGCACTAATGCCAACTGCAGACAATTATCCACTAGATCTCAGTCTTTCTTTACCTCTAACAATTATATACAATTATACTGACATTGTAACTATTTCAGAACATTGCTACAAAGCAATCAACAGACAACCAAGATCACAAAAGCTGCTAAACTGTAGTTAGCCAGCAAGACACCTATTCCACACTGCGTGACCTCACACAGGAGGATTAATAAAATGTGCAACAAAAAACTGGGCAAGTGAAGAACAATGGTCTCTACTGAACACATTTTGGATATAGTGTTGCATTTAAAAAGCAAACATCTAAAAGATGTCGATGTTGCCTACAGACGGAAGTGTTTTGCTTAAATTCAGGCAGATGCTATTAAGTTGTACATCAAAGTCGAAATTTCCAGTGTAAATCTAAGGTTTAAGACTGTGGCATTAAGCAGTAATCTCAACTAAGCAACAATGAAGTCATGACTTTATTATTTAGTTAAGAATTTTATCTCAGACTTCTAGCTATAATTTGACCTTAGCCGTTATACTTTTAAGCCACGTCGTGTACAAGCAAAAGTGGCTCTGTGGATATTTGCAGCATAACTTGTCGTTCTTCACGTGTGGATTATTTTGAGTCAGAGAGCCACTGACCTCCACTGCTGATAAGAACATCAAGCACGTCATCTACTGTACTGCTTCTCACCGACGGAAGCGACTCATGCACAGGCTACAAAAACAACGACAATAATAATAACCAGCGGGATGTTTCTGGTGCTGTCATCATGGCTTAAAGCCATTGCAAGAATTCACCAAGTCCACCTGATTCAGACTGAGTTCCAGGTGGCCACTAACAGCCACAGAAGCCACATGACTTGGGCTGTGAGTATGCCAATAACTAGCAGCTATCATTCATATTATTTGATATAATTTAATTATTATTACTTAGCCTGAAATAAGGTAATCATTTTACTGTTCCACAGAGAGTTGAAGGCTAAGATGACATAGACAATGCAGACGGGTGCAGCAGCCATGCTCACGACTGCATATAGCAATGGCTGTTGTGATGAACGCCACTGATGGCGGCGTGATTCAAACCAGGGTTCTCACACTACAGCTAAATGTGATACCACTAGACCATTGTAACCTGTGAACAACTTGCCTACGATTGTTGTCTGACTGCATAAACAAAACTCATGACAGATACGTTGCAAGTCGAGTGCCCTATTCACTACACTACTGAGTCACACATCAGATAACTCTATCATGAGGCGACCAATTGCTCACGTATACAACTCTTTAACAGCAGAAACAGACAAAAACATACAGACAAAGACATATTCTACTACAACATTGTTACTACCTAACCCAATTTGTATGCATTACTTCACATGGCATAGCCACAGTAAAGTCAATACACACAGGGTGCACCAATAAAAAACAGTACCTTAGAAAAACGTAAAAATCTCCGTAATTATACCAGCTTTCATCACCAATTTTGCAGCTTTTACAGAGGAGAATTCAGGCCAAACATGCAGAAATTTTTTTTACAATATTTGGACTTAAAAGTCCATTTTTTTGAAGTGAAGAAGTAATGAAACTTAGTTTCTGATGCAAAAATAACAGAAAATAAACCAGATTGATATGCCAATGGATTATCATGCATAGGATGCAATGCAATCAGAGATACACACCTAAGCTGATCAACATTGATATTAATATTACAGCAATTGTATTATTTCACAACGGACTTTGATCATGTAAAGTAAAAGTAACCGGATATAGCAGTTCGCAACAAGCCTCACCGCTACGGGAACTCACGTGCCATATGGGATCACACAGTGTTACCTGCCACCCGGCAGAGGTGACATTCCCGCCTTTACCCCAGCCAATT
>Ga0209782_1001104_pt1 | contig 13542 bp, 9 predicted proteins | sample WorMetmaBAHAMAS1_FD_187390 | JGI IMG/M metagenome (GOLD analysis project Ga0209782, IMG submission 187390) | Marine gutless worms symbiont microbial communities from Max Planck institute for Marine Microbiology, Germany - Inanidrilus... | ecosystem: Host-associated > Annelida > Digestive system >... | reverse complement strand
GCAAATTTCAAATAAATACTTACTTACTTACACTGTCATGATTGGCTGCAACAATACGCTAATGCTAAGTTTGCAATATTTTATTTTACAGCAGGATTTTTTTTTATTTTATTTTACATATGTGGATGGCTTTAGCACATCACATATATCTCAAGTCTTCTCGTTATGATAATGATGGCAATAATATTAAAAAGCACTGTCTGCACTGAGTATCAACTGCAAATGAAAAATATCCCCATTTATCTACCATTCTGGTGGTACAGGTAGAACAAGCAGTTGTGTGTGTGTGTGTGTGTGTGTGTGTGTGTGCGTCTGTGCTGGAACAATAACTTTAACTACACATAAATATACTTTCACGTACATATTTGGCATGCTGGTTCATCTCAATCCAATTCTGGATAAAGTTTGACGGTTACGGTGATAAATGCAAATTCATGGTCACATGATGAAAAATGAACCATGAACTTTTGGTTGTGGATACATGTTCTAATATGATGTATTTGTCAAGTTATTTGTACTGATGTGATTGGTGTGACTTCAAATGACGGCGTTCTAGTTTGTGACTTACAGTGTAATATAAACAGCTAATGACATTTAAATCCAACTTTGAACAGTTGCAAACTTCTCGACTTCACAAACAACTTTTGCATCTTTTGACATGTTAATTAACAAAACATAAACAACAACCATGTCATCAGTAACATAACAATACAATAAAATTGGTCAGACACTACTCTCGATTGATAATGCAAAATACGCAAAGTTCGCACAAAACAATCAATTAGTGCATTGCACAACTGTACCGCATAGATCATCACTGAACGATTATATACAAAATATTGGACCACAATCTGTCAAAATCACTGTTTATTGCATCATGACAACTACATTACTCACAATGGTAACCACACTAAGCAAAATAGAGATTAACAGTATAACATCACAACCAGCTAAAACAAAAATCTCACCTCTCGCCGACACACACTACAAACTATCTACAAAATATTTAAAAAAATCTTATTATTGCAGAATAACGGCTATTGTTACAAAAAAAGTTTATAATGTAGCATCACATCACAAGAACAACAACAACAACTACAACCACTTTACGGCCGATTTGTGTTATCCAGCAGCCGCAGTTGAGAACCGCTGAACGATATTGTCAGATTGAAGCTTCACTACCCACATGCCCTTGCTACCAGTACTAGCCCATTTAAATTAGGCTGGTTGGTTGGAGGCCCATTTAAATTAGAAAGATACCATGGTGTCAACTGCAACATAGCTGTATTGTTTTTTTCCATACAAAATAATGACACCAAAATAGTTATTTTTAGTCGTGCCTCTCGCACGTTGCTGCGAGGAGGCGTGACTTAAGTAGTTACGTTTCTGTCCATGACAAAAAAATGTCGGAGGCCCAATCGACCCCCTCAACCCTTCCTCCCCCTAAATTCACCCATAGGGTGAAAGTTCAGACCAATACGGACCAAAAAGTCCAATGTAAGGGGGGTCTAAAATTGATATTTGTTGACCGAATATGGGTGCAAAGTTTCTAATCAAATAGGCTCATATAACGATTCAGGGTCAAACTTTTGACCATGTGTTGACAGCTGACGGAAAGCTGCCATAGAGGCGCGACCATATACCGCTAGGTATTCTAGTTATTTATATCATGCAATCATTTTACTGAGGAACAGTCACCAACCACAAACCATTTTAATGTCAAGGAAACGACTAAACATGGGTTAGCAAATTCTTCCTCTAGCGAGCAATACATGCATCATTGTTCGGTGTCCAAAAACAAAAAGCAGTGAACCACAATCATTGTTGTACATCACCCAGTAATCATTGTCCATGGATGAAAATGCTCCACCTAATATGTACGTGAGTAATATGTAATATGGACCGAGTTTCAGTCGTGTGACGATCAGACCTGAGCGAAATGATGCCATAAAAATTGATCACACTTCACCCGCAGACAGTTCCTGATATTTACGCAAAAATCATCACTCGAGTTAATAAAAATATCAGTGCTACAGATGATGTAAACAAAATTATGTCAGACATCCGGTTAACTGACAGAGGTCAGATACAACATGTCACATCTCGACAGTGTAGAAGGGACACTAGAAATGCATGGCAAAGCCTAGCGTATAACCCACTCGGTGCCGCAGTGTCGCCCGCTAGCAGGTAGTATCGAAACATAACCGTGCTGCAACCCTGGCATACGTGCAAAGAATGCACGTGGTATCAGTCTGCCTTCATTACTTTCTCCTTTCATCCAACATTATTTGGTTGCCATGGCAACGTCCCTTGACAAATCGAGCATGCTAAACGAGCCAAGGGAACATACGTAAGATGGTCAGAGGCGGGGTGCATTATATCATGAACTTTACAATATGAGTAACAGCTTCTGTTATTTGCGGTCGAACCATAATGTGAACACGCAGTGCAATTTCTATCCGTTAGCCTGTTTTCCACCAAATCTACTGGACTGATCTTCATCAAAATTTTACACGATATAGTGGCATTAGTGGCGCTATTAAATCATGCATATACAAGGCGTTATCCGATTCCGTTTCTGAATGCCAGACCGACGATAGTGCGGAGTTTGCCATTTTTTCACAAAATTGGTAGCCATGGCAACGTCCCTTGAGATATCGGAAAAAGAGGTCTAGATCGATCATCTGCCTCCAGAACACTTTCATTCGGTGAAAAGATTGTAAAAATCGGTCCAGTGGATCCTGAGATAATTGTTCTCCGAGAAATCATTAAGAAAGAAGAAAAAAAAATTACGGAAGGTAAATATATAGCTCCGAACAAACGACAGCATGACTGACAACGATCGGCTGTAGATGGAGGCGGCACTCACTGGTCAGCTTAGAAACATTATAGCAAATATATTTTGTTCTAGATTGCATAGCAGTGTTAAGTCAACGCAGCGAAAAAGAACGCACGAAAACCAAGCATTTGATGCAAACAATACAGTAAAATATTGGCAAAGGACAAAATGTCGCATCACTCAGACCACAAAAATCTATTGCACAGATGTCAGTGGGCTGGCAAGTGAAAGAACGCTGGTAACAAACGATGGTCACTTTCACACGTGACGGACGTCATATGTCGGTTTCGAGCGCTAACTTTAGTGCTGTGGACGGATTACTTGAACATTCTGCAAAACAACGTGCGATAAAAAGTTTCACTTTACACATGTACAAAGACAAAAGCTATTACTTTTGCTCTGCACTTCACTGGCTGGTTTTTCTGGAAATATCTCAGTCAGGCTGCATTCCTAAATTTATTCATTACAAGAATTTTGAAGATTGCAGTGGGCACTGGACATATGTATATGTGTGCATGTTTCGGTAAGAACTTTCTCGCATATTAATGACCTTCTCATAAGTGTATTTTATTTTGTTATTCATTTCATATGTGCACATAATTTGTCATACTGTTCCACTAAACAAGTTAAATATTTCTAACTTTTTAAAGTTCATTTTTATTAACGATAGCTGCGCATTATTTTTAGTGTTGCTGTCCTGATCACAACAGCTGCAGAATTTTAACCATTTTTTCAGAAAACTTTACTGAACATATACATGACGATGACAATGACCATCGACGTAGATGAGTAAAGTTATTTACGGAGTGAGAACAACTTACGATGAAGAAAATCAGCAATCTCATGATGATCTGCAATGAGAGCCAGCTCTCCAGCAGTCTTGCCCTGTCAACAGCCGACCAATAACAGATCAACATTGATCACTGGCTCAACGACCACAAATCTAATTAGGCCCGACTGAATAACATACACTGTCAGTCAAAAAAAACATGACACTTAAGACTTTTTTTCCATAACTTTGCCAAATGCTGACCAATTTTCAAAATTCTTCCACCGACAGATTCAATAGTAAATTTGCAATAAAGTTCTAATTAAATATCCCACCATACCTTAAAGGCATAGCTACACTACCTTGTTAAATATTTAGGTCTTACAACAGCAACAATCTGAAACATTTAATGATAAATCACGAAGAGTGTATTTAAGACGGTAAAATAAAACCTCACTCAGTACTGGCAATAAGCTGACATTCCACAACGCCAACACGGACATTAGAGCCAACTTCCGCTCGAGGATCGTCCAAGAGCCAGACACGCACAAAAGTTTACAAAATTACACGATAGGCGCATCACTAATGTCGGTGTCGGTGTCCGTGTCAGTCCCATGGAATTCCAGCTATAGTAAACTCTGTGTCAGACTGTAGTATAGTAAGTGACAGACAGACCGCAAACATAAGAAGCTGATAATGAAGTTTCACCTTTGAATCGACAATGTCAGGTGATGTGCCAGCATCAACGAGCAATTGACAGACTTTCAAGTGACCCTGCAGCGCCGCCTTGTGCAACGCTGTCTGATGCCTGCACAACACACAGAACAACGTCAGCAAACTACTACACGGAGCTCGCATCTTTATCGCACCAACTTGTACCACACTTGATTGATGAAAACAGACTGATGATATTTCATTAACTGTGAGCAAATCAGAGGGATTTCATAGCAATGACCACGTAAGCAGCTCCTGTATTTATGCCGGAAGAATCAATACGCGGTAGTGCTGAAAATGTAAACAATGTTAGTGCAGCCTCAGAAGGATGCTTGGCTGTACATCAATAACAAATAAGCTGGCTTGCATAATTTTGTCAACAACAGTCTTAAGAAAACCATCATAAAAACGTTGCAATCAAATTTTCAACAATATCTCCACTTGCATTCTCATTCAGATGGAATTACAAATAACTGTAGTTCATATCTAACAAAAGCGGACAATGTGAGGCTCTATCACATCTCTAATTCTAAGGTCAAGTAAAAGTTGGCAAGACGGACAATATGTCCACTCTTGATTGTATGTCTACTGCATTACTCAGCACAGCAAAAGCATAAGAATTCAAGATCTGAAAGTTCTTTCGACAGTTTTCGTCGGGATCTGAAAACTTTCCTTATCTCATTTTAGTAGCGTACACAGCACATTAGAGGCTTTGCGATTATGCGCTATATAAATTTACTACTGACATTGACATAGTGACAATTCAGTCAGATTAATTAAAATACTAATTAAAAAACATAAGCTTACTTTTCATGGTCAACGATGTTCAGCAAGTCAATATTTGCTGCACATTCGCCAAAACACACATTTTAATAAAACATTTATATATGAACAATAATTAAATTAAAATAATGAAAAATTTCAGTTTCCAACTTTTCAATTTGCATTCATTCACCATAATAAATGACAGCACATCTGCTCAGCATAATGACACCAAACTGAAAATAACAACATGTGAAACTTCACAACGGCAACAAAATACCCTGTCATCAGAATGCCTAATCACTAGAAAATGCTGATTCTGTAGATATAATGTACAACATACATCTGTAACTACAATGCACCTAAAAACATGAAGCAATTTCACATATTATTAACATCATCCACCGCCATCTTCAATGAACTGCATTTAATCACTGATATTGTCTAACCAGCAGCAACAGTAAATGTCTACTATCAATTTATTGTGCATTTTAGAAGACACAAATTTATAGAATACTCCAGCCTATGCTGGGTTCACTTGAAGGGTTCCATCAGAGGGACTGTTTAATCAGGCCTTCCGGCCATGAGCCCCTCGTGTCTGCCTAGCCAACAGTGTCAAAGCACATGATATTAATAAAAAAAAATAACCATAAACGTTAGGAATACTATTTTTCAACAAATCGGCTCAACCGGGAAATGGGAGAAACTTACTGTTAAGAAGTATGTACCCAACGACCTCAGCATGGCCGCAGATTGCGGCATGATGAAGAGTTGTCAGACCAAACCTATCAGTTTGCATCAAGTTACCGCCGCTTGCAATGGCAGCCGCCACCTGTCAGTTTGCAACACAAGATCACAGGAATGTAAACACAAATGGCATGACTCCGAGACCAGCTAATGCTAATCAATGTTATTTCATCAAACAGAATTTCGCATAAAACTTCCGAAAATTCTGTGAAATTACACAGCAAAATATATAGTGTTGAGTCTTAGGTACTCACTTTGTTGACACTGCCCATGTGACACGCTGATATCAACCCTAAACAAGTTAATACCAAACACTCTTAATAACTGCACACATACAAAACTGACAATGAACAGACAACACATACATACACATGAATTATAGACATTTCCAGCAAGAACTAAAGGAACATGTGTTTAGGTTGTAGTCGACCACGACACACTGTAATTTGTTTCTGTGCACCTCAGAATCTTACTTACTTACTCATTTACGATACAATATGATACTAGAGATTCGTTTAGCAGTTTTTTAACCATAGGCGACTTTAAATAATTTCTATGTAATGCAATGTAATTCATGTGCACTCAAAAACTGGCACAGCCAGTTTAGTCTACCATACATGACTAAAACAACAAACTATTAAAGGAAAGAAACTAAAAAACAAAAATTGGATATGCTCAGAAAAAAATGGTAAATGGACAGAATCTGTGATGTCAGTCATGTGAGAAAAACGGTCTATGGTGTAAAGGATTTGCAAAAAAGGTAGGTTTTGAGCCCAGAGTGAAAGAGCGAGAGAATTATGGATGATAAGAGTGGTGTGTTTATAGAAGGAGATGAAGTGTCAGGAGAAGGAAGATCAGAACCTCAGGTACGGAGATTGGTACAAGGTTGCCAGAGAGAAACAGGAAGTTGATTCCAGAGACAAGGTGAAGCAAACTATTAAAGGAAAGAAACTAAAAAACAAAAATCGGATATGCTCAGAAAAAAATGGTAAATGGACAGAATCTGTGATGTCAGTCATGTGAGAATAACGGTCTATGGTGTAAAGGATTTGCATGGTGATGATGATTCTCGGCTTGTGTCCATGGAAAGGGACGCCATTTTGAACATTTTTGGGCCCAATCCATGGGGCCATAGTGGTCCCCTCCATCACGCGTTGTCGTTGTCGTGGACATCGATGCGCAGGTGGCGCGCGACAGTACCGCTAGTGACATCTGGTGAATTGGCGTGAGGCGGCTCGAATGGGCCCAACATTTTTCAAATGCAATAATGTAATTATGAATGCAACATGTCCCCTTTTAACATTTTCACATTGAATGGCTGAACATTTCATGATTTGTTGCAATATCTTGTTACCGTATTCCAGGGATAATATGGCTGCTATGGAATTAACCTAAGCTGGTACACTGTTTGGTCAAAATCTTCAGTCCACACATGTAAACATTAGGAAGCGTTTGTAGATTCTGTGTTCCAAAAATTACTGATATTGAGCAATATTTGTTGAATTTATTTGAACATATAACAGGGGTCCATTTTTTGAACCACGTGTCTATCACCATATACCAAAGTAAAGTAATTAAAGTAAGCGTAGATTTGTATAGTGCTTCATCATAGATGGTACTGCGGAAGTGTGGCGGCAGTAAGCACTACGTTTTAGTATGACTAGCCTTCTTGTCTGCAGTCACTCACAGTTTAGCCAAGTTTATCAGAAGAGAATCTCTGTAGATAATTGGAGGAGCAGGTTTTATTTCACCAACAAGAAACATTTGAAAAATGTTGGGCCCATTCGCTACTGCGAGCGCCGTTACATTGCCAGTCGCCAGGTGTCGCTAGTCGCACGCCAGCTATAGCTATAGCGCAGGCGGCGTGCGATGTCCACGACGACAACAACAACAACAACGACAACGCGTGACAGAGGGGACCGCTATGGCCTCATGGAATGGTCCCAATCAACAGTGTCAAGACATTGAAGGAAACTCACAGCACTGATGCCAACCATGGAAATAGCTCATCTTGTCCTGATCCTTCGATTACTTAGGAAACGGACGCTGCAGCTGTTAATTCCAGATCCCATGCCGGAACCCAAAACTCCTGCAAGTTAAGGTCTTCACTGGTAACTATAGTTAGTCTGTCTGCGTACATTCAAACATAAGCTATTACTTTTCTGTGGTGACACGACATCCTGCGTAGCACCACCAATTTCACCATGTACTACTTCGGTCGACCTGAAGCGCACAACAACAAACCAATGGATGCTTCAGTTAATGAATACGAAGCTGCAAGTTTTTAGCAACAATCTATCTGACGATCTGCTGTAATTTACATCATTCTCTGCATTACACTGCCCACGAATTACTAGTATACACCGTGTCCACAAAAAAGAGGCCAGTAGCTTTCTCGTCATAACTTTTGTATGGTTATTTTAATTTTTACAATTTTTTGCACGTCAATTACGCTGACAGTTGCCAACTCAATTATTAAATTTAATCACCACACCTGAGCCGTTCTTACTTTGTGATGACGTAATAATTTGTGACATTGGATTGTTTTGTTGTTGATAATTATAAACACAATGCTGTTTTCTGTTGATGATAAACATTTAATAAGAAAAACAGTATACTGTGCGTGAGTTTCTTAAAAAAATTTCCAAACAATAAATGGTCTCGTGGTGGTTTAAATCATTTGCTGGACAAAAAATCATTGTGTTGAATGCCTTGCCAGCAGTAGTCTACCATGGCCAATGCATAATGCTGAAAACATCGAGTCTGTTTGTGCATAATCAAGAAGACCGCCGACACAGTCATTGCTCCGTCAGACAGAAAGCATGTGTAGCACACATTTTTCGCTCGTCTGTACATAACATTATCAAGAAAGACTTTCAGATTGGACTGAACTTGATGTTTTCATTTTGTTGTTTTTTTCGACTGTCTTGCATGACAAAAAATGAAAATTTTGCACAAACGTTACTTCACACGGTAAAGCAATGATACAAAATTGGTGTGGTGGAAAATTTTTATACAGTTGATGTCCTAACAGTGTACTGCACCTACTTGCCAAAAAATTTAAAAGTAGCTTTAAATTTGCCAAAATTGTTGTAAAAAATCTACTGGCCTCTTTTTTGTGGACACAGTGTACACTGCAAAGATGGCAAAATACATTACATTCTGTTGCATGTCCAGGAGCATCAGTGCTGAATCTTCATGACCATATTGACTGTGCCCAAAGTTAAGAAACAAAGTATTTCAATCATGAAAACTTGGGTCCAAATGCCAAATATTAGCAAACTGTAGTTGCCTTAAAACATGGCATTTTGAGCATGCATACTTGTAGGACACATCTCTTGATAACTGGCCTAAGAGAGCATCTAGATCGATGACCTTTGACTTCAGCACAGTCTGCAGGATGACAACCTACATGGTGATTTGATGATTCACTTTATCAAACGATGAAAGTCAACAGTAATTAAAAGCTGTTGGCACCATACCGCCACAAATTACCTTGAAGCTTTTGTTGGAGAAGATATACTACGCTTGGCATTGATGCGATGCAGCGGCCGGTGTCCTGTAACCTCGGTTGGCAGCGACGTCTTCTGTGCAGTCAAGTCATCCAAGTGACTCCGACGTCGGTCGTGTGCAGCCTCCGCAGTCACTTCAGGATACACGATGAACAGCTCCTCGGAGAAGATGTCCGTTGCATAGTGAAGATGCTCTTGCGCTTGGTCAACGCGGAAAAACCGCTGAGCAGTGGTCGCTGTAAGACGACATTAGCAGCATTCTATATCCTCAACTGACATTGGCAGTAGTTGCTCTATGATTCAGGCTCTGCCTCCATTGCCATAATCGGTAGATAATTAGGCAACTGGATCAACCACAATCGGGATTTTCTAACCAGAGTCCAAGGCTGATTGAAAGCAGTTAAATGCTGTTTACTATAGTTATGCATGACAATGTCCTGATAGTTGACACTGTTATGTTTGGTTAACCCGGGGACATTTTTGGTTAAGTAACCGAATGTCAACAGTAATTAGCTAAATGGACAGCGACTAATTCCATGTATCTATTCATCTATCAATACCACCAGCATAATCTACACTTTAAAAGCTGTTTAAAAGATTAATCTGGGTTAACCACTTCTGCAAGAGAACAAATGACAATAAGTGGCATAGGTTTAATGGCTTTCTGTTGCACAGCCACAACAGTTAAAGTACTGAAGGAAACATCTATTCACCTATTATGGTAAAAAATCTCAACAGATGACACAGCAGTGTTTACATAACTCTGTATGTAAAAAAGTAGATGTAAAAAAATTCCTGTGTAGTGTAGAAGTACCCATCACTCTGTCATAGACCTGTAAGTCCAGTCTGTTGGTACATAAGTACACCTGGGATGCACGGTCATTTAAACATTTACCTTGCCAGCCACAGAACATCACAGACTCATTGGCTGATATCAGATCACGTTACTTAACTAATCTAGCCTTTTGGCTACCAAAGACAAATAAAGCTTACATACATACTCGACGACAAACTCATAATTAGACAGTGCGTGAGTCAACCAAAGAAATCTTAACCAAAAATCCAGTTTTCAAATCACTACAGCATCTTACCTCACTCGAACAGGACTAAGCTGAATTACTCTGGCCCCCAGTAGGGGAGTGGAGCATTGTGATAAGCATGTCTGTGTCTGTCTGTCTGTCTGTCTGTCTGCATGCATTATCTCAGAAATCACATATCGAAACTTCACCAAATTTTATCTGCATGTAACCACAGCCACAGCTCAGTAATCTTGTGGCGGCACTGCGATACGTTACGTACACTTCTGGTTGTGTGGATGACATCATGTTTGCACCAGATAGCCAATATTTAGCCACGAAAAAACCAATGCAAAACGGGTATATTCAAAATGACTCCATAGGTGGCAGCACAAGACCAGGGGCAGAATCTGATGTCTACAACTGCCGTGCTACTACTGCTATCAGTTGGTTTTGACAAGCCTGTTTTCCCGACTTACTTCACATTAGGCTCCATCTACCAACAGCGAAACTTTTGAATTTATCGAGTAGGTTTCTACATACCACGCACAGTGAAGGAAAAATCTGTAACAGTACTTACAGTCCACAAAACACCAGTTTTTTGGCACGTCTGGCAAGATGGAATCTGGTCGACTTGATGCAGTCTGCAAACAGCACACCATTACTACACAGCCGTAAAACAGTCAGTGCATTGGCACCCACCGCCTACTACAAATGGGTGGAATTGTGTAGCCTTTCGTCAGCTGCAAAACAGTGATCAAACTGTCTGTCCCAATCCCATCTGAAGCAAGAAAACTGTAGTAGTCAACTGCAACTCAAAATAAAGCTAGATCTTTTCAGGGATGTTATTTCCAGCCGATAATTTCCCATTGTACTCAACAAACCAAAGACTAACACAACAAAAAACAGATATACACCAGTAAATCTAAACAAATCAAATATAAAAAAACTAAAGTCAGGTTTAGTCAGGTTTATGTCTCACCTAGAAATGGATCAGGCCTATTCCTACAACCATGGGTCCCACACGGTGCTAAGAAATCAATTAACTCACAAGCAATGCCGACTGAATCAGATTCACAGCAAGAGAGCAGGAGAGCATACTATCACCATGGCAAGTACTCTGGCTTAAAATTTGTCAATTTCTATCGTACAGCATCTACATATACAAGTGACTAACAGAATCATAACATGACCTCAGATTAACAAGATAACTCTCGTGCCATTTATCAATGAACGAAAACGAATGCCAAGTACGAAATGTCAAATACCTCTATCAATTGATCGATGTCAGATCTAACTTGTGCCAGGTCGGCATTCGATTTAATTTCCAGTCTGCCAATCAACGTTGCTGCAAAATTACACCAGGATCAGTAACAATTGCTATGCATAGTACTTACCAAAAAATACATACAAAACACACATAAAACTACTCTAAATAAGCAAACTGGACCAAGACATAAAATACATGCGAGGAACTGACAGCTTTGGCGAAGACGCTGTTTGTCGTAATGCAGCGACTCGTATGCGACGGCGCCGATGCAGTAAATGTTCGATTCAAGTCTCAGCGGAATAGTTCGATGTCGTTGCTGTCCCGCCACCAACCTGATACGAAACACAACAAACGACGGCTACTACTACAAGCAGAGCCATTATTACTTTTGTTACTATTTTTGAAGACAAATTTATATTTCTCCGTACTAGCCAAGAGGCCGATTTAGTGTCAAGTGGGACATGAAACCTTAACTGAATCAATCAGTTTTGTAAATTAGTTAGTTCAGAGATCCTATCAGTATTACCAGAGCTGGTAATCTGCTCTTTGTGTTGAGAATGAATAACAACATCAACGACAACAACAAATACAGTGCACAAAAAATACAAGGTACAACAATCGGCGATAAACAGGTGACTTAAGATAAACATTTCCAGTTGACTGACTGCACACAAGTCCATGAACTCAGTGCACACTCAGTCTACGTTTATCCAGGTTTCTTTACTCTAGGGTGGGCCAGGTCCCTCATAAGATAAAATTCAGCAGTAATGCAGCAGTTTTATAATAGGTTGACAAACAGACCAACAGTATCGAGCATTGAATGATCAATCAATGACCTCATCACTATGATAAAATTTAATATTTAAAACACTTCACTGCCAGACGACAGCAACAGCGTTGCCAAGTTCTAACTTGAAGCCGACGCAAAGTAACTAAGTTGCATTTCCAACTCTGCTACAAATCTGGATAACTTGAAGCTAACGTTCATGATGTTGATGGCAATGACACGATGTATATGTAATGTAATGTAATGTAATATGTAGATTTATATAGCGCATTATGTGAAAAAACACCTCTAATGCGATAGCAGAATGCATCAAAATAGTGTCAATAAATCAACTGATGTTGATCCAAGTTAACTGCTGCACGACACTGTAATCAACTTAAGAAGCAGTAAAACGTAGTTCAACGTTAACCTTTACTACAGCACATAATCACTTGTAAAATACACAATAAACTAAAATCTGCACAGGCTAATACTGGATGTAAGAAAAAAATCTCTTGGAAACATTAACGCAAGTTGTTTATGTGCTCATAATGTCTAATTCTGCAATATTTACACACAAAGAAATCTGAAAGCAGAAAGAAAGTTGTTTGACCTTTAACCTTTCACAGCTAGCACTCCATTCAGCTGTGGCAACTGTTTGTATTTTTTTTTCAATATATTTCTGGCACATTAAAAACTGCAGCAAAATTTTTTAAACCTTCTACTGCAAGCATTAATTTGCACACAACACACTCCCCTCAGTGTGGTCACCACAAACAGAAAGTTGCTATACCGCCACAATGACATACTCGGGAATATCGGGCGAACTGGTCGAGCGCTTTGGACGCTGAATCATTGCCGCCTGACTGCGGTGCTTTATGTGTATGACGGACGGCGGCAGTCGACACGGTTCACCGTCCACCTGCACCGGGATGGTCTTCGATGTCTCCAGGCGAGCCGACCGGCACTGCGTCAGTCGTATGCCACCGTGGGCGCCGATCTGTAATCCCGCCTGAATCACAACCATGGCATTGATCAATGTCATCAATATCCGGGACTGGTTTTATCACCATCGTCATCATCATAGTCAGAAGTGACCAACAACCATCTCTATCTCCAATAATCATAAGCGAGTCTGCACGATGCT
>Ga0209782_1001103_pt1 | contig 13549 bp, 10 predicted proteins | sample WorMetmaBAHAMAS1_FD_187390 | JGI IMG/M metagenome (GOLD analysis project Ga0209782, IMG submission 187390) | Marine gutless worms symbiont microbial communities from Max Planck institute for Marine Microbiology, Germany - Inanidrilus... | ecosystem: Host-associated > Annelida > Digestive system... | reverse complement strand
GGCACGGATGGTCTTAAGGGCATAAAAAGAACAAGCACTTTTTGTGACCAGGGCAGAGATGTGGTGGTGGAATGTTAAGGTGTGACTGACACATATACCGAACGTGTTTATTTTATCAACCCGTTTGATATTGACGATGATAACTTTGCTATTTTCATGTTACGCTCCAATGTTTATCCTGTATACGTCTAATTTGCCGTACTTCTGATAACACTGTGTTACGGTCTTTTTCTATTATGTGTGCACATGAGTATGGTAAAATATTGTCAAAACACTCTATCTATAATTTACGGTCTAATAGTGATGATTTAAAGAGCAGTTTATGGCGACATTTTGTGGACACAGCGATTTTTTAGTAGAGTATGAACTGTAATTTTAGCTTGTAATCTGTTTTTGTGTTCTGTTTTGCGAATGTATTTTTGTATTTTGTGTATATAATTGTATTTTTGTCTGTGCTGCCGTTTGGCGTAATAAAGGATAATATACACAGGTACGGGCAACCCGAACGTGCTCCAGCAGGTGGAATTGCCAATACTCGACAGCTACCCGCAGTCGGCCTGCTATGAGGAACACAAGCTGTGCGCTGGTCCACTGGAGGCCAACAAGAGTGTATGCTTCGGAGACTCGGGTGGTCCACTGGTCTGCAAACTGGGCGACAAGTGGTACCAGTATGGCATCAGCGCCTTCATCTGGACCTGCACTGCTGCTGGCTACCCGTCCGGCTTCACCGACGTCGCCCATGTTATGCCGTGGATCCAGCATGCCACTGGAAGTCAGTGTGTCTGCGTACTGTTTTATTTATTGGGCCCATTCCATGGGGCCATAGCGGTCCCCTCTGTCACGCGTTGTTGTTGTCGTTGTCGTTGTCGTCGTTGTCGTGGACATCGATGAGCAGGCGGCGCGCCACAGTACCGCCAGCGACATCCGGTGAATGGGCGTGAGGCGGCTCGTTGTGGCGAATGGGCCCAACATTTTTCAAATGATTCTTGTTTACTTGTTTATAATTTGCCATCAAGCATACGTCAGATACATGTACACGTATATTCAGCTGTATACAGAGAAACGGCAGGAAACAAGGCAGCATTAACTGCGGTAGTCGCTGCCCTATAAAATTTGAAAACTAATAAAAACACAACATAAGAGGCAAAAGACAAATACCAATAATAACAAGAAGCATTGAAAAATGTTGGACCCATTCGCCACTGCGAGCCGCCTCACGCCCATTCACCAGATGTCGTTATCGGTATGTGACGCGCGCCGCCTGCGCATCGATGTCCACGACGACAACGACAACGCGTGACAGAGGGGACCGCTATGGTCCCATGGAATGGGCCCAATAATACTGCTGACACTGATAATACTGCTAACTCTGTACTGTTAATTGGCACTTGAAGACGCATTATTGTGTTGAATGAGAGTAGCCGGATGGCTCTGTTTCACAAATAGGCCTACAAGCAGTAGGTTTGTAGAGTCAGAATCCAGACATAGGCCTAGATCTACTGCCAACAGTTGTCAGGGATGTTTACAAGAGCATTACACTATATTTAGTGCACAGTATTCTTCGGACGACTGGACGCGTGCACGATTTTATGTAGGGCTGTGCAAATTAACGAGTAATTATGTGATTAATCGTGGGAAATTTTTTTACGATCAAAGAAAATTTTAATCTGTAAAATTTCGATCAAAATCATGTCACTATCAACAGACTATGAACTGCAACATCAGTTCCACGTTAACTCAGCTGGTAACACTGTCAAACAGAAGCAAGCATCCCTATCTCCAGAGAACGTGAATACCTTAGTTTGTGTCTGAGACTGGATGACAAACAATTGAACAGTTGTCTTGTTAATGACAGCTGTCAACTGCTTTAATTTGTACCTTGGGTTGAGTTGAGCAAGGTTTAACGTCCCACCAAACATATTATAGGTCAAAAGACCCAACCAACAGTGTAAAAGCACTAAAGGAAGGGAAGTCCTAAGGACAAGGCTTCAATCCCATTAGGTCCACCCCACTGTGCTGACAATAACACAACATGCAGTATGAAAAAAAACACAAAATTTGTACCTTGGTCAACGACTGAAAAAAATTAACGTGTTTTCAGTGGATTTCTTTTATACCGGTATAATTTTTAGTCGTGCCTCTCACACGCTGCGAGACGCGACTTAAGTAGTCACGTTTCTGTCCACGACAAAAAAAAATTGTCGCCGGCCCAATCGACCCCTCCCCCGCAAATCACCCAGAGTGAAAATTCAGACCAAGACGGACCAAAAAGTCCAATGTAAGGGGGGGAGTCTAAAGTTAATATTTTTTGACCAAATATGGCTGCAAAGTTTCAAATTTAATTGGCTCATATGAGGATTCACGGTAAAATTTTGGACCATGTGTTAAGAGGCGCGACTCTATATCGCTAGGTATTCTAGTTTAATCGAAAGTAACTATTAATTAATTGTTAATTATTGAACAGTTAACTATTTAAAAATTGTTAATCGTTACTAGCCCTAATTTTATGCATTGTTCACCTCTCCTGAGATTCTCCTCATTCGGACCGATGTTTAAATTTCGATACTTAACGGTCCAATTCGACATTTCAAAAAGCTTAATCTGTCTTCATGTGTATGTGTACTTCTGAACAACTGGAAAAAGCCCACGTGTCAAAACGAACCGTTAACATGCCGGCGATGTGCGACAAAGATGTGTGGTCACTGTTGTGGGTGTTATGTGTTTTTTTCCTTCGTTTGTTCGTCTTAGTTAACCTATTTTTCTTTAGTAATTAGCTTTATATTTGTTTATCATGTTCAATTTCTATTAATTGTTACTACCAGCTGCTGGTGAATTCAACGTTGTTATCGCAGTGTCATTTGTCAACCGTATAGTATGTTGATGTGTTGTAGTTGGAGCAAGTACGCGAATGGTATGTAGCCTAATTAACGCACTATATTCATTGAATTAATTCTTCATATTTCCAGAGTTAGAACGGAACTATGTACAGCATATTTACTAACTTGTGATAGCGGCAGGATCATCACATCACATCACATGGAGAAGACAGAAGCAGGCCTCCAAAGGCCTCTTTATCTGAGAAATAGACGTAAAACTAATACTTTATAATACATAAAATAACTACATTACAACAGTGCGGTTTCCGATGCCATGGAGATCTGCTGTAATCATAAAGTTAGTTAAGCTGCTTTTTTGTTATTTATTGTATGATTGTTTTTTTTCTTTCTTCTACCAGAAATGGTGAAATAAAGTTGTATATAAAAACATCTTGATTAGACCAAAATCTATCTAACCGGTTCTTAAAAGTGTTAACTGTTTCAGCAGAGACAACATGATCAGATAAACTGTCCTATATGGGGATTACCCGGTTAGTAAAGTTGAATTTCCTTAAATCATAATGACAGTGATGTTGAATAAGTTTATGTCTATTTCTCCTAGTCCTAATCAAGTCCTCTGATAGTTCCCTAAATTCCATCACAGTATCAGTAAGCAAATAATTTTCCTCTGAAAACATGTGTGCATTCGCAGAAGCCCAATGGTTTAGAACCGCCAGTTCATCGAACCAAAGCGAAGAAGAAACATCATAACAAGGATGATTCAAAGCGGCCCAGTCATCCAGTTTGGATGGAGAAGGAACCACAGCCACTTCCGCCGCCGGTTTATAAAGAACCACACAACAAGGATGGTTCAAAACCGTCCGTCGATGAGTACCAGATGGAGAAAGAACTACTCGACCTGCTACAGCGAGAGTTTGCTGATGAAAACAGCGGGGTATGACGACTTTTATCTCATATTCATTGGCTTGTTTCACTACAGACACGACTAGTTGACTTTCGGAAGACCAGTGATAGGCAACTGCGTTACTTATTATGTCAGCTTTTGAGCGCACTATAAATATTCTATATCTTATAGATGACGATTTAAAAAGGCCGGCGCTTTTATCTTCGTTTACTATCAGTAGGCTATAGCCACACGATAGAAAATTATTTGCTTACTGATACATGTACTGTGATGGAATTTAGGGAACTATAGCCTACTGATATAACGAAGATAAAAGCGCCAGCCTTTTTAAATCGCCATCTATAAGATAATTTATAATGCGCTCAAAAGCTGATATAGTCAACTTAATCCACCGCACTGTGCCATATTTCGAAATATAATGAGAGAAACTATAAACAAAAACCGAACAATCTCATACAGAAGTACCGGAAACAGTCGGGAAACCGTGGAGTCAGTCCTATAGTTGACCGATGGTTCCAGAATATCGTTGTTTCTCATATGTCATCGTAAAATTTCGCCATGGGGATGGGCAATTTTTGTGGGAAAAGGGGCGGCGCAATGTAGGCTAATGTAGAAGTAAAATGTACATGTAGCATCAAGGGTGTCGACGCGGCCTGTTCCCAAATTACTTCGTGCAATCTTTACCGGCCGCCGTTAGCACGGGAGGTAATGCAATCGCCTCGTCCGTCTGTCCGTCCGTCTCTTTCCACTCTAACTTTCGAACCGAGTGACCTCTGACCTTAACCTTTTGCGTGCATGTGTATGGGTCATGATGATAGCTCTCGTGGGATTGAAGATCGAGGTCAGAGGTTAAGGTTATGGTTGAAAGCCGTCGGTGGAACCTCTAACCTCATTCGAGGACAGTTTCCTAGTGTTAACGGTTGTTGTAGCTGTTACAGGTGCAGAACATGGTCGTTTATAACTTATATACTATGTATGTGTGTTGTAGGGCTAAAAGACCCATCACATCATCATCACATCACATGGAGGAGACAGAAGCAGGCTTTCAAAGGCCGCAGGCCTTCAAAGGCCTCTTTCTTTATCTGAGAAATATAACCCATAATACACGTATATAATGCATAAAATACTGTAACTACATTACTATAGTGCGGTTCCTGATGCCATGGAGATCTACTCTGTAATCATAAAGTACATCCTGATTAGACCAAAATCTGTCTAACCGGTTCTTAAAAGTGTTAACTGTTTCAACAGAGACAACATGATCAGATAAACTGTTCCATATGGGGATAACCCGGTTAGTAAAGTTAAATGTCCTTAAATCATAATGACGGTGATGTTGAATAAGTTTATATCTATTTCCCCTAGTCCTAATCAAGTCCTCTGATAGTTCCCTAAATTCCACACACGGTATACATAACAGAGAAGATTACTGAACCACGTTGTCTGTGAACGCTGTAGTCTGCTGCTTGCTTATGCTTACTTGATAGTAGTAGTCTTCGGTGATGGCTACATTTACTGATTTTTGTCTGTTGACAATCGACGACAATCACGTGTAGCTTGTAGTCGCTTTGTTGCCTACTCAATGCTGGATCTGAAGTGTTACCTGCGACCTGAGCTGCCACCCACAGTGCCGCTACTATAGAATGTGGTCGTTATCAAAGCCAATCAACGGAACTGCTGCTGTTGTTACTGCTCACCAGCTAGCCACTTAGGTCGGGTTGCACCATCCATAACTTAAGTAGTCCTTAAATCTCCACAATTAACTCCAGACTTAAGTTGAGATTAGTATAAACGCGCGTTGCACCATCGCCACTTAACTGCTAATTAAATGGAGATATAATTGGCGATTTAATGACTACTTAAAGTTAAGTGGTCATTAGCTAAGTGACGATTTAAATGAGGTTGGTGCAAGCCGCTCTTAGCCTGCATTGCTTATCTCTTCGAGGGATTGCAACTTGTGCCCAAAAGTAGCTGGCGTCATAGAAACACAATAAAACATCAGTGACCAGTTTATTTTTCTAAGTAATCTCCGCGAACTTCAGTATACTTATTCCATCGTTTGTGCAGATTCTGTATTCCAGTCTTGAAGTCTCAAATAGAGTTCATCTTCCCCCCTCCACGAAGAAAGTTCACCACAGACTCATATATGGCACTGTCACTTGAATATTGTTTGGTACGTAACTTTCCTTAGTCAGTTTAATGTTGCTATAAATCTAAATTTTGCCCTAAAATTGGTTGCCACGGAAACGTCCCTTGGGTAATTGGACAAAAGGTCCAGATCGATCATTTACGAAGAAATGCCTATCATTTGGTGAAAAAATTGTAAAAATCGGTCCAGTAGATCCTGAGATAATTGGTTTCCAAGAATTCATTTTAAAAATAAATAAATTAATGCAAGGCAAATCCGACTATGTAGCGTGTTCAGCGTCACAGTGTTGACCCCTAGCGAATACTAATGAAACACAATTACTGATTTCCACAGTGCCTAGCAGCCCCGCCCCCTAGCAAACGTAGCTTAACTAACCGTCTTAAAATTATTGACACATGCTGTAACATTGGTTAAAACTGGTTGCGATGGCAACTTCCCTTAAGGAATCGGGAAAAAGAGGTCCAAATCGATCATCTACGAATAAATACCTATCATTTGGTGAAAAAAAAATCGTGAAAATCGGTCCAATAGATTCTGATATAATTGGTCTCCGAGCAATCTTTTAAAAAGGAAAGAAATTACGGAAGGTAAAACATATAGCCCTTTCGGTTGTTTGCCAAGCGGGCTAAAAATAGTCATTTACAAATTAAAGCGCCATACATGTATGAACTGTATTGTTTTACGACTAGTATATACAAATCAATAAAAATCGCTGATTATTACGCGTTCGGCTGATATACAAAATAATATAAAACTGGCTGCTAATTGTCATACACGATAATAACATCAAGTTACTACTCATAAACCTCGTGAACGTTCTGTATGTTCTCACACACTGTAAAAATATCCGTATATCGACCGACATTTTGTGACGAGTTTCGACATTTTAACGGAACCGATTCCGTATATGTTTGTATCCGTAAATCGAAGGAATAATGAAATGAAACCCGGGCTCATTGCAATAATTTACTCTTATAAATTGTATGATCAAATTTTTCTGGTGGTAAAAATATTTCACTTCATCTTGAACTTAAACGGTCGCATAAGTACAGTGCATAGAAAACGGGTGGTTTTGTTGACCCATCCTGTACGATGGATTCTAAAAAAAGTTTTTCCAAATAGGCTAACAACACGGCACATACACAATTACATACAACTATCTCTGAGCAAGTTCTGTACAAAACGAATGGCTCCAAATTCCTCACACAAACGACGAGCGAACAACTAAAATATCAAACAGCTGTCAACATCTAACTCTGGAGATTTGCAGAAAGAAAATTTCTGCCAAAAAAACAAAATAATCTCAAAACAATGCAAATCAATGTTACGGTAGTTGCATATATTCGATATGTTGCTATGCACGGAAACTAGCAGCAGGACGGGACATAATCTGATGCTTACACTGTAAAAAATATCCGTACATGTGGGCCCGGTATCATTATCCGTCGATTTACGGATACAAACGTATACGGAACCGGTTCCGTAATTCCGTTATAATATGGAACTCTTGCATAAAATACACGTTTATACGGATATTTTTTTTTACAGTGTAGGCCTATAGCTTATAGATAACGGCAGTGGTTTAGATCTGGTGCTGGAATTCTGGAAGACGGAAAATTGTTTTTTTTTTCATTAATAATGGCGTGTTTTATGCTTGTTACTGCCCTTGTCAGAAAAAAATGTTAAGTTTTCCACCCAACGTGGTAATTTTGTGAAATGAAGATATGTACAGTAGTGTGTTGTCTAGTTTTGGTAGACATTTGTCTTACAGCTATCACAGCTAGCTTAGACAGCGCATTTTTACCGCCCGACGCTATACTAGTGCGGTATATGCCGTCGTCGTGGGTCTGTATGATTGTATGCCTGTCGCACCTAGTATTGTATAAAAACGGCCAAATCTAGGATCACGCAAACAACGCCACACCATAGTCCAGAAACGATTTTTCTGTTGCCAAAGATCTCGACGAAAGTTGAACGGAGTTATCCCCAACTGAGGCGTCAAATGCAGGTGGGGTAGGTTGAAATCGGCGACTATCGCCGAATAACTAGCTATAACGCGAAAACGGTACATGATACACGATAGATGCAAAGTTTCCATTAAAGTCGAATAGGACGTCATTATTGCACTCTATCGAACGGTTATGTTACCGATGACCTTAGGGGAACCCTAACCCACCAAACCACCCCGGTTTCTGCATTTTGCGTCACCTTTCGTATCCTTGCAGTGGGCGAAGATAGAGATTTCCAATTTGGTATACAGGTTGATCGAAGATAGTCCCAGCCTACGGACGACAAATTGTCCCTGAATGGGGCGTGTTTACGTCACGTGACCGATTATAAATTTTTGGGGCACCATTCAACTCAGGAATAATTTTTTTTTACACAGAGAGATCAAGTCTTGCCAAAGAAATGACAAATAATCCCCAACAAGGGCGTGGTTGGGCTCACGTGACCTATTTTTGTAGAATTAGAAAAATTTCGCCATGGCACGCCATTAAGTGAGGTCAACAATGCTGTCGACGGTGGACCTCTGTTGATTGCACCTATGAAGGTAGACGCCAGTGATGCTACACACTAACATCACTAAGGCTCAAGCTCCATCCGTTCGATTTGTTGTGTCTTTGTTGTAATCTTTTTTGTTTATGTCCGCAACAAATCAACCAAGTAGATTTTAAGCCTCACCGTGCACGTATGTACTAATAATCGACAGTTGTCGATCATTGTAGCAGTGTGCTTTCACTATTGACTGACGCTTGTTGCCTGGTGATTACACTCGTTGTGCAGCGGGAAATAATCGCTTTTGCGTGAAGCAGCGTCGCGCGGTCCATCGGCGTTAGCAGATATACTAATAATCGTATTGTAATCGCATTGTAATGCGAGTAATCCAGTGGCTGAAATTTTGAAACGTGTCAAAATCCGAGGGGGACAATTTGCGTTAACGTTCCCCTCACTCCAAATTCCGCCCCCCCCTCATGCAGGCCCTTGAATAATGGAACTGGGAGAACAGTCAGTGGTGTCACAAGTCAACCGAGGGACCATAGCAAACAACAAGTGTGTCGGCCCTCCGACAGAAGGGCCGAACCGTAGGCTGACCGCGTCCGGTGCTGCCCTGATGAGTCAGCTTGAATATCCTGGCTGCTGAGGTGAAACAGACAGACAGACGGACATACACCAGACGACGCTTTACGCTTACCGCTATGTACGCGGCCAGCGTTAAAAAATAGCTCACGGACCCCTGTAGAATCTTGGGAGTTTTTTTTGGGGGGAGGGTCGCGGGACTTCTATCGACGCTTATCAATAGGCAGTCATGCCACTGGAAAATCCGTGGCATTAGAAACATTCAGTGTAAAAACGCCTCCACCCAAGACGCACAAGAACCTCTGTCTCGATATTATGAACAAACCGATTGTTTAACAGCATCGAAATATTATGATCAGGACTAGCACAGTCTCTGTATTACGATTAAAACGGTTTGATGAACGCAAAGTGTCGTAATGCACCAATATTTTTACATGCATGATGCCATTACCACTGAAATTATGCACAGAGTTTACAACGATAAGCATAACCGCTGTCCGTGTTAACAATATAACTCAATTAGCAACAACGGTCAAACTACAGTAATTTCTAGAGGTCGCCAAACATTCTAGTACCCTGACAACAGTGGCGACAATGACATACATGTATTCACAGTACTATCGACTGCTAGTTCAACTAATAGGTAAAGGTAAAGGTAAACAATACCGACTACTACCGTACTCCATAATAATAATAATAAGGGACGTGACAGTAACATGCCCACTGGCTGACTCATACATAAATGCAGCCGCCCGAGAGCCAGGTGCGGCGGCAGAGCTTGCAGCTCTCCGCAAGGAGGAAAAGTACGCTGAGCTTGATGGCCGGTACATTTTTGAGCCGATCGCCATTGAGACCCTGGGCGTCTTTAACACATCAGCCCGCCAGCTCTTATCCGATCTCGGTAGAAGGATATCCGAGAATTCAGGGGAGACTAGAGAGGCGAGTTTTTTATTTCAAAGATGTTCGGTGCTCGTGCAACGTTTCAACGCCATACTGCTTCATGATAGTCTGCCGACCTATGACTGCACTGACTGAATGATCGTACCCATCTTTTGTATCTATCTTAATTTTTAGACTCCCTCGGGATCAGTAGGTACCGAGGGTAAAAAAAAAATAATAATAACAATAACGATATCATCATCATAATCTCTGCAAGCACAACACAAATCTACTGCTAAATAACTGACAAAAAACATTCTCATGAACCATGAACTACAGCAATAAAACAAAGTGCATTTAAAACACTAATTTGTGAATAAATATTGTCAATACCAGCAAGTTTCCCAGCAAGCTGAGGATCAGTTCAGCTGCCGGCCAATCAGGCTTATTGACAGTCGACAAGAGATCATAGACAAAATTTTCAAACAAAGGTCGATAATCTTCCTCGCCTTTTGACGTACATCTGCAGAACAATCAATCACACCACAGCAGTGCAAAAAGAACACGAGCAGAGTGTTAACAAAACAAGAGTACGTAAGCTGATGAAATTCGAATGACACAGCCGTGAACTACTTCACGTCAGATCACATGGTACCACTCACTTGGCAAGAAATACGGCAAGAAAATTATGTGCAGTCCTCATCGCAGTCTCATAGGATGTCAGTATCATTACTTCTTCATCAACCTGCATAAACAATACAGGTAAATGTCACTGCAAGCAACCAACATACAAATACAGAATCAATTAAATTAATCAATCAATCAATCACTCAGTCAATTTTTAATGTGGCCACTGCAAGGACCATAGATGGGCAATGTTAGTAGACAACGTCAGGATATGATTGCTGGAATAAAAAAAAACATTTAACAGCCAACGAAAAGTTGACAGTAAGTTTGCCGCAACGATGTCAGTTGGTAATATGCAACAACTCACGACAGAACAATTCACAAGAAAAAACTAACACTACTATAACTGCAACTTTCTGATTCTGTGTTAATTTATGACAGAAATATAACACTGAGAAAGCACAAGTCAGACAAATACTTCATAATTCTGAGAAAAGCAATTGCCGTAGTAGTGCTAGTGTGACCAGTAAAAAAACTGCTATTGAATTCATAATGCAATAATCTACAAGAGTATTAAGTTTTCTGAGCATTAAGACATCAAAATCTTAAATTACATACAAGATCATTTTTCTTTTTGGCTAGACCAAGCTCATCTAAGTCTTGACTCTGCAGTTGGTCACTGTTGATATGAGAAGGTAACTTGACCACACACTGAATTAACTGCAGTGCTAACGCAGTAACCATCTGTATTTGTTCGTCGGAATTTAACCTTCACACAAACAAGCCACAGACTGCTAAACCATCCACATGATAACAATCACTATAACAAGTCTATCTGTATAAATTAATTCTATCAAATCTTGGTCCAACTTGCGAATTCAAGAAATAACATATTTGCTTATGAGCATGAGGTTTCAAGTTACTCGAAAATTCCAATCCTTGGCGTCTTAACAAAACGATACCAATCTTTTATAAATTTTGCCATATTACATTACCAGTAACTTTAAACTGACATTGCAGGCTTATACAAATTGCAAGTGCATAGTTATGTCTTCTAGTTATGCTTTTGGTAGTTTTATGAAATGTATTATGTATGCACATTTATATCACACTGTATTATTACGTAATTAGTAAGTCGGTCAATGACCATAAAGATGAAATAAACAACTACTACATTGTGGTTAAAAAACTGGACCCCTGTTATAGTTTTGAATAACTTCAACGATTATTAGTCAATATCAATAATATTTAGTTCAGTGAATTTATAGTCGTCAGCCCTTCATGTAAGTAATGATAAGTTGTGGTAAAAATGGGCACCAGCTTGCTTTATTTTCATGATAGCAATATACAGATGACATGCTAATTGAGGAAATGTGTCTATGCAAAGGAATTCATATTTTATTTTTAAAAATCCAAATTAAGTTTACAAATTTTGGAGCTAACAAACTGATGAAAGAATTTGCATAAAAGGATTAAAAAAGACCATACTGAATGATTTTTAAACATTTAAAAGAAGAACTAAAGCAGCATTTGACAGAAGCCTGGTCTGGTGTTCAGCAGAAAGTTGCTGATAAACAGATGACAAATGGTACTGAAGAAGTCTAGCTTGAGTCCGTGTAAATAAATGCCATTTAACATTTAGCAAAATGTCCTCTGTTTACGTTTTGACAATAAATGGCTCAACATTTCATAATCTGGTATAACATCTTACAGTAATGCAAGAGTCTGGTTTTTGACACACAGTTTAAATTGCCTGCCATGGAATTAACCTAAGCTTGTACACCATTTTATCAAAATTCTCAAGCTACACATGTAAACACTGGAGACTCTTTGTAGATTCTGTGTACCAAAAACTATTGATACTGACCAATACTTGTTGAAATTATTTGAAAATATAGCAGTTGTCTGGTTTTTTGAACCACAGTGTACATATGAACTCACCTGTAGCTTCTGAGGTTCTTTTTGCTAGATGGCAGACGGGCAAGTGATGATAAGATATCTTCGAGGATTAGCCGCCGATGCTTCTCGTATCGACTGAATACCTGTACAAGATAAAATAATAACCACTGCATCTTCATAAAATTAAAGGTGTGCCTATTCCCAATCGATAGACTGGACTTAATCACATGTGAGTTTTTTGAAAGCAATGCAGCATCACTGGCTGAATAGCTTTCCTGATGTCACAAGTAAGGATTATTGATTATTATTATTGATTTTTCTATTATCGAACTTTTTTTATCGTTCTCGTTTTCCTAAAATCAATCATCGTTACTGAAATTGCACTAGGCCAGTTTGCAAGACACTACGCATAGCCATTTCAATACAACACTGATTGTGATGGGTGGACGGACGGGTGACGACGTATATATTATACAATTCATGCCGCAAGTTTGCTTAAAATCATAAATTCTGACATTAATTACACGAATCTGTGCTTTGAAATGGGTGTGATAAACAGCATAGTTAAGATGGTGTTGGCACATTGCTAAAATTCAACTGAAACCCAGAGTCTGGTACGGCATTACAGCTATTGCACACGCAACGGTACCGGTACAGGTCGTAATAAACTGAGAAAGTGAATAGCTGTCGTTCTTCTCTCACTGCAACGAAATATAAGTGATATGGACTTTCGACGTACGTTCATCAACAATGCAACCGGGTGCAACAAAACGTTGATCAACAATCGTGATCACATAATGAAGTAGTGACCATGAACTTGTTTGTAAACAAAATGTTTTCACTTTTTAGAGTTTTAAATCACCTTAAAAACAGATGTATAATGGATTATTAGCAAGTTTAAACAGAGCCTTTGTCTTTAGTACATATACGCAGGGCCGGATTAAGGCTTTGGAGGCCCTGGCGCACTGAGAAAAAATGAGGCCCCTCCCAAATTTTTAATTACAAAAAAGTACATTTGACGTCACGTTAACTTGCGTAGTAGTGGTGGGTCAATATATCATGTCCATATTGAAGAATCATATCGAAATCGAATCGATATTGAAAATCTATGTCGATATTTTTGGAATGTTGTCGCCCGTGTCAAGTATCAGTAAATTACATTAATCGTTATAAATT
>Ga0209782_1001102_pt1 | contig 13556 bp, 6 predicted proteins | sample WorMetmaBAHAMAS1_FD_187390 | JGI IMG/M metagenome (GOLD analysis project Ga0209782, IMG submission 187390) | Marine gutless worms symbiont microbial communities from Max Planck institute for Marine Microbiology, Germany - Inanidrilus... | ecosystem: Host-associated > Annelida > Digestive system >... | reverse complement strand
CTCTGCATTATTTCAGTTGCCACTTCCATAAGTGAAGTGCATGCTGCAGTGAAATTTTAATAGCAGTGATATTAAGTGAACTGTGTAGTTGCACATCAATTGTAAATCAGTCAGTCATTCATTTCAGTCAGGCATCAAAACCCATCAAATATGAAACTTCAAAACAACATACACAGGACGGAAAGAGAGACAGGAACCTGAGATAGACCAGTTCATGAGAGGATGAGAATACAGAGGGGTAGCCATACAAAAGCAGTCTTCACTGAGAAATCTGTGGCATCAATGAGGTAATATTGATATTTATGATAATAAGTCATATTCAAAATTTGTATGGGGAGCTATAGCCACACCCTAGCAGTATATTAGCAGTATACATGTTACTACTTGCTGAGTTGATGATGACAATAGTAATACATGTGGATTGGCTGTTGCAGGTCCATGTAATACTAGTCAGCTGCAGTGTGTTGCCCAGCGACACTCTGCTTCTATGCTGCAGTCACCAGCTTCACCAGTTAGCAGTTCAGATACGTACTCGAGTGAGTCGACAGAATCACGTGCTAGTCAGAGCCTTGAGGTACATACGGTGGACACCCACTACACCAGCGTTGACGTCTTCCATGCTTATTGTGCACTGGCCGTTGTGAGGCACAGACATTCAGACTGGCAGTGCAGACGGACCTGCTGCAGTGATGAGTTGACTGCACACCGAGCAGCCGGTCTTTGCCGTCTGTTGCTGTGGGACGTGGACATGTGTCGTCGTCGACATTCTGCCGACGAACTCGTGTACATTCGCCAGCAGCAGACTGTCTCTATCTCACGCTCAAATCATGATCCATTGGTCACTGATGCAGACCAGCAACCAATGAACCAGTCCGACAGTGAATATGATGGCAGCAGTACCAGTAATGTCAGCCAAGTCACTGATAAATTGTCGCGTCAGTCGATGCTATCAAGCACTTGTGTGAAATCAGACTTTGATGTGACAGCTGTGAACAGAGTGGAAGTGAACGCTATCAGTGACATGGAAATATCAAGTCCAGGTTTGCAACAGTGTCGTGAACGGCAGACACTGCCAATTGATGTCGTATCCGCTCAACATCAGCCATCTAAGGAGTTACTGCATCAAGAGGCGGACAGACTACGTCGTCTGTGTGACAGTGTCAGCCAGCACACGGTAATTACTTCTCATGCTTCTGTTGTTATTTCTTGATACCTTGTGGCTTAATTTACAGAACATAAAGTAAGCACTGTCTTTGTGCCTGTCAGTGTGCACACAGAATACTGGTGTGTGCAGGTTGTATTTCTGGCTACATTCATGCCACTGATGTTGCTGCACAATGTCCAGACATGGACTGCTGATAGCTGTCTGCTCATATTTATGTATTGACTACCCATTGCTGCAAAATAATCCTAAAATAACTGCTGCCTTGTAAACAGTTAATTTGACCTTGTTTATCGTTGTGCTCACTTCTCGTCCAAACTCGTCTCTGATATAGCCATAATTGTGCTGGAAAGGGACGTTATATACAAACTAACTAACTAACTTCTCAGAGAATTGTTAGGATTGTAACCAGTTAGTTCGGTAACTAGAAAGGTATAGTCAGATGACGTGGACATGTGGAACACCTAAATGTATCGTACAAGGACGGAAATAGAACTGATGCAGAGGGGAAGCCTAAAGATGATACTAATGGGGATACGTAAAGGTTTTGTCTGTTCTAAGTGGATGAACAAGTGCAGAAAGACAATAAATGAGACACATGCAGCCTCACTGTGAAAAGACTAGAAGCATCTGAAAAATGTTGGGCCCATTTGCCACTGCGACCCGCCGCACGCCGCTGTTTTACATTGCCATTCACCAGGTGTCGCTACTGTCGACACCACTACCAAGATGAGCCGAAGCCAGCTATAGCTATACCGCAGGTGGCGTGCGACAGTAGCGACACCTGGTGAATGGCAATGTAAAATCGATGTCGACGACGACAACAACGACAACGCGTGACAGAGGGGACCGCTATGGCCCCACAGAATGGGCCCAATAAGACATCATACAGTCATCAATGTAAAGTAATCAGATTATACAACCACTGCACGTATCCGAGTGCTTCACACTCAAACACGTGTGGCGCGATAAATGTCCCAGTGTGAAAGCACTATTAGTTTTTGGTTTTATTTACTGTGAAAATTGCATATTCAGGTATTGCTAACTCGGATGTCAGCATTAGAGTTAGAGATATAAAACATTTTCTGAACCCCAAACATGACCATATTCCAGCCATGCAGACCCAATTTTGTGGGTTAGAAAGTGCACAGCAACTGTTAGAAGTTTTGTAATTTTTATTCTTGTACAGCATATGCCTAGTTGCCACCGTTGTCATTACTTACTGAGCTCGGTTGGCAAGTGTGAATGTTGTTGGTGACTGGTGATGTCGAACAAGCTGTTAGTCCGATGCGCGGTCATCTTCAGCATGCGTTATTAGCTAACATGGTATCAGTATTGTAGCATGCCATTCTACTTTCAGGGGTCCATCTAAAGTGTCCACTGTCTCTTAAATTTGTTTTCATTCATTTATATTTGTGATATAATTTTCAGTCCTATTTGGTAGACACTGTAGTACATTAATGAACACTTTAATAACCCGCAGTTACTTTGTTATCTGGTGTATGGCCAGAAAAATAATACTGTACTTTACCAGTCGATAATTACTAGATGTGCAGATATAAACTACTGCAAAGTAGTATAGATAGAATGAAGATAATGAACACAAACTCTTTAGTTGCCGCAATGAAGGTAGTTTCATTTGCAGTTCAACTGTTTTGATTATTGATGGTTGTGATGAACAATATTTGCTGTTTTGCAGGGATTTCCTCACCCTCTTCACTCGGCGGAGTTAATACTTCAACTTATCAGTAAAGTCAAGAGTAGACCTGTAAGTGGTGGCGATGCTGTGACGGAGTATTTAGCTGATGAAGACAGCAGTCTGATTGACAGAACAGTTACATATCATGCTGCTGATGAAATGAGCCTTCTTGCAACAGTTGCTGACGATGTACGACAGTGGGCTTTGAAGCATGCGTACAGTTCACAATGGACTGAACACTTTCAGTCCAGTTCTTAAGAATCTTTTGTGTGTGCCACCTTTGGAGTAATTCTGTCATGTACTCTCTACTTGGATAATTTCAACATTTAGGATAATTTGAATCTTTTGTTATGTTCACACACAGCACTATAAATTACCAGAATATTAACAAACCGATTTTAGTACGATTTAATTGACGAACTGCCGGTGGAAAAACGACATCTGAGTAAATTGATCATTATCTGCCGCATTTAATGCCGGATTAAATTAACGGGAGATTAATTTGCTGTGGAAAAACCGGACCTAAGTCGAATAGATCTCCAGCAGTAGTTATGGCCTTGATGAGCACAGCTGACAGCTACATGTTCACAGCTGCCTGATAGGAAGCATAGCTAAAACATCTGCATAAATTTCACGGTCATCTTGCTGATGCTACATTTTAGGTTTACACACATGATGTGCTGAGTATTAATGAGTTCTCAGTTGCATATACTTCAGTTCGTCCTTTCATTGACCTTTGTTTACATCAGCAGTTAGCGGAGTAAGCAATGTTTATTGCAAAATAGGTGACGACAGGACTCAGACACAAGGCCATAACATACCATGCTAGCACATCACACGGATAAAATGATCTAGTATATGTGCCTGTTGCAACCAAACAGCACAATATCACTGGCAGATGCATCAGTGATTTATCCAGACATAGATTGAATGACAGATGATGCGATAGTTTTAGTGTTATAAAGACAACACAGATGACAGTCATTTTGATGGTTCATGTGATCCTGTTTGTCTGAAAGTTTCTTTACAACATAATAATCAGCTGCTCTAAAGACACACACTTTGTAAGGGAATTAATATCATTTTGAGTAAAGTAAAGGAGTTCTGCATTTAATGAGATAGTGCAGTGGCATTTATAAGGAATGTGGACAAATGCATAATCAGTGGAGTCAAATTTCTTTAGAATAATGACAGTACCAAAAATTACTAAACTTGGTTCATTTTTAACTTAAGTTATTGAAGAAATAATAGAAATAATAATTTTTGGGCTACGGTATATTATTTAAACATTTCAGGATGATAAATTCTCATTCAACGGATTATAAATTGGCAAAAAAAAGTTGGTGAAAATGGGTGCACTTTTCAGTCATCGTTTCTTGTAAACACACGGATAAAGTTCAATAGAAGGCATACAGTCATCAGCAGGTAGTCCACAAACTTTCTTCATCTCAAACCATACGAACATTTTGTTGACAACCTGTATAACAAGCAATGTGCAAAGATGTTCAGTTTACACAGTTAATATATACTACACCGTGTCCACAAAAGAGTCCAGTAGCTTTCTCATCATAACTTGCATGGTTATTTTGATTTTAAAATTTTTTTTTGCACACAAATTATGCTGACAGTTGCCAACTCAATTATTAAATTTACCCAGCACAACTGAGCCATTCTTACTTTGTGATGATGTAATAATTTGTGACATTGGGTTGTTGCTGTTGATAATGATAAACACAATGCTGTTTTCTGTTGATGATAAACATTTAATGAAAGTAGTCTGAGAAGAAAAACAGTATACTGCGTATGAGTTTCTTAAAGAATTTCCGAACAAGAAATGGTCTCGTGGTGGTTTAAATCACTTGCTAGAAAAAAATCGACAAATTTGGTTGTTTTGAATGCCTTGCCAGTGGTTGACCATGGTCAATGCATAATGCTGAAAACACTTGAGTCTGTGCAGAGTCCAGAAGACTGCCCACACAGGCATTGTTCTGTCAGAAAGATAGCATGTGAAGCACACATTTCTCGCTCATCTGTAGATAACATCATCAAGAAAAACTTGCAGATTGGACTAAACTTCATGTTTTACTTTGGTTCTTTTTTCAACTGTCTTGTATGACAAAAAAATGAAATTTTTGCACAAACGTTACTTCACATGATAAAGCAGCAAAACAAAATTGGTGTGGTGGAAAAATTTTATACGGTGATGTCCTAACAGTGTACCACACCTACCTGCCTAAAATTGTAAGTGTAGCTTTAAATTTGCCAAAATTATTGTAAAAAATCTACTGGCCCATTTTTTGTGGACACAGCGTACATAGAGGCATAGGCCTGCACTTGCAAATCCTCTACGTCTACACAAGCATACATAAAACGCATTCAGTCTCTGGAAATTCTAATATTAAAATACTAAAGTCTTCAAAGTTTTCAAGTATTAAGACTTGTCAGTATAGGCCTATGACTATAGAACATGGACGTGAAACATTCTACCTTATTTTCCAGTCCAAATCCAAGTTTGCGAAGCTTTCTGACAAAACTGCCAATCTTCTTAAACCGACTAATTACTTCAGCAATCAGCAAAATTCCACTGTAGCACAAAAACAAAATATCCTGTTGTTGAGACTTCAATATTGTCTACAATCACTGTCAAACTTAACACAAAACTTTGAAATGTAGAGAAGTACAACGTACGCCTTCAGTCACAGAAGTAAACATAAAAATATTTAGACCAAAATACCACATTTCTGGACTTGGTCAAACTATGTATTTCCTATAAATCTGGGGAAATTCTGGCAATAAGTGTTTGTGATGTCACTTCATAAACATTTATTCACAACACAATGTCTTGCTACGTGTTATGCATTTTAATCTAGAGACATCATATATAAACAGTCATGAAATTTATTATTTATTTACCCAAGTTTCAGGACTCGGCTGGCTTCGGCAAGGTACTGTACTATGTTTGTATCCATTAGTGATAGACAAAATATTGCAATATCAACACTGGCCTTCTCAAGTGGTACCTACAAAGTACAATAAGAAAACAATTATTAAGTAGAATCCATCATAAGTAGAAGCCTGCGCTTTCGTCATACTTTGACAGACATATGGCACGTTAAAAACTGCGTAATAATAATAATAATAATCACAGTTACACTGTCAACACAAGGATCATGCAAAACAGTGGCACATGACATGATGACACTGGAAGTCCATTAAAATTAAAGCTGATCGACCACTTACGTGCGACACGTTGAACTCCCCCTGATTACTTACAAACAGACAATTCCAATGGACTGGTAATGGTCATTCGCAATTACCACTGGCTGAATTCGGCAAGCCGAGTCCTAATATCGACCTGCTCCGCACCACTGGTTCAAATGGGAGAGTGTACAGTATACAATTTTCAATGTTTGACCTTGACCTCTGACGTACGACCTTGACCTAAATCCCAGGCTAGCCAAGGTCAAGGTCGATCATCATGCCAAAAATCAAGGTCAAAGGACAAACAGTTCAAACAGGACATACACGCACACACACAGACGCTACAAATCATATTATCTCCCCTGCTACGCCGTGGATAATTACTATCAAACTGTGTTTATCCTATACATGATGTAAGACAGTATAGGCACAACAGCTGCTGCTGCAAAAGCGTTTTGTTGAATCACAACATTCATCTGTATCAGCCTCATCATGGTTTTCATTGCTCAGTGCTGACATATAACAGAACAGCAACATGATAACCACAGCCTTCTTACAGTTTCCATGCTCATTAACTGGATGGAGTACAGCATGACAAATGCATGTATTGCTGTTTTGCATGGTCACATTACCAAATGTAATCTAGGTCAAATTTGGGCAATCAAATTAAATCAAATTCCACATCACAGTTAAGGACAAAATCAACGTCATTAATTCGTGTTACAAGTAACGCAGTAACTAATAAGCAGTTAGTGATATAAACAGACTATGGATACTGCTGTCAAATTTAATGTTTATGCACGCTGGATACAACTGCCAACACCCTCCTAACAGTGTCAGCTTTGAAGCCACAAGACGAGATTTCTACTAACTTTGAAACTACATGCAATAATCTCATTCTAGACTTTTGGCAGTCATCCGGCTAATTGGATTATTGGTTACATTTATGATATTTTGTATGAGACAGAAATTAATACAAGAGGCTGTTTTCACAGTGGTTAAAGAGGAAAATCTGAGGTGAGGGAACTATTTTCTGCGTGGGCCCCCTAATTTTCAGCGTGGTTCCCCAGATGCTGACGGTGAATACTCGAGGGCCATATTTGCCTGTTTCTTAGGTTTTTTAGTGTTGATAAATTTTATAACAAACACATACATGCAGTGAAGACCTTCACTGCAAATTTATTACCTCAAAACTGCTAAAGAGTCCAAAGATAAATATGAAATAGGTATCACGGAAACCGTTCCATTTCAGTTCTGTAACTTCTGTTAAGCGATTTTACACAATAGTACCAATACTGATACAAGCCAATGTCACAGACATAAAAAGTGGCATGTAAGTAAGGTGCGAGTTGGTGAAATACACACACACATAACAGCTTCCAAAGTGACTAGCATCAAAATTGCAAGTGTTACAAAGACAAATGTGCAAAAAGCCTAAGAACAGCCCTTGGCTTCAGTTCTGTTATACCATTTTACCAAATTGGATAGCACCACTGATTTGAGCACGCAAACTGCACGATCTATCGCCAATTATACTGCACATAATCGACAGAATGTTGTAATTTGGTCGTTTACAACCATACCTGTAGCATTCTGCCTACCGTTCCTAAACATTTTTACGAACTTAGAGGTGCAGGAGCGCTATCTGCCAATAATCAGATGCAGGAACTGCGTTCTCTTGCGTCCAATACCACTTTAACCACTGTCTTTTCATAATGTACAACTTCAGAATAAATTTCTGCTATAGTATGAGCACATTATTATTAGCTCAGCATTCAAGACGTTTACACTGTATTCTAGACAGTTACAGGTTACTTGCATTTGCCATGTCGCAAGCAGTCACGTGCTCATTCAGAGCGACCAAATCAAATGAATGAACCACATTAGGAACTGACTTTGCAATCTTGGCTTCACCACATCCAAAATCAGCAACCACTGCATAACTGCCACTAACAAATCAATAATTAACAAACAAAAAATCATGAGAATAACAATTTACACTGTGGTAAATAATATTCTGCAATATTCTAACAAAACAATGTCATTAACTTCCAAGCAGTCGAAACTATTTTTTCAAATGTTTTTTTTTCAGAAAATCACTTAAAGTGGCATATTTTTTCTGAAGATTCCTTCATTAGTCAGCTTAGACCCAAAATGCGATCATCTTCAGTCAAACCAATTTCTTAGATTACAAATCACTCCACTGCACTGGAAAATTTATATAGGACACAGGTAAAAAAAATAGTGACATCTCAGAAAAATACAGGATGTATAGGATACATGTACATCTCAGTTTTCATCGTGTATACCAGTGCAGTGCCTGGTATCCGACATCACCATGAACGTACAAACTGTTATTATCACATCCATTTCTAACACTGTACAGTGTGTGCCAATAAGAAACAATCCCTTAGGAAAAAATTATCGTCATAATTGTACAGATTTTATCAGTAAATTTATAGTTTTCATAGAGGACGATTCGGGTCATATATGCAGCAAATTTCGTTACAACATTTGGTTTTGTTTAAAAATTACAGCTATTTGAATCTAAAAGTATATTTTTCTAAGTAAACAAGTAAATAAACGGAGATTCTGATGTAAAAATAACAGAAAATGGACCAGACTGATATGCCAATAGATTATCATGTATAGGGTGCAATACTGGAACACTGTCATTGTCAGAGATACATACCAAAGCTGGCAAACATTATCAAGCTGAAAGACTCTTTTATTGATGATCTGGAATAATCTGCTGCAAAAGTTCATTGATATTTAGGCAATCATATCATTTCAGAACAGACCTCGGTCGTGTGTTGCTGCAGCTGGTGGACATTCTGAGCACTCTGTTAGGCCCCTTTCACACTGGAAATTAGTTTCGAAATTTATGTACATTAGTTCCTTTCGCACTAGTGTGATTCTATTTCGCAATTTAGAACATGTTCTATTTTGCGAAATTTTACAGAAGAAATTTCACTTATGGAGCGATGTAATTGGTCAATCGGCCAATGTTTACAAACATCGATATGAAGCATATATGGCTTTCGAAAGTTCATTTCCAGTGTGAAAGTGCTTCCTTTCAAAAGAAATATTTCGAATAGAATTTTGAAATAAATTTTTAATGTGAAAGGGGCCTTAAAATAGTAATGAGCCACAGGCAGCTGAAATTCATCACTGAAATGTTTGAACCATTCGTGAAAAACTGCTACTATAGGCTAATTAACTAACCCAGCAAGCCACATTTCACAATGCAATAAATCACATCATATCACACTGGCTACAGACGTACCTAATGTGTGGCTAACAGACAACAGCTGACTTACCTGATATTGATATAATCTATCATTTTGTCGACAGGATTCATTGGCCATTTTGACACCTGTGACTGAAACCCAGCATGATAGATGGAAAATGCATCTTTATCATGTGCAAACATTTTTGCTGCCTCCACACCTGTTGAGTTATACATCTGTTCATTGACAAATCGAAAACGAGCAGATGTGAGTCTATTCTTCATGCGTTCTTTCAATAAGCCACTCGAGCTGCTTGCTGTCACTATATCAGAATGCAGTGAATTACTGTTGACTTCTAAAACGTTTATGTCACCTTTTTTGCATTTTGTTGATGCAGATGCACTTTCCTGGTTAATCTGTACAGTTCTATTCTTATCAAACAATCTATCTTGCTGTAAGACTGCATCAGATAACCTCCCATTGTGCTGCAGTGCTGATCGTAGTTGATCAACATTGAAGTTACGCTGAACTCCACCAGATGAACATTTTCCAGCAACAACATGAATTTCATCTGACCTGCTATCAACAGCTCGGCTTTTCTTCAGTTCTGTGGTGGCATCAGCTTCTGAACAACGCCTTTTTCTCTTTTTTCTCTTGCTTAGCACAGAACTGTCCAGTGATGATAATTTGCATACCTCATTTGGCACAACAGATAAGAAGTTACTGATGCTATTGCTACACTCAGACTTCATACTCCTCTTTGCATTTCTGACACATTTAGCTGCAGACTTAACTTTTACATCTGGCTTCAATACTTTAGATGAGGAACTATGGTCCTGATTTATGGCATGGCATGTTCCACCATCATCTGCTGTTGCTGTCTGAGATTGCTTTTTCTTGTGCTTCTTTTTCTTTACATGTTCTAAACTGCAACACTTTTCTGAAACCTTATTCTCGAAAGATTTACAACAATCATGTGACATTACTGCTTGTGCAGTGACACTATAATTCTGCACTTTACTAGTAAATGCTTTTACAGTATCATTGACCATTGTGTCCCCTGCAATATATACATCAGACTGCTTCTTTGCATGCAAATCTATGTGCAACCTCTTTTTCCTTTTTGATGTATGCTTTTTTGCAGGTAGCTGTAAAACACAACTACAATAACTGAGTAAACTGTGTATGAAATGGTGTAAATATAATAATACATGCATTATTTTGTACTACAATACATTTTGTTACACCACATCAGTGTCTTGCAGTAATTTTAACTAAAGTACCAATAAGAAATTACATAGTATATTAACACAATGGTAATGCCACAATGCAATTTTTTTCAAAATTATGCAAAAAAAAAACAAAAATTGTCATTTTTGTGCATTTTGTTCCACTAAAAGAGGTTTCAGATAAGAACTAAACTGTGAATTTATGTGAAATATTATTGTATGGTCATTTATATCTAAAATTCGACTATTTTTCACAACTGTTAGCTAAGCATCTATCATAATGTTAACAAAAGGCACTGCAAAGAACAACACAAAATTCTCATTTCCTGTATATACTATAGCCTTATGAGTGACGCTGCCATACCAGCTGTGGTGTCACTTACTGATGTCAATCACTGCAGTCGATTGCCTTTAAAAATAACAACATTGGGGTCCTTTTCATTACACTTGTGGTTCATATGTGAAAATTACACTCAATGCACTTCAATCAATGACTGGCAAGCTTTACTCAAATAATTTTATGTTAAAGTTTGGTGATGCTAATTTTTCCTGCAACATAAAGTTTTAGTGCTAAGAAGTACTCTAGCAACAGCAATCTGCACATATCCACCTTGAATATAGATTCATTCAAAGCTTTGATAGACTTGGGTGTGTCCCAACAGCAGTCATCTGAGAACATTATTTAGCTGTATGCTGCAAAACACAAAATAATGAATATGTCATCAGTTAACCACAAAACAACCAATTTTATAACATAACACCAGCATAGTATTCTTGCATCCATTTTGCACCAACAAGTTTCTTATGATAGACATAGAATGTGCAACAGGCACAGACACTTACTTCACAAATCATGCATAGCCAAATATTGAATGTACAAAATCTACAATCTGAATAACAAACCAGTAAAATCAAATTAAATATTTTAGTTCCTTTATCGACACAATTCTACTTTTCCATGATAATTAAAATACATCTGAGAAGAGATGCAGTTTGAATTTTATGGGCATATCTAGGTTTCTACAGCTTTATAATTTGGTCACTTTGTTGGCTGATAAAAAAGTTAGAAGCCATTCACTGCAGTGGCTGCATTTACATTTTACATCATATTTTGGGGACCAATAGCTAGTGATGGCATGATACATCACATTGTATTGAATATCACAAAATTAATACGTAGACGTAGAGGATGTACTGGCGCAGGCAATGTGCCTCTTTGCCAGCTTCTCAAGTACAAATGATCAAAATATGTTATAAATTAAACATTTACTCTCGAAACCTCGCTTCGACTTCCAGTTCCATGAATTTGAATAGCATATGGGATTGTTTTCAGATACAGATATTTATCTTTAGACAAATATAATATTCTGTTCTACACTCATAAATATAAAAGCAGTTTATTTTATTTACAATATTAATGGCAATGGGTCAAAAATTGCAAAAATCATAAAATGTGATATTGTCCACCATCACATCGCTTAAATGTGAATAAATATGACACTAAGTAATATCACCTTTTATAATTTTTGCTAATTTTTTATTGCATTTTTTGATCCGTCGCCATTAACATTATGGATAAACTGTTTTCTTCATATTTATATTAACTGTTTTATTACCCATTTCAGTTCTTTTCTTTCCACATTTTCACAAAATTTAGAAGGGTAACTGAAACTTGGTTCATATGATTACAACATGTTTACCTGTATCTTCACTGTCATCTAAACCATATTTGTTTTTTAGTATGCACACAAATTGCATTTTTTTTCATTTTCAAAACGATGGCCATCCACTGTCTGGAATTAATGTATGGCATTGTGCCAGATAATATGATCCTAGTTGGTAAAACAGTTGCTGAGTTATCATGATATCTCAATTCTGAAGAATACAGTCATATGCTATCTTAATTTTTAACGTTCAATTTTTTATAACCCATTGCTTCCAGAGGGGCAATATGCTTCAGCATACCAAATTTCATTGATAACAGTCTAACAGTTTTTGAGACATCATCATTTTTCGATTTTCAAGATGCTGCCATCTTAAATTTTTAAATTTGCAAAATACTATCGGCTGGCAGGGTCCAAAAGTTTGTGTTCGGCAGTCAGGTTGCTCTCTGCTTAAGTAATCCAATTTTTTCTGGGGAAGTGGCACAGCCCCCTCCCCAGACCTCACACTTTGCATTACAAGCAGAATTATTTCACAAGCACCCCCCCTGCTAGTTGAATGTAACAGTGAATTAATTATACGAATGTATCATTGCGCAAGTGGTGTCAGCCCATCAGGATGCGGGCTCTGTGGAAATCCCAGTCATAAAGTAATGTAGGATGAAAACTTGTATTGATAAGCAGACCAGCAGGGTCTCACTAAAAGCCGACCGCACACTCTGGACTGTGCGGTCGTGTGGTCGGAGCACGCTAATTATGACCGCCGAGCGCTAATTATCTGTTGATATAACATGGGCACTGTTATGACAAAAAATGCACCAAAGAGAGTATACGATGTAGACGTCGTTGATCGTTCACAAAAACAAAATCAAATTAGGTAACGGGAATATAACAGTAGTAATGTAGCAAGTAATTTGAAATTAAATGAAACTGGAAAGAACATCAAAAGTAAGTTGGAGTTAGGTCGGGTTGCAATATCCATACTTAATTTAAGTAGTACTTAAATCCCCATGCATTTCAATGGAGATTTAAGGACTATACTTAAGTTAAGTATTGATGGTGCAACCCGACGATTGTTTGCGGTCGTGCAGGATGACCGCATACTGCGTGCAGTCGTGGTCCCAGGACTGTGCGATCGTGCGGTCGGCTTTTAGTGAGACCGGACCAGCATCTATGGAAATACAATTAGTAGTGTTACGGTCCGACGAAATACCGCATCGGACACATCGGGCGCATCGGAACTCAAGTCGGCTGTCTGTACAATTATACTGGCCTATTTTGCCTAGTTAAAATTAATGCTGATATTCACTCATTCATAGTGAGCTGCTAAAATTGTGTGTGATGTCTTAACACTACGGCGCGATATCGTAATGT
>Ga0209782_1001101_pt1 | contig 13560 bp, 9 predicted proteins | sample WorMetmaBAHAMAS1_FD_187390 | JGI IMG/M metagenome (GOLD analysis project Ga0209782, IMG submission 187390) | Marine gutless worms symbiont microbial communities from Max Planck institute for Marine Microbiology, Germany - Inanidrilus... | ecosystem: Host-associated > Annelida > Digestive system >... | reverse complement strand
GTATTTTGTTTTGAGCCACCCTGTATATTGCCTATAGTGCTTTGAGTTGATGCTGTCGGTTTGGTGTTAGGAAGTCATCTGGTCCATAAAAATGTGAGTGATAAGGATAAGCTGCTGGTATGGTTATCTTTCTGGAGTGAAGTGTGAATAATTTGCATACAGTGCAGTTGATGCCACTTGCATCTCGTAATTTCTTGCTTTATCAAAATTTGGAATGGTTTACTTTTCTGATGCCGGCTTCACTGGGTTGTCCTGGAAAAGAGGCTCTGAAAGGAGTTTTGCTGTTGTTGGTAACAGTGTTGTAATTGCTGTTCTATTTAGGCATATGCTTTTTACCAGTGTATGCATATAAATGTTGCATCATTTTTGCAGGATTTGAAATAGGACCATTTGAATGGTATCGATTTGAAACACTGCCGCTGTTCTTTACACAACTTATTTCAGCATATGAGGGGATTGGTTGTGTAAGTAGCATGTGCTTTTATGTATAATTTCATCTTTATATTTTTTTGTGGTAGTTAGCTATCATATCATGGAGGTTATTCAGTGTGTAGTTCATTCATTTTAGTGTACTTTGTTGATATTGAAATGAAGCATGTTTTTCATTTTTTCTCTATTTGTGGTATATATGTGCATGCAGATATTACCAATACACTGCAGTATGGTGGGTTGCCGGCGACTGTTACATCACTATATTCACGCAAATGTCTACCTGATATTCTTTGTCTTATGTGCATTTGGTGCATTCGGCTACCTCCGCTACGGGGATGACGTTCCTCAGATGGTTGTGTTGGCGATCACGCAGCACACTCCACTGTCGCTGCTCGTCGATGCAACTCTTATCATTTCTGTTCTTTTCACGTTTCCTCTTCAGTGTTTTCCTGTCATTGAAATACTAGAGGGATACATTCTTACACCAGGTTTGTGAGTTTCTTGTATCCTAGCATCGTGTAGAAATCTTCTACATTATGTGCAGTACAGTTACAGTACTCCTTTTTGCATCAGTGAGTGTGGCGACAGCATTTTATTGTGTTTCTCTGATTATTTAATGAGCTTTGCTATTAGCAGTATGTTCAGTCTTCCACATATACTTCTTCACACCCATGTACTGATTGATATAACATTACAATTCAGACACTAGTAGATGTCAGTAATCAATATAATAGTGCGTCACCTTTCACAGTTTATTACATAGCATTCAGTAATCGAAAAGGAACAAAATATTTTTTGTAATAAAATATGTATTAATTCAGTGCTTTTTTATTCCTAATTTCCTACTGTTTCTTCAAAAGACTGTCATTTGTTATCAGTCACTTTTTTGGTTTAATGTTACCCGCAGAACAGAGCACAGTTGTGTAGTGCACCCACTGTAGAATATGATGAATCACAGAAAGTGAACTTTTCACTTGTAGAAAAATATGATTTTGTTCATTATATATTTTCATTTACTCGTTATTATGATTGATCAGCCTGTTTGCAGGATTTATGGCAAATCGTTTTATATTTTGGTGTAATATTGGTTGTACATGTGCAGGAAATTGTTGCGATGATAAAGAGTTTCGGATGGAGTATGATGAAATTGCAACAGATACGCCACCTCCACAGTTGATTGCGGAACATGAGAGTCTGCTGGGGGATGGACTGTCAGTTGAATTGACTGCATCACAAGTTGCCAAAAGTGCCGTGCTTCCCACTGTAAGCTCAGTTTTTTCATGTCACTCATTTGGTGTTGGTTCGTGTGATGTGTGGAATAGACTTATTTCGACAGATACTACATACATATTCTATGGCATGTGCGGTGGCCCGGTACAAATATAAACAAAGTCAATAGGCCGCTATCTTGCTTAGTTTTCCAGATACCTATATCGTGGAACTATTTAATTTTGTTATTAACAGGTCACTTTTATGTTCAAAAAGCGAATATTGCATGTTTCCGCTGTTGAAAGTTACAAATTAATAAATCCAAAATTTTAAACACAACGGTTGCTAGGCAGAGTATTTACGCTAGCAGCGCTTCTGTAGAATGTTGTTATTGTGATTTTTTAATAAAACGTGAAACAGTTCCATCACCTAATACTCCTATGATTAACTATGAGTTTTTGGATATTTTAAGAAATTCTGGCGTTTCTGTCTGACTAATTTTACATCATGTTATCATGTTGGTCACGTGATGACATTGGTACAGAGCTGTCTTATGCATGGTATCATGGTATTTCTACTTTAGTGGAAAATCATCTATTGTGGATAACTAGAGGACACTTGGTACAGTATATACTTGTGCCATACAACCTTTCAATACAGGCAAACAGCAGAATGTCTTCAGCAGTAACTAATTCAATTAGCTCTTTGATGGTTTGTAGTGTAGCTGTTCCACAAATATCATTATGATCCACCCCCACTTTCTAAGTTTTCCTCAGACAGAACAAGAGGGCCTAGCAGTGGCTAGCATAGCGCGAGATGTTGTTGTTTAGATTACCCCTCCCCGCGACCACAATGCGCGGTAAATTTGGATCGGAATTTGAAACCTAAATTAGCTATAATGCACCCATGCACTTCCGTCACAGACAGACGGACAGACAGATGGACACTGACATCGTAGCATAAGCGCGAGATGTATATATTACATCTCGCGCTGAAAATGGCAGTCAAAACAGTACCTGCCACTATTGACAGGGATGTTGATTTGAAGTGAGCTATTTCTGGTGACCTTAGGTTATGTATCTACTGAAAGCTTTTTAAAATGCTATTTTTCAATTTTTCAAACTGTGTGCAGCAGTCGATAAGATTTTAGCCGACAGTACATCTTGCATCCTTCGGTGATAGCTGGCTTTCTTGTTCATTTCATTACAGCATGTGCTGTGGACCTGTTTATGTTTTAGGCAAGTTACTGGAGTGAGTGACTGAGTTACACTAACTTTTCTGTGTCTAATTTGTTGCCAGTACTAGTTAATTGCTCTTTGATAGTTGCTCTGCCTGTCATAGGTTGACATTACTGGTTATGCATCAGTAAGAACATCTGTTGTGTTAGAATGTGTTTTAAACCCATTAAGAGGTAACTGCCTAATCTAAATAGTCCATGTACTACTATTAGAGCCATTGTTGTTTATGCTAATCTGATGATTTTGGTGATTTTGTTTAGCTGCTTTTGTCCCGACATTGTCCTGTATATTGAACGTCGCATCGGCTGAGAGATTGTTAGATCGACTTAGTCTATTATGTACACGTCAAGCACGGCTGTGTGCCCTTATTTGTCCTTGTGTTGCATGTATACTGGTCAGGCTTAGTGTTTTTTACTTTTTACTGTTCATTGAATTTTTTTTTCTTTCTCATTGTGTACTATTGTACGATTTTAATAATAAATACTGTATGATTTTATGTGGTAGGTTGCTGCCTGGAAGAGAAATACATTGAGGATACTGCTGACCCTTGTGATGACTGGACTTGCTGTTCTGTCAAGGAATTACTATGCATATGTTGCCGCATTCACTGGCAAGTGCTTCATGTGCTGTTTCTTTATTGTTTTTGTAAAATATTTGTTCTAGTTGTCTGGAAAATGTTATTACTTTTTAGCTATTTTTGAATCGAACCAAGAATAGCGTCACACATGGCCGTCTTGACCATCTCGGATTTTGGCAATACTGAAATTTTATTGCCTCACAGGGTCCAGAGTGCCAAGGTGCATAACTGCCAAATTTCGTCAAAATCGATGAATCGGTTGCAAAGATATTAAGATTTTTCAATTTTTTAAGATGGCGGCCGTCGCCATCTTTGAGTTTCGAATTCGCAAAATTTTACTAACTGATGGTGCCTAGAGAGCCCAATTGCATCATTGTGCCCAATTTCATCAAAATTGGCCGTTCCATTGCGGCAATATTGAGATTTTTCTAATTTTCAAGATGGCTGCCGCCGCCTTCTTGGATTTTTGAAATTGTGAAATTTTATTAGCTGACGGGTCCAGAGTGTCGTGATGCATCAGCTTCTTGTTGGCTGGCGAGTGTGGTGTCTGTGTTATCAGTAGCAAACTGCTTGCGTACATCTGCCTGTATGGTAGCGAGTGATCTGGTTTTCTAGTTGGCTGCTTTAGTATGCAGTGCTTTAGTTGGACAGTGAAGGTTGAGTGCCACTGTATATCAGGCTGCAGTTAATCGTTACAGATTTCATTGCTGTTTTCAGGTGCCGTCGGCTGTTCACTGTTGGCATACATCCTGCCATGCATGCTCGATTTGAAGCTGCGTGGTCGAGCTATGCCGGTGTTAGTAATCATCAAGGATTCTGCAATTATTGCATTTGCTGTTTTTGCAAGTGTGTCTGGTCTTGTGATAATAATGATGACTGTTATAAGCGGTAAAAGACCGTCGTAATCATGTCAAACAGTTAATACAGACTACAGTTATCATGTATCCCAATTATTTGATGTCATAAATGTGTAGTATTTAAAAATAAGAAGGGACTAATAAAAATTTCCACTGTGATGTGATGATATGCACAGCTAATGAGGAATTGAATAGCTCAGTCTGATGATGTCTGAAATGTGAAATTTGAGGTTGCGTCAACGATTTTGATAATCCAGTTTTTTTGGCTGTTTGACACGAGCTTAAGTGCTGCTTGATTGCAGAATCTACTGTCTTACTGCTGTTGTACTGTATTACTATTACTGCTGCTAGGTGCTTGCTTAACTCTTATGTCAATGTCAGTGTCAATCGTGAATTTATATAGCGCATAATCGCAAAGCCTCTAGTGTGCTGTATATGCTAATAAACGGAGAAAAGGCAGAGTTTTCACATCACGCCGGAAACTGCCAAGCGCACGCGACGCATCGGATCGCGCAGTGTCTGGTAATGAGATCCAGGCACTGATTCCACTGATGCTGACAGACGTCGAGTGCAGGGTCTAGGTGCAGAACTATGAATGTAGACGAAAGTTGACAGGGGTAGAGTGCCACGGTGTCTGTTGATAGCAGCTAGCAGGTCGATGTAGAACTGATTTTAGTGCTACTTCACTCACTAGATGGCAGCAATTTGTGAAAAGCAATAGAATTATGTTCGGCATCGAAAATAGTTAAGGAATAGGATTTTTAAATGTTTTGCAATGTTATTTGGTAGTAATCAGTGTCCTGTTTTACTGCTGGTCAGTCTGTATACAGTTTTCTCTGCAGTTAGCTTTGGACACTTGAACTCAAATTTTGGAGATTTATTTAACTGATGGGCAGCTTTTTATGCTAATACGGTTTTTAGTTTAAGAAATGATTTGGGGATGATGTTACTTTTGGCGTGTTGCTAGTGGCACATGGCATTGCGTGTTTTATTGTCATTAGCTGTTAATGTTATGTGTACGATGTGTGTGAAGCTGAGCATTAGAGTTCAGTGCTTGTATATTTTCTGTGATACACTGGTGTAGTTTGATATCGTCGGTTATTTTGCCTCAGTCTCACTGCCTGGTCTTTGCCGGAGATGGAACTAGGTCTAATCTGACCTGTGACCCAATCTAACCTAGTCGTTGAACATTCTGAAAATTAGATGTACTTTGCACGAATTGCCAGACTACACTTGCATAGCCTAATGTACAGCAGCACAAATTCCATATAACAAAACATTACTGACATTTAAAGTTACAAAAAATCATTTCAGTGCATTGTTGTTTTGCCATTAGTTATACTGTACCATTGCACTGCAAAGGTACCATTAGTCAGTTTGAAAGTAAGCACATACTTGCCAGAAAATTGCTGTTAATTGCAACTAGTGCCAAATACTGTACTAAATGTGTATTTTGAAATTTAAAGCTGATACTACGAATATGACACAAAGTGATGCAGCTAAAATTGTTGACCTCATATCTTGTGACCCAGTTCCATCTCTGGTCTTTACTAATGTGGATGGTGAAGGAGTTGTCTAACTGTGTTAGTCACATGCTGAAGGTTGTCATGTAGATGTGTTGGTTGTGAGTAAGAAGTACTTGCACATTGATTGTATAAATCCTGGGTGACTTCACCGAAACTGTTAGCTGTGGCTGATGTTGGTTTTAATTGTTGTTCTTACTGTATTGTTTTCACACCTATTATTATTTTGTATTATTTTATGCTGTTATGTATTACAAGATATACCTAACAAATGGCAGTTACTCTAAATTTCTCGCATAACATGTTTGTATTTCTAAAATATATAATATAAAGTTCTAATAAATGGGCACCATAAACATCGTGAGTCAAAAAATACTCACGTTGTACGTTCTGTGAACTTTTAACAACCAATGATATTACAGGTTTTGTTCAAATGTTAAAAGTTGTGAAAACTGCTCTATAATTGTTGCTTTACTTGGAATTTCTGCAGAATTGACCCACCATGGGAAGCTGAAGAGCTTTTAATTATATTGCAGCTTCAACAGACTCTTGTTTTTCAGAGTGGTGATTATTTTATCGCATATTATTTGATGTCACATGATAGTATCTATTTTATGGCATTGAAGGCAGCTACAGTCTGTTGAGATATTTTATGTATTTGACTACAAAGTCAAGAAGCTGACTTTGCAGCTCCTCCGTGTCGAAACAGTGACATTTCTGAGTTTACTTTGTTTTGTTGTGACACATGACTCGCTTTTTTAGTTGCCATACATGTAATTGTTTTATAGTTGTAATCATAATTTATCTAATTTATAGTTAACCATACCATAAAAATCATGCTGTACAATTTTTGGCATTTTGTCTTCAGTAAGTTAGAAGAAGATATGTGCAGTCACAGTTGCAGATAAGTTGATTGATTCTTCAATCTCCAATTTCTCCATGCAGGTTTATGATTAAAAAAAAATCGATTTACTGAGAGCTCTGAATGCCATTTAGCTTAAGGATCATCTACGTGCTGTACGTGATAAACATTTTTGATGTGTTATTTGCCAAGTCACTCAAGTGTGACTGTCTGGTTACCGTATACGGTAGTTATTTGGTCATCATTTTGGTGACATTATGCTCTTGACCTTTGACTTACTTACTGCACATTAATGGAATGGGCATCTCATAGGAGCACAGAGTTAAATATATATATATATCTAGAGTCAATACGTCCAATTAGAACAGCAGAAAATTTTGAGGCCGTCGAATGGGCGACTGGCTTCTCCAACAAAAATGGCTGCATTGTGGGATTAATAGACACAGTCGCCGGTCGAGTGATGTCATTTTACGTCATTTTTTACGTCATTTTGTTGAAGTAAGTAAGTAAGCCGTCATCTTGCTGTCAGTTTACTATGTTTGTTGCTATTTAGTGTATATCTATTCTATGTTGTGGCCATGTTCGTCGGAGATCGACGATGGCCTCAGCCTGGCTGGCCAGTACGCGGGCCGTGCATAGGAGCAACAATGCCACAGAATCTGTGAGATCTTACATTCAGTTCTTCTGATGCATTGTGTACCTGAGCTTTGTGACATCAATCTTCACCCTGGTTTGACCTCAAAATGGCACTGTAAATTACATGTACAGTTACCACGGATATCCAGTAAATTTTTAATCTTCTGTGACTTTCGATTCGAGTTGCATGCCGTTATGAGATAACCGATGAATGGATAGACAGCAGTGCATAATACAGCCTGAGTAATTCGTTGCACGGTTGTCTTGGCATGGTTTTGTATGCCGTTGGTTGATTGCTGCAGAATTTCCAGAGTTTACTTTGCGAGACGTGGTCTAACCAAAAGTGACTTCATAAAATGAGGCTGGCAAGTAAAAAAGTGAAAACACAGTGACTAGAAAAATGTGCAGTCATATCAACCTGCAGACCCACACCAGTGCACTTGATAATCTTGTGACGTTGACCTTTTGGCCTCAGAGACAATGCATGCTGAGCACCTGCTATGGAGTATATGTCTGTCGCCGTGTCTCAAGCCATTTCTTCTAGAGTGATTAATCAGCTACCAAAAAGACTGATCACAGACAGACAAAATCGCAGACATAGCTAATCACTGTACCCACACCTCAGCTGCTGCCAGCATGGTTTATACAGGCATCTATCTCGCCTTCCTGTATCCAATCCATACCGGAATGTCCACATTGTAACCAGTTGCACCAGTAGAATGAACAGATTGTTTATGTTGTGCTAGTCCATCATACTCAGCCAGTCAGCTTGTGCATCTAGAAGGTTATTCCTGAGACTTTATCTCATACCTCCAGCTTTTGGCCCCATACGATGTTAAGAACTCCCAGAAAAAAATATTTTATTGGATTTCACACATTCTTGGTACAGTACATCACTGGGATTAGCCTTCGGCTGAGTCGATTGCATGGCACACTTGAACGTATTGCAATATATTGTTGCACTTATAACTGAGTTGTTGACCTTTGCTGCTGATGTGTGTTTTTATATACTGTTTCAGAGTTAATGTGGCTCTTTGAGAGCCATTAGAGGTTGTGGTTAGATGTGACATGATCAAGATGGCATAGAAGGAAATCAGTTGTTAAGTTCAATTTTTGGGTGTTTATTTAGTTGTTGTGGCAGAGTCATTTCATCATTAAAAATGAAAGTGATGAACAAGTTTTGAATTTTTATAATTGAGACGAAAACTAAAATGAAAATTAACACATAGAACAAAAAAACAAACTAAAAAAGTAGTATGTCATGACAAAATTATCAGATACAAAGACTCACATATAAAGTTAGCATATGCTAATGGTGTTTTTACCCATTAATCAGCGTCATTTGTGTGGTTGTGGAATGCTCAGTTGTTAATACTGCGAGTCACAATTGTAGACACTGCTGCTTACTACTGATTTACACTTATACTATCATTGGTATCATGAATGCAAGTTGACCAGAAATGAAAACTTTTGATTGAATTGAAATAAAAAATAATTGCTAATGAATACCTAATTTTAGTCAGCTAGATGGAAACTATTGCCAAAATGAAAGATCTGACTAAGAAACACTGTTTATGAGTTTGCTTTGTAAGTAATTTAGCGAAGGGACTGGCTGGAAATATGCTATCATGGATTGAGATCTTTCCAAAGATTAAGTAGAGAAGATATATTTGATATTTTATGTGAATTTTCATTAACTGCATTGCTTATTGCTGATAGCTATAATTCTTATCTAATTTTGTTTCCAATGTATATTATCTGTTTGTATTAAAAATGCCAATTGCATAAACCAACCAAACAATGGCATGCAGTTTTACTTGCTTTAATGCTAAGGCTGAATATTGCCAAAACATTTTTGTCAGTCTGTGTGTGATGTATATATACCATATACTGTACCGTTAACCCCAGGGAAGTTATCTGTGTACTAAATATTAGTTTTTTGTTGCCACCAGATATTTTATTGATTTTAGTTTTAAAATAGTTGTATTTATAGCTAAATATTTATGCAGTGTTTTTGTGTTTAGTGAATAAGTGAAGGTAATGTAAAATTGTGAAATAATGTACAGAATTATTTGCATTTTTTGTTTAAAATATCATGTACAAAAAACCGCTATTGTACAAGTTACATGTTTGAAACACAAGTGTTGATCCATGTAAAGTAGAGGTTGACTGAATGTGCAAATTTCACTTTTTCGGCTAAAGCCGAATGCATGGCTAAAGTCGATATTCTACTTTCGACCAAAACCGAATGTGGTCGTGAGCAAAATACCTGTATATAAATTAGCAGGCTTGTGTGAACAGCACTGTGTAGTGACTGCTGAGTCATGGCCTTCATGTTGTAGTCGTATAGGCCTATAAAGCTGGACGCCACCTGCAAAGATGGAACTGCAGAAATGAGCTAAAGTGGCAGCGTTCAAATGACAGTTTCTCCAATTTCACAGGCCAAACTGCAGCAGCTGCTGAACTGACGATGTTCGGCAGCTATCGAATGTAACTTGCAATAAAGGCTGAATCCGAAAGAAAACGAGCTAAAACTTTAAAAATCAACATTCCGCCGAAGCAGAATATTGACCAAGTCAAAAATTCACAACATTCGGTGTGGAAACTGAAACCTTAGTTTTGTTGTCTTTTAATGTAAACCCTGTATAGTTGGATCATTTGTGTGGGAATTCATCGGTAGATGAAGTATGCGGCCAGCGTGAGATTTTCTTTTCTGAGTTTTTCCTTAATTCTATGAAACTGTTCATTGAGTGACAAATTGTCAGAGGTTCTCTTGTGAACAACTGAAGGAAGAAACCAGGGTGGGGGAACTGGCGAAGCAAAGTTCACTGAAAAATGGCCAATAAACGTGACTAGCATTCATTTATTATGTACATACAGTTCTTGTAAATCAGATATGATGTTGCCAGTACAGTAGTGGAGTATTTACTCATGAGATTGCAGCATAATGCAGACATTTTCATGTTGGCAAGTGATAGATGCAGAAAGAAAGGGTCTGTCACTGCATAATCTCAGTGCTGAACATTTTGGTGAACTTGTTATTGCTGCAGTTTGTCATATTTCAGTCTACTATTGTCAATAAAAATTGTAAGCTTATGAAATTTATGTTTGCTTAAAACTTTTTATAACTTTTAAAACTTTTTTCATCAGATGCAGTTAGTGGCAACTAGGTCGGGTTTCAGAATAAAAAGTGACAGTAATAATATTTTTGTTATTAACAATAACAATGAATAAATTTTAAAAGTATATATCGATATTATAAAAACAGAAAGGCAGCTCTTTTTAACAATTTTTCATGGCATATGTATAAAAATTGTGATATTTCTGCTTCCATTGTGAATGTTGCTATTACCATTATTATTAGCAATGTTAACAAGAATAAAATTTGTGGCAATTTAACAACATTTTGCACGATTTTAGGCTGCATTTTTGCCACATATGTGCAGAAATATATATTGCACTGCTATATACTTCAGTTTTGCTCCAGATTCTGATATAATCATTGATTTTGGGAGCGTTCTGTCAGCAAAGAGTGTTTTGGTTGTTGTGGATGGTATCTCTTTGTTTTTTTATTATACAGCCAGAAATTTGTTTGTTTTTTTTTACTTATATAGCATTAAAATTGCAGCATGATTATGTGATGCAATGTAAATTTCATGTTAAGAAGTCTAAATTGAGCTTGCACTTGCATAATTCAGCAATGCTGATGCATAATTGCATGTGTGTTGAATTAGTTTGTATACATTCGTTATATTCTATCTTATTTAGTTTAGTTTAGTTACGGATTTAGTCGATAAACTTCTTTAGTGAATATTACAAAATATTTTTAAAACATCATTACATATAAACATTATTATTATTCATATATTATGATTGCCTTTAACACTGTTGCATTTATTGACCTTGACATTTACTTTTGACTACCAGTATTGGTATCTTGTAGTGTGATCATGATTATCAGTCTGTACTTGTCAGTTAGTGATAGACCTAGTTGTTACTAACATGCTTTTTGCAATGTAAATTCTCCTCCCATTCCAGGCTGAAGTGTCTGCTATTTTTTGCTGGCCATGATTTTGTAGCTACTCAAATGCTGGTTGCAGAATACCGTCATTAGATTCAAAAGCGACAAACTGTCATGACATTTGCCTGTGACTGTAGTTGAAGTTTATTTAGTTAAGTTGTAGATGGTCAGCAGTGCTAATTTCGTACATTAGTGAATAGGTTGATCTAACTACAGGGTGAGTCAAAACAGTAACCCCACAGAAGCTCTTAACAATATCTTGGTCTATGCTAAGCCTTTTTGAGCCAAATTTTGTCCAGTAAAAAGCAGTTTATATCCACACATGTGGACCAAATTTGGGGAGTTTATGTTAAAATTTAATGAAGTGGGGTCCATTTGGTGCAGCTGCTCACACTGCACACATCACCCAGAACTGGCTTAAAATCAAACTGCAGCAACTTCGTCAAAAAGGATGAATGGCTGACAAATCACCCAACCTCAATACATTTGATTGTCATGTTTGGGGGCAATACTTGAAGCTTACCATAGCTGCATCCAAAGCCCAAAATAACTCTCAAGTTAAAGGATGCATTGTAGCAGATCTGGACCGCTTTGCCGCAGAAATCCAATTGCTAAAGCTGTAAAGGACTTTCACAAGCAGCTCAAGGCTTCTGTACCAGCTAGTGGAGGGTATTTTGAACATGAAATGTGGTCACTGACATAACAGTTACTGATAAACACTTACTGTATGATTTCGTGTAATATAATGAGTTTGTTTCAGATAAAGTTAGTGAAAATGTAGTAAACTGAAATGGACTTTAAAATTTAGGGGTTACTGTTACAAGAAGTGTTCAAGTTCTCACAAATTGAGATAAGTGGATAAAAATTGGTACATAGGTGAGGAGGGTAGGAATCGCAAACAACTGGGTAAATTTTCGCCTGAGGAGGACGACTGTAAGAGAAAGTCTTAATTGGTTACTTTTTTTGACTCACCCTGTATTATTTTGGCATCAGCTACCAGCACACATTATTGGATTATTTTGTCGATTATTTTTATTTCAGGATTTGAACTTGACGCAGTTTTTATCTAAAGTGAATTTTTCTGGGCATGTATGCAACTGTTATATGTACTATGTTCACTTGTGGTTGAATGAAGCACTTTCACATTGTTTTGAAGTCTGACTCACTATATATACAAAGAAAATAATGATACCTGTAAAGGATTGGGGGCCTACTATTTTCAGTGAGCACATGAAAGCACATGGAATTAATCACTAAATTAATCAGAAATTTTAAAGCAGTACAAATAATGTACTATAAATCACTTCTAGATGCACTAAAAGTGAGAAATAAATTCGTCCAGTCTTCACTTTTCATCCTCGACCATTTATCTGTTGTGAAATAATAAATAAAACCTGTTCTTGCCAGTGGCACGAGGGCCTGTCAACCACATGTGGGTAGTTATGAAATAGAAAGCCTCACTCGAAGTTGCACCAACCTCTAGCAATTCCATAAACTTAAGATCATATGTTCATACTTGACTTACATAGTGTCAAGATGAAACAGCATGCCAAATATCTAGATTATTTCATTCACAAGATCAGGCACAGACACACCGGACTGATTGCTCTATCTGGGCTACTAAAGTGCTCGGCAGATTGTCCAGAAAGTATTAAGAAATAATAGACAAAATTGTCAAAGAAGTGAGTGGGCTAAAAGTAGCTCACCCAACTCACATGAGGCTGCCCCTCAGTTGTCATGTAAATTGGCATGTTCATATCACTTATTTAAACTAACTTCACTTCATCTGAACTGCGTGACGATGAGTGCACTGTGAAGCGACCCAGTTCGCCGTGGATGCGACCAATCACAACGAAGTAGGTCATGCTGTCTTGTGCGATTGGTCGCAGCCACGACGACCTAGGACACAGCGCCCTCACTTCCACTCAGTTCAGATGAAAGGAGGTGAACCGAGATGAGGTCAGATGAGATGAGATGAACTGGTTGATATGAACGATGCTGGACGACGCGAGAGGCTGCAGTGTCAGCGGCAGCCGCACGAGTCGACGACGACGTCGTCCAGCTGCCAGATGTCGTAGTGACGTCGTCGTTTGTCGCGGTAGAGCAGGTTCATCGGACGCAGGCTGGTCGCGACGCAGCACGGTGACGGTGGTGCCGGCTGACGGCGCCAACCACGGCCGCCGCCGCCCACGATCGCTCTCAGCA
>Ga0209782_1001100_pt1 | contig 13567 bp, 7 predicted proteins | sample WorMetmaBAHAMAS1_FD_187390 | JGI IMG/M metagenome (GOLD analysis project Ga0209782, IMG submission 187390) | Marine gutless worms symbiont microbial communities from Max Planck institute for Marine Microbiology, Germany - Inanidrilus... | ecosystem: Host-associated > Annelida > Digestive system >... | reverse complement strand
GCGCAGAGTCTTCGTCAGAAGCGCAAGGAAACTCACCGGGAATGGTACGTCTGAGAGACCTCCTCCCGCCGTCGACGGCCGGGCGGGCCGACGAATCAGCGGCCGACGCTGTGCGGAGCGGACGGGCGGGCACGCTGAACCCGCCACGTCGTGACGAGGAAGCGTCGGCGACGGCGGCAGGTGCGCGCTGCGGGCTCGATGTCGACGACTGGCGGACCGGAGAAGTGATCGTGTAAGGTAGCCAGGCTGTCCAGCAACGGAGTGAACGAAGACCACGTGATCAGCGTCAGAGCCTGCGTAGCAACCACTGGTCACGTGACCGAGTGACTCTTAGGCATCATGATGATGGATGAGACGGGAACGTCTACACGGCGTCATGTGATCTGCCGTTGCTTGGCACTGCGTCCAGTCGAACTGTGTGAATTAACTGGTCTGCCGATCGATATGGTTCCGTTTCACGACTCAGGATCAGACGAGTTGATCTAGCACAAACTGGACTGATGATAAAAGCACCGATTCATCTCCAGAGGCATTAAGACCATCGTCATTAGGGCCTAATATAACCAGTCGATTAACTGTTGTACAAGTGTTGAAATGCACGAACACGTGTATAGGTCCATTTGTATGACATTACGGAAGTCCTCCAATGCTTCAACGACAGTGTGATCAGACTGGGTTTCTAACAGGAAGCAACCAGTAGGCTGTAGTCGCCGATAGCTCGATGTTTACGCGACTATCGCTTGGACTATAGCTGACTGTCTGATGACACCACGGACGGCAATTGGCCAAACCACAATAATTATTATTCCAAAGCTTCAGAGAAATACATGGCGACTGTTGAATGTCGTAGTGCGTGACACTTACATCGTCGTCTGACACGACACTATCACGTTCGGTGTTTCACCGCCAAGTCCAGTGCTGCATACTCAGCACTAACTTTTTTCGGTAGGCCTATCTGTGTATATCTTAGCAACATGTTATCGGACGACAATATAGGCCGTTGCCTATGAACACTATCGTAGGGCTGCCTGTTACCGAACTTGTGCCTTTCTGCTGTCAAACTGTCCTCTGTTGCAGGGTACAGTACAGTTGTTCGTTTGTTGCTATTAAACGCTGCTGTAAAACCATGCCAGACGACCGACGTCTGCCAACAGCAAGGCTGTTGTCCTTGCTTCTTGGCCTCCAGGCCATTTGAGAAGTTGGATTGTCTTGGAGCCTACAGCCAATGACAACCAGCAATCCCACAGCACAGCACTGTCAATGCAATGCGTCAGTCAGCAGTGACATTGGCGATGACCTTAAGTTACCATAATCATCCCAAATGTCCCTTATTTTTAAGTTAAAGTAAAAACAAAGCATTTCAAATTTGGTATGAAGATTTGCTGAACAGTGTTAACCCCAGACACAGGCAACGGTCTCTTTTTCAGGACAACCCGAATAAGCCAGTACCATAAAGGTAATTAGCCATATAAGGTGAGGTGACAGTGGCATTAACTGGACCAAATTAGAATCATCTGTACTTTGGACCAGATAGATAACCTTACCATCACCTCATCATTCAATTTTTTACAGTCTGGATGCTCTTCACGACGTCTAACCAACAGTGTCAAAGCATGGAAGGTATCAAACAATGAAAGATTAACAGATGTTGATAACCAGTATGAGTTTACTTTTTAGCGTGAGATGTAATATATACATCTCACGCTTATGCTATGATGCCAGTGTCTGTCTGTGACGGAAGTGCATTGGCGCATTATAGCTAATTTAGGTTTCAAATTCCGATCCCAATTTACCGTGCATTGCGGTCACAGTGCATCTGGACGCGAGGGAAGGCATCATCGCCGGGAAGAGTGGAGGGATCATCTCGCACTATGGTAGCCACTGCTAGGCCCTCTTGTCTGTCTTGCAAAACACGCACATTTATCCTTACTTAAGATTAAATGGGACATAACGCAAGTTCGTTTTCTTTTTTGAAATGATTAGAATTTGTATTAAATTTAAGCAATAGTGTCTGTCTAGAGCGAGGTACACATTTGCATATGGTCCTGTCTCCTGCTTCAGTAAAATGCAGATTGGTTTTACTTCCTGGTACTGGCTCAGTCGGATAGTACAAAGGGTCGTTAAACGGGTGTTGTTGTTGTTGTTGTTTAAGCAATATCATCAAAGAATTATCACTTCCACCGACATTTCTAATGACAAGACTAAGTTGATGAAGAAGCTTTTAGTTACAAATAAAATCCATTAACGTGTATTACAGTATGACAGCAGGCAGACCCAATTCCGACCTATCCAAATAAAACTCAGCAATTTATAATATGATGTACCAATTAGTACTTAATTCCTTCACAATGACAGACTCTTGAGGTTTGTTGTACAAACTAGACACAGATAAAGACAGCATTTAAACATGGCTTTATAAAACAGTGATTATTGGACAAGCAAAGACGATGTCGCAGAAAATACACAGCCAGTAAGTAACACAGATGTGACATTTGTGCTGCTGCAAGGTGACACGTGAAACAATACACACAAAAACACATCTATACACGGTGTACAGAAATGAGCAGCGTATGATAACACTTTATACTTTGAAACAGCAAGAACAGCATTTGGACGTACACAACATACAAACACAGTTAGCGTTACACTCGGGGAAACATCACACACAGTTTCATAGTAGTGGCTGCCAAGGCCTGATCAACTCAGACTTATTAATGCAAACTACCATATTCAGACAGTAAATATGGATGAAATGGGTTAGCTGGGTCTGGGGTTTGTTAAACGAGATTACATTACCTAATCTTACAATTCCAAAATGTCAACATTAGCAGTGTTAAGTGTTCTGGTATGGCTGACCATAATCCGATTGGTCATTTTGGTTGCATGATGTCAGGAATAACCATGTGGACTGGACTCTGCCTGAGGATAAAGAACGCACAGCACTTTATTTTATCACAGGAAACCTGCATCAATGAGGTTCAACACTGAGGTTATTATTTGCAACAGGATTTGACATTTCAGTTGTTTTCTTTACTGGTGCACACATCATTTGCACACCACACAGAGATAAATATCTGATCATTCGACTTTATGGTTTGTGGTCAACTCGCCAACATGCCAATTCGCTGACTTGCCAACGCAAAAACTCAATCTGCTTACAAGACAACTCACACACTCGGGTGACAGATGCAAACTTTCATGGTTTTCTATGTCGTGTGCACCAATGCATGCTTTTGACACAGTTAGAATGGGTTGCAGGCGTTCTTCAGCAGATCTTACAACAACTGTGTGACTCGACTTGTCAGCGAGACGACTGCAGTTTTGATGAGTTGGCATGTCGGCGAAATTACCCAATACCGACTTTGTCACACAAGCCAGAACCATATTTCAGACGATGCACCATAAACACATGATAAATATCCAGTGCATTATACCATTTTATTCACCACGAACACATACATACAACCGGAATACCGGGATGTAACGATCATGGTGGGTCTCTCAGTATATGTTTTAAACTCAACTGCACATTAATGACAAATTTTATTAAGTATCGCAAAAGTAGTTTTTTTACCATCATCTTCGTATAAAGTCGAGCGTGCTTTTGATCAACAAAATAAAAATTGGAATGGCTATTTATTAAGTATTGTGTCTGTGTTAAGTACCGCATAAACAAAGTACAAATATTATCATGTCAAGTGGACACGGACAAAACACAGTATGACGATTGTCAGGCAACCAAACTAAATAGCAGAGCCTAACAAAAATGTGCAATTGAATACAATGCAAGCAAGATAAATATCAAGTTAGATGTGCACACGTTTCACTCAAATGCTTAGCCAACTATATGATACGTGATACCACATGACAATACACAAATGTAGTTTGACATAAAGTGCAAGATCGAGATTTATCGGTAAAAAATCAAGATGAGATTTCAACTCAGATATACAATCAACCTCAACGTCTTGAGAGGAATCAGACCGTGTAACAAACAGAAAATAAGTTTCTCTGACCTTACAGCAGAATTTAAGCAGTAATTGACAACAGTTGCAACATCTACGATGTCATGTACAAAAAAATTTCTTTTTGTATGAAATGTGCCAATAGGCAGCAGGCTATGTAGTGCCAAGCCCTTAAGAAAAACCACATGAACAAATTTTGAAAAATGTCACTTTTGTATGAGTGTAAATGAATTAAAACTGTTAACGTGTTTGTCCATATATTAATCAAACAGTCTGCAATGAATGACACTGCAGATATTTACACATGAATCAAGCGTGGCATGAAACCTATTGAGTGAGGCTCAGAGAACAATGGGCGCCGCCGGTGCATTGTAAGGTAAGAAAGACAGTTGAGTGAGGATGCTGCAGAGTCAGTAAAAATGTAGATTTCATGCTGGACAGGTGTTGGCAGTGTTGTGATGCTGACAGACAGACAGACAGACAGACAGACACGCAAGGCACAACGAGCATACACAAATCACTGCCAAACATTGCACTACACAACACACGTGTCACTGTGACGTCTTATTAGCACTAGATGCACTTGACCAAAACGTTTTAACGGTTAAGTTACTCAGAATAATCACATACACACACACAAACAGCCATTTCCGATGTAAACAAAGGTTAGCTGGTTAACCCTTTAATTTTCTTCCTCCCCTCATTCCAAACCTTAATGGTATCATTTAACTCATTTTAGCTTTTAGAACTGCATTGGCGGCAATTTATGGAGCGGCTTCCTCACCTTTCTTATCCTCCTTAGTATCAACCAAACACGTCTTCCTTGTATGTCCCGCCACCTCTATCTAACAGTGACATCTTGCACCTACATTCAGTCTGGTGATGACAGTAGATTCTATCCTCTGTAACGGCAGGCTACAAGTCTGCCACGTGTTATCCACAAGACAAAACACAGGACAAGGAACTAAAACATTACCTAGAAAAGCCGTCGGTCGATGTTGATTAATTAGCAACAATTTTCTGTCCTGTGACCGGGACCATTGACATATGACCTTGTCCTATGAATCAGGTCTAGATAATTTCAAGATGCAACAGCATGCCAAGTCAAAGATAAGTTTGTTCGAAATGTGTCCATACACATACCGACACACACACACACACACACACACTGCACCAGCCGCCAGGTGACGCTCTAAACTGGATAGCAATTAGCACAATATTAGTGTTATCAACAGCTGCCAACATGTATGCTCTAGCATACGTGTGTGACCAACAGCGGCATTCAAGCTACGCTTCAAATTATGTCTTCACTTTTAGCAACGCATGCACCAGCACCAACCAGTAAACTGTGTAAGATGGCACACAACGCGTGTTGTAAATGACTCTTGTGTGTCACTCAACTATTCACATCTGTACTGTTCAGCTGTCACACGCTGCAACGACGGACTCAGCTTATAATGGAGACGAAGGTCGACACTCAACAGGGTCACATGATTCGTTGCAGTGGGTGGTAGGCTAGCAGCATCGGATACTTGTGTGGTCACAACATAATGTGCTGAGCTAGCTAGTGCTTGTCCAGTGTGTGCGTCTCAGACAACAACTCTTCAGGTGTCAGAAAGGAAAGGGGGGTGTACTAGTGCAGTACCCTGCAGCAGGAGGTCTAGTCACCAAGTTAACTGTCAAATAAACCACATATTCACTCTCACATTATTAGCTGCTTATCTCACACAGAACGTTCCGCTATTATTATGTTAGAAGTCACATGTGAATTAATATGATACAAATATTTAGTGAGTGAGGTACGTGCTGCCCATCTGAGGAAAATAAATTCCTAATCACAAAATGTCTCTGCTCAATTGACGTAACACTTACATGCATAACTACAATGATAGTTGTGAGCGGGAAACAGCACAGGTCTAGCAGTAACAGCATCCAAACATAATTTCATAACTCTTTATGTATTTACAATAAACTTTTAATCAGAGTACAATGAGAGGACACACTGGCATTGTTCCCAGTACGATATAACTGAAGGTTGACATGAGAACGGTGTGGTAGGACAATGTCTCCTTCACAGTCTCCGACGCTAGTTGCTTACGTGCAGCTTGACCAATCACGTTATCGATGCATGCACGAAGCCCCGCCTCCCCCGCTGCCAGGCATGATGTGACTGGCTCCGTCGCCGAGGTCAAGGTCAGGAAATGGCAAGGCCGCGGTGGGTTCGAGGTCGTCGTCATCTGATTGGCTGATGGAGACGTGTGCGACGGCGGCCGATGCCATTGCAATGTCTGGCATTGCATTTCTCATCAGCGGAGCCGCGCCGTCCAACAAACCGCTGCACTCAGCTTCGTCCTGTAACTTCATAACACAGTGATACCGGCTTTAATTACATACCAGTATCTGTTTGTTTGCCTTAACATCATACACATAGGCTGAAGTTTTATTAAACAGCTTAAGTCTAACAGCCATAAATTTAGTCATCAAAAGTGTCTCAGATGTGGATCTGAAATATAGAAAATACATTACTTCAACTGGAGTTTGTACAGGTTGCAGGACATCCCTTGGCGGATCCACTGTGATATAACTTTGGGTGAGTTCTTCACACACTAACATAAACAAATATTTTAACCGGCTATGGAATACAATTCTATGTGGAAGTTAGTTGATCATGGCACACTGTGACAACTTGTGCAAAACCAGCACTGCGGATGTTTAAACTGTTGCAGCGTGTTTCTTTCTGCTGGGTCTGGACAAGTTTATTACTTGAGATGAATTTCATCTGAATTTTTTACCTTTCAGCAAACTTGTTATTTTTATGGCATCTTTATCCATTATGTATGGAAAGGCATGGGCATCGCATGACCCAATTTTATAGTAGTCACTGCTTTGCATTTACGGTGCAGCCAAACAGGGACTTTTGAAAAGTCTGAAGGCAATAAATAGCTATGATTATTGGACGCCATGATTTATGGAGATTTCCCAATTTTTCTAAAAATCTACTACGATTCTGCGGACTTTTTCACGAGATTTTCTTGCAGTTTTACCTCGAATGGCGGCCGAGGACCAACTGGCGCAAGAACCAGAGGACTGTGTCGACCAGCGTCGACTGGACACTGATGTAACGGCAGACGTGACTGGACCAGGACGTGTTGCCAGTGTCTATTGCTCGGCACACCGGCTGCCGCGCCACCCACAGGCATTAACCGACATGTGCCCGAGCCAGGACCGACAGCTGCCGCGAGGTCGTGGCATGCCGGCGCACTGCCGGTCCGTCGGTGGTCCGTCGGCGGTGAAAGCACTCCGACGGCCGAGTTCTGCAGGACTTTGACGGCGGAATCTGGAAGTCCAAACTCGCGGACGACACGGAGCTGGATCTGGTGGACGATGGCGGCGCGGTCGGCGCAGAGCAGCGAGTAGGCGCGCTGCACCAGCTTGCTGTGACAGACTTCAAACTCTCGCTCACGCATTGCGTCGATCACCTCTCTGTCAGGCACTGCAATCAGTCGACGACATAACAACAACGTCAGACCGTGGCACGACATCGGACAGTGACACAGAATGTTCAACGTGTGATAAAAAAAACTGGCAGATCACCATCTTAGTCAACCGCATGGACCACGACATAAAATTATCTACCTAGATGGCAGGTAGTCAGAGCGGAGTGAATATCTTTGGCTTGGCCATAGCGGCAGCATTCTTCATCGCATGAACAAAGTTACTAGTACAGGGATAGGTGATCGCATCTGGGCAGGTATACCACCTTGGTATGTAACCAAGCCAACTAGCCTTGCATCACTCCAGGGCTGCTGATATATCGAGTACCAGCCTTAAGTGGCTGGGATAAAGGCGGGAATGTCACCTCTGCCAGGTGGCAAATATCACTGTGTGATCGAATATTGCACATGAGTTCCCATAGAAGTGAGGCTGACTGTTGCAAACTGCTAAACTCCGATTACTTTACTTTACTGTACTTATCTCAGCAGTGTCATTACTGGTGAGAAACCGGTGCGTGCTTGTAAGTGATAAGGCGCTATTAAAGCCTTGTTTAGATTGTACAAACTGAACCAAACTGAAGACCGCAGGCATTCACCGACAACGCAAGTTGTCACACGGGATGAAGTCAGTGCAGTTCAGTTTAGTTAGTGCGATGTGAATGTTGTGACCACTCACTTCAACATTCTAATCAACTCTTCTATATCTACCAAATTATTTCCCAAATCAATCCTGACATATAACTACGCGGTAGCAGTACTAGACGATCTAACTGTAGCCATCAGTGACTGCCGCCTGCAACGCCACCAGCGGCTCATTGGACAGTCATTAGTCCATTGACCGCTGGAGGTGGGCAGCTTGGCGTGGACAACCTCTCGTCAACGTATTGTTTCTTATCGGAAATTCACACTGGATTCATCACACCACTAACACTGTTCTTGCTCATGTTCAATTTTCATCAAGGCATAGCAAACTGTTCCATTATTTGCCGAAACTGGCATTTTTCCAATGACTGTTCCAACATTTCAGTATCAGCTAAGCTGGCATAGCCAATTTTTTTCTTCCAGCAGCAGTGGCAAGCCAACGAAAAAATTTGGTAATTATGGTGATGGCAGTGGCTTAGCGCTTAAGATTGGTTGAAAAGTCAAGCACTGGACATCATATCTGAATACTGTAATGACAGTCATCAATTGTCTGTGTAACGTTGCATGAACAAGTGTGCAAAGTGGACCATAGATTACAGTAAGTTGGATAAAATGAACAAAATAACAACACAGACCAGGTATGGTGCCAGCAATGATGTCGACGGTGGACGACGAGGCCGGTCCTCTCGGCGCTGACTGCTGCTGCTGCTGCTGTTGATGCAGTAACTGATGATGATGTAGCAGAGGACAGGTGCGATCATCAAGCATGTAGAGTGCGTCAGGTATAGGACACGACGACTGAGGCATCATGTGTAGCTGCACGACGCTGTTGTCGTGACCACGCACCGACTGTTCTTTTATTAGAGACTGACGACAACAACGACAACAACAACAACAACAACCAAACATGACGACAACTAACAACTGATGTGCACTAGACAGTCTAAATAACTGGAAAGCTTAGACAAACCAGTCTGTACAGACAGACAAGAGAACTCATTTGCAACAACTCTAATACACTTTTGTAGAATTTGGATTATTGGTTTCTGACCCAAAATACCGATAAACTGACAAAGTCACAGAACAAAATTATACTCTAAACAATCGTGTCAGACTATCAGACAGGTAAACCCTTCATAGATGGTCGCCTATAATAGTGCTGTGTATATCTAGATTATGATATGAAACACGACATGTGCGGAGTGTTGCACAAAAGAAAACATAAGGTGAACATGAGGTAAAGTAAAGTCTGTAAAAATGAATATTTCTCTCTAAAGTTGCTCCAGTGTGGCACTGTTAACAACAAATCACACGCAGAAGATGGCAGAGATTGTGCACATCTGAGTGTATATTTGGTGAGAAAGTGAAAACCAAACATTGTCATTATTACTGCACAGTCATCTGCGGGGACTGTTGAGTTACCCCAGAATAACCTCGATAAATAACACATCTCCATAAATCGGTGGGCAGAAGGAAGCAGCAACTAACATAATCAGATTAGAGAAAATATGCTGGAGTTCTGAAAATGTTACCTAAATCATACCCATCAATACCACAGATGTACACAGTGCTATGTTGACATAATGAAATATCAACTCCGTCAAGCTATAATAGTGTTAATTACAAAAAAACTAATGATCCTTAGCAGAAAAATCGACTATAAAAACAACGATGTCCAGATGACTATAAGAGTGATTTATTGATTGATTGATTGATTGATTTAAGGTTTAACGTCCCATTCGACACTAAATAGGTCATTTCGGGGGCGCTCTTCCCAGCCAGTTTTTTGGGTAGTACCCAGAAATCAAAATTAAAGCTGGGAATAAAAAATCACAGACAACACAATTAACCCAGGCTAACACAATACTAAATCTACAAACACTAAATCAACAAAATACTCCAATGCAAAATAAACCAAGACAAATTATAACCCACGTTCAGTCGCCTGTTACAACATCCGGCCTGGAAACAGAGCGAGCCTATTCTCAAAGGAAAATATCAAAGAAGCAAGAGAAAAAGGAAGCAAGTGACTTATGACAAACACGTAAACAATCTACGTAATATTTCTAGGGCACATTAGGCCCCGGCGACCGCACGGAGTGGTGACTAAGATTAATCAGTACGGCAGAATTAATAACAACCCCACAGTAACTAACAAAAGCAAACAAATGTAACCACCTTGACTTCGTCGAAGTATGGCACAAAAAGTCGCGGCTTGATAAAGAGCGCCATGTTGCGTGTTCTGACCCAAGCACTTGCCGATGACTGGCCGCCGACGGCGACCGAGTCCGAGCCGATCATGTGTGACGGAGGAATACTGACGAGACCTCGTTTGATGGCGCTCGTCAGCAGCTCGCTGTCCTTGGGCAGCACGTGGTCGGTGCGGATGTGTGGAAGGACCTCGGAGAGGATGTCGCGCAGCTCGACATCACTCAAGTCGCGTTTCTTGACGCCCTTACGACTGATGCTGTGTGCCGTCTGACTCAGCAGGTTTGGCTCTGAATCACAGCCACACAACACTCACCATACAATACGATACGCAATACTATACAAACTAATAGACTATATTTGTAGTGCACTCAAAAGCTGACGTAGTCAGCTTAATCTACTGCATTGGACCATAAACCAAAAAATAATGGCAAGAAACTAAAAAAACACAAACGAAAAATCTCAGAAGCCGTTAGAGAATGATGGAGTCAGTCCTGAGGAAAGAGAAATGAGTCTACGGAAGGAATGATTTGTGGAAAATATAGGTTTTAAGGTGGCAGTGAAAGCGAAAGGGAGTAATGGATGATGAGAGAAGGGATGCTACGAGGAAGTTGTTGTTTAGAGGTAATCATTGTTTTGTCCAGCTGAATCTCATTTACCCCGTTACATTTCTACTTCCATAGAGTTGTCCATAAGAGAACTTTCTCCAGGCTTTCCATGGTCAAATGCCATTACTATCATCCATTCAACAGTGTCAAAGTACTGAAGGACACTTCAAGCACCAATCTGTTGCCCATGACAGACAGACAGTCTTATTGCCAATGCAGACAACTTGACGGTCGACTTGCATCGTGTCTGGTGGTGTGATCAGGCCATTACAGACTGGATAATAAGGCTTTAACAGCAAATACTGAGAATAACGTGCGGTAGTACCTCGCTCTTCAAGACGCTTGATGAGCTGGTATTCTCCCCACTTGATGACTGCAGTCAGCACGTCCAGCTCACAAGCCTAGCAGCACATCAACATTCAACACACACACACCGTCCTACATCTTAGTACAGTCACTTCACTGCCAATATCTCATCATCACCTCTCTCATATTCTCCCTTTCAAAGGCTATCTTTCCAAACAAGGCAACTGCAGACCCCAGTGCTGAGTCACTCTGATGTCTCTCTATTTTTGCTTCATGCCTATGCCTGGCCATTATGTGCAAACATGGCGTCATCCATAAAACCCAAAGTACATTAACATGTTGAAGTCTCACATCTGGACTCATCTACAGCTACAGGTAATGTACATAAAAAAATCTGTTGACGTCTGGAATGTGGTTTTTGAGATATGCAACGCAAGTAATACATATATACAGACACAGTAATTGTAATGCCAGTACCTCACACCCCCCTCAACGGCAAAGTAACAAACCAAGGATTTAAATTAACAAGACGCCATCTAAACCCGTGCTCATGTAGAACAAGCCGCTGAAATACTGCATGATGAACTGTGATTCTATGCTTGTGTGAGGAGCAGTTGTGACCCACAACCAACTGCCACCAAGCACCATAACACAAATGGATGGAGTCAGTCAGTAGTGCATCCAGACACAACTCGTCCAGCACGCTAGAAAATGTCCCATCATAAGACCGGGACCCTCAAACATCACAGCATCTTTTACATCTCTATATAACTGGCACCAGTGTTTGTACACCGCTGTAATTCAGTATCGCAGTGGCTTTACAGCAGTGAAAACAGCATGCCACGGTGTGTCGAGCCGACCTGGAGAAAGTCGGAGCTGACGGCATCGACGAGGTAGTCGCGTGAGAGTTCGTAGAGCACAGGCAGATGGCACGGCTGAATGAGCTGTGAGAACTCTTCACGGAGGAACTGGACAGCCTGCCTGTGAACCCACTCACTGCCGTGAGGCTTCGAACTCCACTGTAGCACCGACGGCAACGAGTCGATCGTCAGAGCCTCGGCGATGATGTCCTCGCAGCCTCGACACACACCACACCATCAAACATCATCAGCTCATTGATACTATTGGTCCATCTGTTTCCACTCTCACTTCTGAACTGAGTGGCTGCAGACCTTGACCTTTTGCACGTGTATGGGTCATGACTCTCACCGGACTGAAGGTCAGGGTCAGAAGTCACGGACACGGTTAGGGTCTCAATTTGAAATGCGGTCGGCGGGACATCAATCCTTGATCGAGGACACTTTTCTAGTTGTTCTATATCTACGAACCAAAAATAAAATACATTAAAATAAGTGAATTTTTCACATATCTTAAAATATGTATTTTTCCTCAAAGATAAAATAGCCTATGCTAAAATACGTTTGGACAACCTACACATCATATTATTACAGTTTCATTAAAGGCAGGAAAACAAACATGGCTTGGTTCAGGTTACAAAACATGTCATGTCAAAGTGCATGATCTCAGAGCACATACCGCTGAAAGATTAGAGCACATTTTCTTCACAGCTGCTTCGATATTAATGGCCGGGTGACGGGAAGTGCACATGACTCGCAAAAAAACCTGTGCAAGCAGCTGTTAGGTTCTCACAGACTTATACTGAAAAGGGAGATTAATATGTAAGCCATTCCGAAGTGTTTCTATTTTTAGTTTTTAACCTAGCTGGGATATTTACTACTGGGACTAGAGAGAAATAGTAATACACAGGCCTATTCCTGAATAAGCAGCGGGCAGATGGTTATGATCAGCAATCCAGGTAGTCAGCCTTACACCACACAATTGATATGAGAGGTACGATCAATGACAATCGTGAATGACCACTGACCACTGACCAGTGACCAGTGAGTGACAGCCTTTCACGCCTGCTATCTTATAATCAATTGCTGCTAAACGTCTCACAGACACAGAACTGGAAACGGTCAGGCTCAGTCGGCTAACTGCAATATCAGGTTGTTGCTGCAGCCACACTGGGTGCATGGCATGGCAGCATAGACCAGTTTCAACGGCACGATGTAGTATCAGTTATATACTTCCTTCAGTCCTGGTCAAATGGCCAGCTGCAGGTATAACACCCAGCAGTATTAGTGACACATTTGTCGTACCGAGGATAATGGAGGAACATCACGTCGTGCACGGGGAGGTTAGTTACTGTAACATCTGATAGACGGCGGTCAGTGTAGCACGAGGAAGTTCTAACACCGGCAAGTCTAAACGGCTAATGTGTTGAATGGTCAGACGCGGTCGGTCGGTCGCGAGGCAACGACGGAGCAAAACACAAACACAC
>Ga0209782_1001099_pt1 | contig 13567 bp, 9 predicted proteins | sample WorMetmaBAHAMAS1_FD_187390 | JGI IMG/M metagenome (GOLD analysis project Ga0209782, IMG submission 187390) | Marine gutless worms symbiont microbial communities from Max Planck institute for Marine Microbiology, Germany - Inanidrilus... | ecosystem: Host-associated > Annelida > Digestive system >... | reverse complement strand
GGTTTGGGGGGTTAGGGGTCACCCAAGGTCATCGGAAACATCACCATTTGATAGAGCGCATATGACTTCCTATTCGACTTTAATAGAAACTATATGTCCATCTTGTACCGTTTTCGAGTTATAGCGCGATTTTCGTCGAAAGTGACGAATTTTAACCCACCCCATCTGCATTTGTCGCCCCCGTAGGGGGTGATCCCTTTCGAATTTCGTAATGAACTTTGGTGTGAGAAAACTAGAGTAAAGGGCTATCGTACGGCGTTATTTGCGTGATCCTACGTTTAGCCGTTTTGATACAATACCGGAGTGTGACGAACACACACACACACACACACACACACAGACAGACAGACACACGACGACGGCATATACCGCGCTTAGCAAGGCGTCGCGCGGTAAAAATGTACTGTAATTGATAATAAAACTGCAAATATAAATGATAAAAACTGCAGTTTATCTACTGTGTCAACAGCCACACATCAAAAACTGCAAAAATCATAAAAAGGTGATATTACTCAGCATCACGTTGTCATATAGACGACGTGATGGTGGATAATATCCCTTTTTATGATTTTTGCAGTTTTTGATGCGTGGTTCTAAACGCAGTGGATAAACTCCAGTCTTTATCATCTATAATGGTAACAGTAATGCAGTGAACCAGAGGCCCTGTTGAAAAACGACCTTACGACAATTTCATGACGTATCTTTATACTTTGCCCCTGGTGCGTAAATCACGATGAGTGCTTGCTGGCTTTTTATTGGGCACATTCCATGGGGCCATAGCGGTCCCCTCTGTCACGCGTTGTCGTTGTCGTCGTCGTCGTCGTCGTCGTCGTGGACATCGATGCGCAGGCGGCGTGCGATAGTGGCGGCAGTAGCGACACCTGGTGAATGACAATGTAAAACTGCTCGCAGTAGCGAATGGGCCCAACATTTTTCAAATGCTTCTTGTTTATCATGGAGCAAAATTTGGTATGAATTTCGGCAGTTACGCTTTTCGTATTCTGCCGCCGCTTCACGATGCGCCATTACGTATAAACATGACGTCATTCACAAAACCGGAAGTACATAACGTATCGGAACGTCGCCAGAGCAGGTCCAAGCCAGGACCATAGGCAACATGCATCTATATTATAATAATCGGACAGTTTGATTGTGCGTCTGTGTCACGAGCGCGAAGCGCGATACACACACCATAATCGCACGAAGCGCGATTGTGAGGCCACGATCGAGTTACGCGAGCGGACAGACAAACATACATACTTATCACAATATTTCGCCCCCTTCCCGAAGGGGAGAAATAATACCTAACGAGTCACAATCGCGCTTCGCGCTTCGCACGATTGTGACTCTGTGTATCGCGCTTCGATGGAAGTCGGCAGTAACACTGCAGAGACAGCGACTGGCAGACTGTACTGTCCAGTGTCCGTACGACATGCATCAGCGCCGAAACACGATCGCGGGCTCTAGTGCCAGCGGTGATGTACGGCCGCAACGCACCGCAATGTCGTTCCGGCAAATATTTCCGTGTCGAAACGGCGCATCGTCGATTACTCTCTTCCGACGAAGAACGCAGCGGCTGCTTGGCCGCCGTGTGCGCGAATATGTTCGCCATCAATGTCTGATTGCGTGTGTGCACTTCAGCCGACACTTCGAATCGCCTTTTATTACTCCGTCGCCGGTAGGTTTATCGTGGTAGGCGTGTCTCTGCGTGTCTGTGTGTTTATTTGTTTGTTTGTCCGCATGAACATCTCAGCCTCTCAGGAACCACCTGTCCGAACTTGGCCAAATTTTCGATACGCGTGTTGCCTTTGTCCGTGGCTCGGTCATCCTCTGATGGCGTGGAATACGTTATGTACTTCCGGTTTTGTGGATGGGGTCATGTTTTCAGTCACGTTCAGTTCGGTAAAGGAGCATTCAAGTCGCACAAAAGCAGTCGATGGGTCGCAAAATAGCCTCACCAAAATATGTATAGGTTAATCGCCCGTTTCACGTTGAGTATATACGGCGTTATTCGCCCGGATTTTCGACGAGCCAGTTGCGGGTATACGGCATACGGTGGACCCTGCAGAAACCTGCCATGTACACAGTGCCGCTCACAGCTTCATTGTTTTACAGTAAATTTGATCGTCGTTATATACTTTGCAGGTTGCTCTTGAACTGGTTCTACAATTCGTGCATGTGCCTGTCGACGTGCGACCATCTTCCTGATGACGACGGTCCAGTGTTTGCTGTAGTGTAGACCTGTATGGCCGTGAATCGTGCCGTCCTGTTGCTGCAGACAAATACGAGAACACTGAGAGGAAATTTGCTGCGTCGTGGGAGTGACCGACGGCGGTGAGGCGGCGTGGTGTGCTGGACTGGAGTGGACGAACGACTGTCAGAGATATACGTTACGCGGTCGTCGAGTTTACGACTATTAGAGCCGACACGGCGGTCTCGCCGTCGCGTTGTCGATCCGTCAGGACAGGTCTCTCTGGCTGTAAGATATCAGTGGATGTAACGTCCGTGCCACGGCCGAGACGCTCGTCGAGATGTACATGTATATAGCGACAATAAACCCGGTGCCAGGCCGGTCGACTGAAATTGCAGGACGTGAACAGTGACGGACCAAGTTCGACAATATGCTTGTGTATGTTTGCAAAAGCCGTCGTAGACCTAAACGTAAACTGCATGGTTTAAATTAGGTTTTGTAAAGCTGTCATTCCACGACGCCGACACCGACACCGACACCGACTCCGACTCCGACTCGCCCGACACGTCTAGGCTATACATATATACGTCCGATACGCGCGATTTCCTCGCGAGGATCCTCGCGAGAACGTCCGTGTCCGTGTCGGCGCCGTGGAATGCCAGCTTAATTGACTTATTCTGTACGCCTGACAGAACGGGGAATAATCTGCATAAGCCATGCAAACTTGCAGCAATCAGTTGCACTGAAGTTCGGCTTATCTCGATTAGTCACATTTAAATAAAAACTCTGAAGATCGGCAAATCAAATAAAATCAAATAGGACTTTATTAAAGGTTGACAAACCGCAACCCATATCACAGCATAATAAATCTAAACACAATACATTTAAGACACAGTTGGTGCACGATTATGGTAACAGTATGAAAAGACGAACAACATGAAATCTCGCGTGTAAGTATGTGGAAGGCAGTTAAGAAGCCGTGTAGTTTATAGTTGTGTTGACTGTTAGTGGAATAAAAATACTAAAAGTTAAAACAAGAAGATTTTGAAAATTGTTGGGCCCATTCACACACTGCGAGCCGCCTCACGCCCATTCAGCAGATGTCGCTAGCGGTACTGTCGCGCGTCGCCTGCGCATCGATGTCGACGACAACGACGACGACGACGACAGCGACAACGCGTGACAGAAGGGACCGCTATGGCCCCATAGAATGGGCCCAATAAGCTAATGGGCCGAATGGAGCTGGTTGAACACTGCAGGACTGCAGTTAGCTGTTGACTCTGGGACAAAAAAACGTCTCCGGCTTGGGATTTCGTTGGCTGCAGTCTGACTGTTCGGTCGGTCAATGTCCTCCTCATGCAGTCGTGCAATGTCGGCGCAGCGGGAGCGCCGGCGAGCCGTAAAACAAGCGGGCGCAGTCTGTGCCGCCCGCTTGTTTTACGTGTGCCACAGTCGATCGACGGCGGACTTGGCGGACACACGCTGCAGTCCACACGGACGTCTGGCTGTCGTCGTCATACGTCACCACATCGCCAATGTATTTCGCGTCCTCGCCACAAACACACGCCGTCCGGCCGGCCGCCAGCCAGCGGTAATGGCGCGTCCGGATTAAATTTTCAACTGCATACGCCCGTCGCGACGTTTAAACAATCCACGGTCGTCGAATTTGTTTTAGCTGTTTTATCGCAGTGTTCTATCGTGTTGTAACCACGGTCTTAGCTGAAATTCCACGGGAGCAGTTTCCTCGTGGCATCCTCGTGACATCCTCGTCGTAACGTCGCGATGATGCTAGCGACTTGTCCGCAGCGTCGTGTGTCGGGCTCGTGGAATTTCGAGAACGACACGACACACGGACAAACGGGCAGCACTGTACACTACAGCAGACCGCCGGCCGACCAATCAGGTACGCGGGTGGCAAGCTGAACAGCGAAGTCGCCCAACACGCCCGACACACGCGCGACATCCTCGTAGCATCCTCGCGAGAATATCGCGCGTGTCGGGCGTGTACGTCGACGAGGATGCTACGAGGAAATTGCTCCATGCATGAAATTCCAGCTTTGACGCGCGGCGACGGAACGCATCGGCGTGTTTCCGTTACTTGGGCGGCGGCGGCACATTTCGTTGAGTCGTAAGCTGAACTGAACGTCATCATCAGTGACTGTCCGTCCGTCCGTCCGCTGACCATCACACGTGACGTCACTCGGTTGATCCAGTTATCAGAGATGAAACGGTTTCCGACGAAACGCCCACTACGTACCGGTACTGCAGTCGGGCTTGGATTCGTTCGAAAAGCAGGATTAGAAATACGTTTGGTTTCGGGTCCAGGAAATATTCAAACGTTCGTATAACGTAGGCTACAATAGAGTCGTATATGGCAACTGAACTCTGCTGTCTTCGGTGGTGATTTGCATTTTGCAGCATTATCCGTTTTCGAAATCAGGAGCACTCGGCAGTCTGCTGATGCGTACAGAAGGTTGCACGGTTTCTGAGATATCGAGTGCTAACGTTAGAAAGTGCCGAAGGCTTTTCGGGCACTTTTGATCACCAGAGCCGCTCGTTATTTGAGTATCGAGGTATGACTTCCTATTTGTGTTCTACAGTGACCTAGATGGAACCGCTGTAGAGTTATGGTGAAAAGATCGTGAAAATCGGTCCAGTAGATCCTGGGATAATTTGGCTCAAGTTAAAAAGGAAGAAATTACGGAAGGCAAAATATATTGCCCGGTCGGCAAGTTTGCCGAGCGGGCTAAACTATAAATGGATCGCAAAGCTCAGCGTATAGCCCGCCCAGCGTAGCAGTGTCGCCCCTAGCGAGTAGTAGTGAAACAGAAATGTGCTGCCCTTTAATGAATGCAGATGAATTAACCTAAGTGCTGATTGTGACTCGTCCGTTATTGTGCTATAGGCGTTCTGGCAAATACGATCAGACAACTTGTACTCCGAAATAAAACATCCACACCAAACAAATTTAATGGAGATCTGACCTGCCGTTTCAACGTTAGGCAGGCTATGACCTATCCCACACTTATTGCGGGAATTTAACAGACCCCTACTAAATTTGGTGTGAATATCTGGTAGACAGTGATTGAGCTAATGTTTTCGATTTTCCATATTTCTTCTCATTACGGAATAGTAAGCCGCCAAGTTAGCAAGGCCCCTGTAAAATTAGGGACAGTATCGCAAAACAAAAACGGGCGTTAATACTGAGAATTACCTGTGCTGTGCGACATTATATCCACACTTTCCCGATCTCCTTTGGCAGGTATCAGAAAGTTAGCGTGACAACACTAAAATTGCACGTTGGCGCTATTATAAAGTGTCGTTTTTTATGTCCCCTGAAAAATATGCAAGGTCTTCCCAAAACTAAGATATATGCCTATTAAAATAACGGGGACGCTGAAAATGTAGGAAAGAAAAATGTTCTCCAACAAATCCACAACAAACTGAACCAATGGACTTTGATTGAGCCTTAGGCCTACAGACACGTCACTTTTCCCAGCATTTTCTATACCCCTACATTTTGTGCCGCCGTTTCCTTTTCCTGCATTTTAAGTCGCCCCTCTAACTAGCACCCATGCCACATAGGCTATATAAATGTGTATCTACAGTAATTTTTCTCATCTTCCTTGGCGCGTCTCGTAGAGCCTGGGAAATAAAAAAAAACAGTGGTAAAACATCAGTCGACCGTTCTACTATGTACGAACAGGGAGTAAAACGAACGTCGCAAAGCATGTAGGCCTACGTATGGAGCAGGTTTTATTAGGCCCTACGTGACGCGGCTAAAATCGAATACATTAATACTGGCAGTTTGTCTACGGACAATCTTACTAGTAATGACCAAATCCAAATGAGATTTTTAAAACGAAAGCTGCTGCTTATACGGAGTATCAGTATGATACGCAGAAATATTGCCGACTGATACAGATCTACAGGAAACGAGTGACGTTGCATGCGTTGTTCTGAAAGGCTTACTCTCAGCTCAGATCGGCTGACTATTTCTCTTGCAGAAATCACAATGTTGTACGAAAAAGGAAAGACGGAACTACTTAGGATTAGGACTTTTCCTAGTCCGTATAGCCCAAAAATCTGTCATCTGCGTTCTTGAACTTTTACCTTGCCATTATAAACAAGCTTAGTAAATGCAGACATGAAACCATTGAACGCCGAAGTACAAAACTTCATATTTTAGCAGCAATCCACCACTGGTCTTCTTCTGTAGAATTCACGATCACATACTACGATACGAGTTGGCTTTGGCATACCATACTCGTAGCCAAGACAGCAATCTATCCGGTCATGTGCCAATTTCCACTTTTTGTTGCAATGTGTTAGTGTGACCACAATCCAACCATATTACAGACAAAAGAACGGACATACGTCATGCTAGCAAAATGTCGCACTAATCTAAATAATTGCTGCTTCCAGATAATATTTTTTAAATATAATATTCGTTCAATTGAGTCAAGTCAGAACGCTCGACAACACAGACTAGACTCTGAGCTTACTACTCATTTATCGACTCCGAAAGGATATTTGCCTATTTATGGAAAACGTGTCTTTACTTGGTAGTAATGGAATTTGTTCTTTCCTCACTAATTTCTTATTGACTGTCATTTTGTTTAGCAACAACGTTGGGGACGTTTTTATGGGCCAACCAGTAATATCTAAACCCATAACCATTGTTACACAAGAAAAATTTCAACAGTGACTCACCTACAGACCGCAATTGTGCTTGCAGTTCTGCACATAAAGCACTGCAATTTAAAGCAAGTTACTAGACTACTTCAACACCATTAAGTGTTAAGAAGAATTATCCACAATTACATGTAAATAGCTATGTGCTGTGCTCAGATGAATATTGACAGCAATCAGGCTTAACAGCCATTGTCTGCAGCCTTTATTAATATCATAGCCCCAATCGAAAATAGGGGAATTTAGTCTTGCCCTCTTCCTTGACAAGTAAGCATGCAAATGTTCTACTTTCCGACAGAGACTAGAGTCAGCACCCACAGACAGTGGGTGTTCTTTGTATAGGAAAAACCTTAGAGGCAGTTAATAAGTTACTTTGCAGAAACAAAATTGAATTAACTCTTACTGCTATCCCAAAATAACACAATTATTTATTTTACATTAAGACAGTATTGGACAATACCTGTATATACAGGATGGAGCAAAAACTTGTCCATTGATTATCACTTGGGGACTATGCATATAGGAATAAGTCGATAAAATATAACTTTCAGTTAACCGCATCAGCCTGCAATATGATGGTAAAAACTTGGCTCTTGGTTGGCGAATGAACACACAATCCATTTTTTTGGGCAAACAGATCATGAATGTTCACGGTCGCTGCTATAAAGTTCTGCCATTTATGCCACTGGTTACAGCAACATTTGTGCCACGTTAACAGTGTATCAAGGTTGGTTATAAATTACTGAAATTAATTACAAAGCAAACATTGTTTTGTTACAATATTCTTTAAAACATCAAATGTCTAAAACCAGAATGACATCACTAAACCAAAAACTACTAATAGATAGGCATTTTGCAGTGATTATCAGCCCAAAGTATGTTAAAACGACAGTAATGGGCACAAACCATGCAACACAATATCAAACACACTCAAGGAACACCTTCACTACATCAACTCATTAAATTCACACTTCGCAGAATTCATTCGCAAGAGAAGCAGTCGACTCGAATGTCACCAGGACATAAGACATGTAGCCACGGCAGTGTCAAAACAATATAGAGTTAAATAACTTACAAGCTATATCAACAATATGCACACTGCGGTAAAATCTAACAAACATGGTGATGCATAAATAGTTAAATACAAACTGATGTAAGTGCACAGCAACAAATTACAATGGGTGACTTCACTTTTGTGGATTAGTCTTTCGCTGAGTCTTTCGCTGAGACCAAACATCAGACTAAGCCGAACTTAATCGGTTTTGATTCGGACTCAGCGAATCGCTGAGCTAAAACTTTCGCTCAGCAATTCACTGAGTCCAAAGTTTGGACTCAGCGATTCGCTGAGCGAAAGTTAATCTGAACAATTTGGTCTCAGTCCAATTCACTTTACATGCAGTAGATAGCTTAATTCCCTAGGGATTAACTTCCGCTGAGCGAAAACTCACTTCACTTTTTGATTTTGTTTGTAACTTTGTAAACAAAGATGGAGATCATGATTGCGGCAGTTAGTGATGTGCGCGTGCAAACGATACTGTACTCGAATATGGCGGTCATAAAATTTTTTTGTCGTGTGCCATGAGCCTGCTATTGAAATAAAATTGACAGATTGATTTGAAATTCATTGCTAACAAGATGACAACGATCTATTATTAGCAACAGTTTCCACTGAGCTAAATACTAATCTGGCTTTGAACTCAGTAATCCAAAGATTAGCATTCAGATTAAGCTTTCCGCTCAGTCTTTAGACTCGGCGAAAAACTAATCCAAAAAGTGAGTCACCCAATGTTAAATCAGTAGCAGAAACGAACAGCACTGTATCATAAAGCTTCTGTTCAGTTTTAAATAAATAACGGTTAAATATTACACTACATAACTTGTGTAGCTACCGGCTGATTATAGTGCACAATAAAACGACATCATAAACATAATGCATCAGGCTGAGATAAGACTCCAGCTCTCTAAGACTAGTTACACATTGTTTATGTACAGAGTTCAGTGCAGACATTATCAACTAATGCATTCTCCGTAATCATCAATTGCCATCATATTCAATGAACATCAGAACCTACTGGTCATCAGGGCAACAGTTCACACATCTGATGGGAGTATGATGGAGAGAATAATTTACTACAGCTCTGACAAAGCACTGTGTTTCTTTCTGGAGATGGATTTATACCAGAGATGGACAAAGTAAAAAAGCAATCAACTAGACTGAAAATATCAGCTAACTATAACTGTATTTGTAGGCCTAACTCACTTAGAGGTAAAAATTAATAATTGCCGTCAGTTTTAGGTGTATGCTGAGGACTTAAGCACGTTTAGCCTGCAGTTCAACAGAACTACAGTGTAGTTCTAAGTGCCACATTATGGTGTAGCAGATTCTGCTGTACTCAATAGCCGACTTATAATGATCTACTAAAGTTAAACGTTTTGTTGGCATACTAACTGTAATCGAAATTATCACTTCAAAAAATACCATTACCTGTATATCAAAACTTAGTAATGTCACCGACCACAACTAGCTGCTAGTTCATCATGACAGCATGCGATATAAATAGGAGAATTAAGATGAAATCTATATGAAATTCCGAGTCTGCCCGGTGACCAGTGGCGAGGAGGAGCGACGCGAGTCAAAAGGCTCGCCTCTGCCGGTCGCTGTAGCACAGTTTGTAGTTGTAGCGGCGCTGTCTCGGGCAATGCGACACGTGCTCGCTGACACGGTTCGCTCGCTGCAGCGACTTGCGTGTCGTCGCCATTGACGACGCCCGGTGTGACGTCATCTGTTGCTGGTGGCGACGAGTCACCGCTGCCATGGTAACGCTGCCGCCACCCGATGCAGCCGCACGTCGAGACGGCACGGCACGAGCGGCACTTGGACGCAGGCGATCCGCCGTCAGCTCGTGGGTGACTGGCGACACTCTCGGCGGGTTCTCCACCAGCTGCACCGTCGACTCATCCAGATGACAGACAAGCGGGCAGTGCTCGGCAGGCAGTGGTATTGCCTCTGAACCAACACAGACTCGTATATCATAAATAAATACAAGAGGGCCTAGCAGTGGCTAGCATAGCACGAGATGACCCCTCCCCTCTTCCCGGCATGCACCATGACCACAATGCATTTTCGTCACAGACACATGGACAGACAGACAGACGGACACTGACATCGTAGCATAAGCACGATGTATTACATCTCGCGCTAAAAACATGGCTATTTTACGAAGGCTAGCTGTGGGCTATTGCTACAGATGTCTCGACAAGCAAGCATCGTTAATGCATTTTAAGCATGATTAGATTAAGTTTGGTCACACCAAGCAGTCAAGTTTGATTTTACCACCGATTTGACCGGTACTGAAAACCGATCTGAGGAAATTATAAAGTAATATTTGTTTTATAATTTGGTTTGATAATACTGATACGGACATAGAGATACCTGACACCTGCGTCCGTGTTTTCCTGTTAGGTTGAGTTGAGACAGTGTGGTCTGTCTGCTGGTGTATGTGTCTGTGTGTGTGTTCTGGTCACACTGTAAGCCTGCAAAAATGGCAGAACCGATCGACAAGTCATTAGACAGGCAGACTCGTGTGGGCCTACGAAACCATGATAACATGGAGGTACATGAGTGCCACCTGGCGTATATCATTTATAATAAAAAATAGTGGCAATGTGGGCTGTCTGTAGCTGGGTGACTGATACTAGCAATGTGTAAATGACAGTTGCAAGATAAAAGTTTACTGTTAATTTTAACTAGTAACCAGTTTAAGCAACTTAAAAGAGAGAAAATAAAAATGGGACAAGGACTTGGTGTGCCAATATGTGTTATGGCCTCATTGAAATCACTGTGACTCAAAATATAGTATACCACCCAATGACCAACCATAATTTTAACAATACTTGTCTGATTCCATTAATTTTTGGTATAAATATTACTGAATGAATATGCTATCGCAAGGTGGATTAATTTCCCACCTCATCTGTTTGGTGTACATATCTTACCTTGGGAGACTTTACAAGAGAGTCTAGCGAGATGATTCGCCCGCAAGCAGCACGGCAGCCGCAAGCAGCATGGCGGCCGCCAGCAGCACGGCGGCCGACAGTCTGGCTGGATACCACCCCATCCGGACCATCGATGCCACCACCTCCATCATTCCCCCAATTTTATGCCAGATGCCCTTCCTGTCGCAACCCTCCCAATTTATCCTGGCTTGGAACAAGCATCAAATATGTTGGATTGCATACCTGGAGGCTTGGTGTCACTACACTACCTTGTAAAATATTAGGGTCTGAAAACAGCGACTATCTAAAACATGTATCACAAGGTAGTGTAACTGCGCATTTACAGTGTGGTGGGCTATTCAGCTATCACTTCACTATGTATTTATCGCTGACTTTGGCAGTATTATAAATCGGTGAACACTTGGCAAAATTACAGGCAAAAAACTGATTGTCTCATGTGCTCTGTTTGCCTTGCAATGTCAGGCTTAAAGATAAAGAACTGGCCAGATAACTTACCATACCTATGACAGACAGAAACTGTTTTTGCTCACGTTATGCTACTATGCAGATTATTTTTGACTTCAGTATCAACAAATATCAAACTAACAAATATTTTTCTACGACTTATTTAAGCGGCTTAGTTTTACACCACAGTTTGCTGACTCAGTCTTTGAGAATGGCAATTTTTTGGAACATGGACTTTTTACCAGGTAGTGTAGCTATGCATTTAAGGTGTGGGGGACTGTTTAATAATGACTAATTTACTAATTTACTATTGAGTTTGTCTATAAGAAAGGATTGCAAAAATCAGTTAGCATTTGGCAAAGTTATCGGCAAAAGTCTACTGTATACAATTTTAGCGAATTAGTGAGCCTCAAAACCTTCAACTGTAGTGGAAATACCTACGTTTCAGTGATGGAAGGACTCTCAGAATACCCAAGTTTCAATGGCAGTTCTGGATACCTTGACAGCACTACCGCACAGGAAGGGCGGCACTTGGTATGATGACTGGCTTTATCTGACGCACTGCCAATTAGCATTCTGACTTGGTCGGTGACACTGGAGGGAGGAGACGACAGATGGAGATGGAAGCAGATTTTCTTTCCTTTCCCTCCGATCACTTCTCACTTTCATGTCATTAGGCCTATTACCCCGTCCAGGCAAGATGGTCTATTGCTAAATAACATTGGAAACGCACTTACTTATTAAAGTGGAATTCTAGATAAATAAAACATAAACAAGATCATTGCATTGAACACACCTGCATGATCCACAAGAAGCCATTCGTTCTCCATCGGAAATGTGGTCAGCTTAACATTGTCACTCTCTTCAGGTAAATCATCATCTGTAGTTGAGCCAAACAGGTAGCTGGCAATTCCACTCAGCATCTTCACTGCAAGAAACATGATTTAAATTAATGTTAACTCGTTTACAATACAGTTCGAATGTATCTAACAACTCTACATTATGTGCCTGTGGTGCCAACTAAGCGAGTGTGCACAGGCGCCCCACTGAGAACTCGCTATAGCATCGGGTTGCTGTATAGCTCTGTGATATTCATAATTGTAAAACACTGGTACAGATCAATGCGATCCAAGCTATCTCATCATGACTCATCAAGATCCTTGTGTATAATTTAGACAGGATGTCTCCTTCACTAATACCGCATCGACCCCATCAAAGAGGACCAAAGGGAATGGAGGGTACCAAATACACTTGGTCCTCAGGTTGTACAAAGTTGGAGGGAACGCGTCCAATGGGTCCCAATATGGTGGTTTTGCCTATGCCATTGCCATGCTAGAATTCCTGCATTACTGTCACCACTGACTAGCTATGCAGTTGGACAGACGTGCACTACAGTGACGGTGCACTAGCTACGTACCGCGCAGGTCAAGGTCGCATATGGAAGGCCTCCCCCCGGGACCTGAATAGAAAGAATGCGTTGACTTCTAAATGAGTATGTTTCATTTCAACGAAATCAACACACAAAATGCTACATCGTCATTTTGGCAGCTTTAAAATCAACCGTTAAGCCGTCGTCTGTCCGGGGACGCCAATTTATCATCCCGACAGCTGGCCAGCCTCTGTGTTCAGCTAAGCGTAAAATCCCAAAAAATGCCAAGATACACTTCGCAAGAGACAAGTCACTGAAACATACGCAATCGAACTGAATTACCAGCTCTAATAAATTCATGTTTACCTGATAAAAACGTTCGCACTTGTACGAATTTGTCCGTTAGCAATGTAAATCGACTGCCCTTTCCGAAGCCAACGCAAACTGCACGCGACCACGCCCCTTTTCTATGCTAATTAGGTACAACGTTCTGGACGCTGATTGGTTGATCTCGCCGAGCTCCGCCGTAAATGGCAACATGACGTCATTCATCAGCTGTTTCGTCCGGCTGACAGCCAAGGTTATCAGCAGGTTATCGGCTGGTTCTGACGCTGATTTATTTCGTTGGACGCAGCGGGTCACTTAAAAAATCTTTACAGCCCGCAACGCGAGGATGTATAATAGGGTTTGCCTTGTGTGTGTGTGTGTGTGTCCGTTTGTCCGTCCCGGCCCAAAAAGTGCATTTAAAAGGATTGAAACTGCTCAAACTCACTTGAAAACTTGAGCTAGGTATGCTGCCCAGCTAACACGCCCAGACGGTTCCCGCGCGGGACCCGTATGCCACCCCTCACGGG
>Ga0209782_1001098_pt1 | contig 13569 bp, 16 predicted proteins | sample WorMetmaBAHAMAS1_FD_187390 | JGI IMG/M metagenome (GOLD analysis project Ga0209782, IMG submission 187390) | Marine gutless worms symbiont microbial communities from Max Planck institute for Marine Microbiology, Germany - Inanidrilus... | ecosystem: Host-associated > Annelida > Digestive system... | reverse complement strand
CGAGATTTTCTTTCTGTCTTGCTTCTTACACATTGCCTGCAATCCTTTAACCTAATTATGGGAGAATTTTACCCAAAATATGTTATAGATTGCAATAGCAAAATGGGTAAGATTGTATATAATTCCCCTACTTTGCGGTCCGATTTTTCATTTGCCCTCGATAAAGTTGCGCAGTAGGTCGTGCCCCTCCCGCGTGAGGATGGATTCGGGGTGGAACTGCACGCCCTGGACCGGATACTCCCGATGCCGGACCCCCATGATCTCGTCCCGGGTCCCGTCTGCCTTTTGGGTCCAGGCCGTGACCTCCAGGGACGCCGGGAGGTCGGCCTCCGCGACCACCAGGGAATGGTAGCGCGTGGCCTGGAAGGGCATCTCGAGCCCGGTGAACACACCCTGCCCCCTATGGTAAATGAGCGAGGTCTTGCCGTGCATCACCTGCCGCGCCTTTACGATGCTGCCGCCGAAGGCCCGGCCGATGGACTGATGGCCGAGACATACGCCGAGAATGGGGATACGGTCGGCAAACGCCCGAATCAGGAGCACGGAAATCCCTGCCTGGTCGGGGGTGCAGGGTCCGGGAGAGACGATGATGTGGGTGGGGGCGAGGTCGGCAATCTCTTCCAGGCCGATACCGTCGTTGCGGAAAACCCGCACCTCCACGCCGAACTCGCCCAGGTATTGGACCAGGTTGAAGGTGAAGGAATCGTAGTTGTCGATCATCAACAGCATTTCAAGCGTAACTCACAAACATCCGGCTTTGCGGACTCCGCATACTTACGGTAAAAAGCGGAATCGCTGAGGTCCTGGTCGAGTAGGCAGGAAAAATGATCCGGTCGCTTCGATTTATCCGTAGATTACACAGATTTTCGCAGATTAAAAACGAAATAATCTGTGAAAATCTGCGTAATCTGTGGACAAAAAATCGAACGACCTCACCGCATCATCACTTGGATTTAATCATTACCTCCATCCGGGCACAGGTCAATGCCATTAAGTTAAACGTTATCGGTCGGCAAAGTAAGAGAAGAAACTACGAATCACGCGAATCCTCGCGAATCGATTCGCAGAAATTCGCGGGATTGGTAGTTTTCTCTTCCGCACCGGTAAATGGCCAACAGCTAACTTAATGGCATTGGGGCACAGGTGACGGTCGATACCCGCCTCGGCCATGGCCACGGCGCGGAAGATGGCGCGGCCTTTGTTCATGGTCTCCTTCCATTCAAGCTCGGGCTCGGAATCCGTCACGATACCGCCGCCAGCTTGGATGTACAGGGTGCCGTCCCGAATCACGGCGGTGCGGATAGCGATCGCGGTGTCCATGTTCCCGTCCCAGGACAGATAACCCACTGCCCCCGCGTAGATGCCGCGCTTGACCGGCTCGAGCTCGTCGATGATCTCCATGGCCCGGATCTTGGGGGCGCCGGAGACGGTGCCGGCGGGAAAGGTGGCCCGCAGCAGGTCGATGGCATTCATGCCGTCCGCAAGCTCTCCGACCACGTTGGAGACGATGTGCATGACATGGGAGTAGCGTTCTACGAGCATGCGCTCGGTCACCTGCACCGTGCCTACCCGCGCCACACGGCCGACGTCGTTGCGGCCCAGGTCGATCAGCATCAGGTGCTCGGCGAGCTCTTTGGGATCGGCTAGTAGCTCCGCCTCCAGCGCCTTATCCTCGGCCTCCGTGTGGCCGCGGCGGCGGGTGCCGGCGATAGGACGGACAGTAACCAGGTCATCTTCCAGCCGGGTCAGGATCTCCGGCGACGAGCCTACGATCTGGAAGTCCCCCAGCTCCAGGAGGTACATATAGGGTGAGGGGTTGAGCGCGCGCAGGGCCCGGTAGAGGTCCGGGGACGACGCGCCGAAGGGGATGGAGAGGCGTTGCGAGGGTACCACCTGCATGCAATCCCCTTCCCGAATGTAGCTCTTGATGCGGTCTACCGCCTGCTTATAGCCGTCTTCCGTGAAGCCGGAGACGAAGTCGGATTCCCGCACCTGTCTGGGCGGTCTGTGCGCGGGGCGGGGGGTTGCGCCCGTTACGCGCCCAACCAGGTCACGGAGGCGAGTCTCACCGTCTCCCAGAGTGTCCCCGGCGGTCGGGTCCAGGTGTTTGACGAGGTGCATTAGCCCGGACAGGTTGTCGAAGACGACCACCTCGTCCGACACCATGAGCAGGATGTCCGGGGTGCCGATGAGATCCGGGTTCGGGCACCGGGCCAGCCGGGGTTCGATGTAGCGAATAGTATCGTAGCCGAAGTAGCCCACCAGACCGCCGGTAAAGCGCGGCATGTCGGGTCGCTCATAGACCCGGATCCGGGCGTGAAAGTCCTGGATCCAGGCCAGGGGGTCCGGGACCTCCCGGTCCTGGACAAGGGCACCGTCCCGTTCCAGGACTACGCGGTGGCCGTAGACCCTGAGCAAGGTCCGGCAGGGCAGTCCGATGATGGAGTAACGACCCCACTTCTCGCCGCCCTGGACGGACTCGAACAGGTAAGAGAAGGGGCCGTCCGCGAGCTTGAGATAGACGCTCAACGGGGTGTCGAGGTCGGCGCGCACCTCGCAGACGATGGGGATCCGGTTATAGCCCTGAGCGGCAAGATCGGCGAAGGTTTCGGGTGTCATAGGGGTCTCCAAGACTTGAGGGATATATGGGGTGGCCGAGCGACACTTTCAGTATCGCCATCGGCGCTCCTTGACCCTGGCGCTCGGAAGACCGCATGAAGGCATTTTAGATCTAATTGTTTAACGTGTACGAAGCGATGCCCCAACATATCTACCGCAGCTTGTGATTGCTCCAACGGGATATAGCCTAATAATGGTTCATATTCACCGTTTTCCGGTTCCATTTTTATAAACGGAATGATAAGTTATGGACGTAAAGATGCTATCCTCTTTGCATAACCACGCATTGATGAATAGAGGCCACTTTAAATGTCCAGACTGGTTTGTAGATGTTGAGTCTTGCCCATGACGGTAGGTGTATCGAACCGCTTGCCTTCTAAGATTTCGGGCACAGATAGAATCTGTATCCTCGGGTATAGCCAGCCGAGCTGAACCCTCAATCTGCAAGTCACCCAGCTTCGCTGGCGAACTGTTGAAAGTTCTGCATCTTACGGTCACTCAATGCCTCCATGACGATCAATCCAGCCATCAACACTTCCTCATTTTCGAGAACACCGCGAAGCGCCCGCAGATCCGCAATCGTTACATTCTTGCCACCTTTTACCTCGATAATCATGCTTTGCAACTCACGCTCACCATAAGCGCTGAAATATAATCGTCCGTCGATCCCACCGTCAGCCATCCGCTTGGTGGTGACGAAACCGTCCACTTCCTCCACCGCCCACTTCTGGAAGTGGTATTTGTCCCGTGTCCACAAGGTGTCCATAAGTCCTTTGCGCCTTCCCGTGTTCGAGGTACGCCATTGATCTTGAAATCTTTTCCCTCCTTCAATTTACAATGCTCTCCGAGCCTGATGGCCGCTACGCGCTTTATCGCATGTATAGCGATGTCTATGCTGATCCACTTGCGTTTGAGGCTGTGAGCAGCTTCAGCGTAGTCGCGCAGCCGCAGAAGAGGTCGAGCACCACGTCGCCTTTATTGCTGCTAGCCTTGATGATGCGTTCTAGCAAGGCGAGCGGCTTTTGGGTGGCATAGCCAAGACGTTCACTCGCCATTGGATTCATTGCAGGTACATCAACCCAAACATCTGTCGCCATTTTTGTTGTATCTGTTGAGCTAATACGAGCACCTTTCGGATTTCTCGCACGTTCAAGAGATTTTTCGGAACGTGGAACGCGCACGCCATTAAATACATAGTACCGCCCAGCAGAATACCAGAGAATCGTATCATGTTCCTTCGGGAACCACCTTTTACTAGCACCTCCTGTCTGGTAATGCCAAATGACCTCGCTTCTAAAATTCCTATGCCCGAAAATCCCGTCCATCATCACCTTGATGTAGTGTGGCGTTTGGATCGCAGTGCAGGTATATGGAAGCCGGTAGGGCGCAATAATCGCTTCACCACCACTAGTCGTTGAACCATGTACGACAGTATACCAGCATCTTCGGGTTTCTGGTGCGTAGAGCGTTCATCCATAGACGCCAAAAATCGACGGTTTCATCATCAATTCCGGCTTCGCGCATCAATACAGACATCGTGCGGATAGCACGTTCGCTTTCTTTATCCAGCGTCCACAAATCGCAGAAAGCCTCGATTTGGTCTGGTAACGGTCGGCCTGTCTCTTCTTTGTAAATAGCGTTGTAGGCTTTATTCGAGTTGAACGGCGGATCCAGGTAAATCAGATCAATGCTATACGATTTCATGTCTTGCATGATCGACAGGCAATCTCCGTAATATAGGTGGTTCATGCCATTGCGCCTTGTAGGAAGGCTCCGAAGGCATCGTCGTTGTTCCGGTTGTTGTACTTCCAGCATGATTCGGAAATGAACAGCGGAAGATATTGGCGCGAGTAGTGGTGATGGCTGCCGAACCATGCTCATTTGACCAATGACCAGAAGCTCTCGATGGTGTTGGTGTGGATTGTGCCATCTTCGTATTGCTCGGCGTATTCGTCAGTTATCAGCAGTGAGCTATCGGTATCGACGTGTTCTTTGATGAACCGCAGAATCCCGGGGCCGGTCAAATCGCCTTTTCCATCCGCGACTTGGACAACAACGCGCCTGCCACGCTCGACAGCTCCGATTACTGGAGTCTTCTTGGTGCCCCGCCCCCGCGTGTTCGGGGTATCGTCATCGCGCTTGTTGCGCTTGCGAAGCTTGCCGTCGATATAGGTTTCGTCGGCTTCGACGATACCTTGCAGCAGTTCGCGTTCTTCTGCGGCCATTGAAGCGCGAATGCGCGCTTGCATGTAAAGCGCGGTGGGTTGCGTCAGGTCGAGATCGTGGGCAAGTTGATAACTGGAGAGGCTTTTCTTCGCATTTTTTGAAGTGGGATCCGAGTCTTTATGAAATATCGTCTTGGAAAGGACGTTGAAGCTGCCCTTGCAGACACGACAGTTCCAGCGGCCAATGCGGTCGCCATCCGCCTTGCGAGCCACATGCGAGCTTCTACATAATGGGCAGAACGGCTCATCGCCGACAAGCCCATAACTTATCATTCCGTTTATATAATTTCCGTAAATATATACAGGCTTGAATCCCTATATTTGCATCCTGACCGGACCACATACACTTCCCGTTTCCGTTTTTTGAGTTGCGGTCTCTAATTCGACGGTTCGAATTTCTTCGAGATCACCGAGCCTTATCTTTCCATGCAATGGGTAGTATGATACGTGAAGCACCAGTGTCCACCAGGGCATCGATGCGAATCTTTTTGCTTTATCTTTAAGATTTGAAATTGTTACTGATGCGATGATGCGTCCCATAATCTACTCCGTTTCCTGATAAAAAAGAAGCCGGGGATTCGCACATCTCCCCAACCTGCTCGTGTTTTGGTTACCCTCATCAAAAAGGGAAAACCACGGATCGCACGAATTAACGCGAACAAGATCCATCCTTTCAGTTCGGGACGAAAGGTCCCTCCCTTCGGTTTCGGGATGAATGTGAAAAAGTGGAATTAAGATGTCTACTCCAGCAAGCTCCTGATTTCGGTCAGAGAATCGATCACGGCATCCGGCTCGGCAGTGCGGACATCGATGCCGTGGTTGTACCCATAGCTCACGCAGACGATCGTAAAACCCGCTGCCCGCGCCGCCTTCACGTCGCTGACCGAGTCCCCGACCATAAGGGAGTCCTTGGGGGCGACCCCGAAGTGTTCCGCGGCGTGCAGCAGGGGCAGGGGATCGGGCTTTTTGCGCGGCAGGGTGTCGCCGCTGATGACGATGTCGAAATAGTCCCGCGCGCCCAAGTCCCGCAACAGGGGCTCAGTGAACTGGGCTGCTTTGTTGGTGACGGAGCCCAGGGAATACCCCGCTTCCCGGAGATAATCGAGCCCTTCGCGGATGCCCGGATAGAGGTGCGAGCGCCCGGATGTGTTCTCGCGGTAGAGCTCGACAAAGATCGGGAGGGCCCGCTCGAAATCGGCTTCGTCTGGCTCGCCGTCCAGTTGGCCGATCAGTGCCCTGCGGACCAGGCGTTCGACGCCGTTGCCGACCCAGTTGCGCACCACCGCCTCTCCGTAGGGGAGGCGATTGAGCTGCTCCATCATGGTATCGACACAGAAGGCCAGATCCGGCACGCTGTCCACCAGGGTGCCGTCCACGTCGATGAGGATCATTTTGGGTCGGTTCATGCTACGGGTCCTCAACCTTGTCTTAATCCCCCGGCGAGGCTTCGCCTCAGACCGAACGAGGCGTGAATTTTTTGTCCGGAAACCGGAAAACCACGAACAAAATGAAAGGACACGAACCACTCATTCGTGTGAATTCCTGTCCTTAATCTGCTTGGCTCACGTGCTGACTACGGCCATCTCTTCGCGCATTTGGCGGATGATGCTGTCGTAGCGGTTGGGATCGCTATCCTTGCCCTTGTGGAAGATACCCGAGCCGGAGACAAAGGTATCGCAGCCAGCCGCCTTGACCTCGGCGATATTCTCGACCTTGACACCGCCGTCGATCTCCAGACGGATGTCCAATCCCGACTCTTCAATCATTTTGCGTGCCTGGCGCAGCTTGTCCAGGGCAGAGGGAATGAAGCTCTGACCACCGAAACCGGGGTTGACGGACATCAGGAGCACCATATCCACCTTGTCCATGACATAGTCGAGGTAACTGAGGGGCGTAGCGGGATTGAATACCAGACCCGACTTGCAACCGTGGTTGCGGATCAGTTGAAGAGTGCGGTCGATGTGCTCGCTGGCCTCCGGGTGAAAGGTGATGTAGTTGGCGCCTGCCTTGGCGAAGTCCGGAACGATGCGATCCACCGGCTTGACCATGAGGTGGACGTCGAGAATGGCCTCGACTCCATGCTTACGCAACGCCTCGCAGACCAGGGGGCCGATGGTCAGGTTCGGCACATAGTGATTATCCATCACGTCGAAGTGGATAATGTCAGCGCCGGCGGCCAGGACGTTGTCCACCTCCTCGCCGAGCTTTGCCATGTCCGCCGACAGGATGGAAGGTGCGATCAGGTCTTCTGCCATGGATGTCTCTCCCCGTGGGTGCTGGTCGCTCCTAATGACGGGAGCGGGTCAGTATCGAAAGATCGGAAGACCAAGATTTTCTAATTTACCCCAAACTGCTCCCGTTTTCACGCCCGGCCCAGGGTGACCTGGCCCGGGTTATGGTTTTATAGGCCCGCCGAATCTCGTGCGTCTTCTCGGCAGCAAGCCTCATCATCTCTTCCGGGAGTCCTTTGGATGCGAGCTTGTCTGGGTGGTGCTGACCGAGCAAACGGCGGTAGGCGCTTTGATCTCCGCGTCCGTGGTCCTGGGCGTACCCCCAGGACCGCGTAGGCCCAGTCCAGGGTCGACTCTTCGGCAGCGGGTCGGTGCGAAGTACGCCCGGCGTCTTCCCGGCTGCCCGCCGCGAACGTTTGTTGCAAGCGTTCCAGATGGCGGAACCTATCCTCCGGGATGTCCAGGCAGTTGCAGATGTGCAGGAGTAGCCTCTCTTTCTCCAATCCGAGCCGTCCGTCCGCGTAAGCGGCCTGGATCTGGATCTCGAGGAACATCTGCCTCAGAGCGGGGCGGCGCCACTCGCGCCGGAGCCGTTCCAGCACGTCGTCGAGAGGAAATCTCGCCAGCTTACCCTTGGTAAAATGCCCGATAGCCGCGCGACGCATGTTCGGCGACAGTTTCATCCAGACGATCACCGATTTCATCCAGGAAGATCCGCTCGCTCAATCTTATCGATGGTTAAGAGCGTCCGTACTGGACGAGATAGTCCGGCACTCACCGGGTGCCAGGGTTGATGAGCAATGACTAACGGCAGTCGGGCGGGAGGTAGCGGGCCTCGATATTCGTAGTCGCTGCCGTACCTACTAGGGTAGCGCCTGGCGGAGGAGTAGCGGTTCCGCATGCCCACACCAAGCCGTCGGCCTTGTTCCGGGCGGGACTGAGACCGAGTATGCTACCCTCTATTGCCGCATTTGCCCGGTTGCCGTAGGTGACGGTGATGGTGCCGCTATCGCCGATTGCAACCTTGGTGACATAGGTGCCCGTAATGGAATCGGCAGGTTCGACACCGGCGGCCTCATTCGTGGCGGGAAGGTCCCCACGCACCGCGTTGAAAGTGCTGACGGCCGCTTTGACTTCCGCCGCCAGATTCAGTCCCTCCGTGACCTGGGTGCGGATCGTGTAGTTCTGATACGCCGGGATCGCAATGGTGGCCAGAATGCCGATGATCGCGACCACGGTCATCAGTTCGATCAGGGTAAAACCCGTCTGTCGTTTCATTCAGAAATCCTCCGAGTCTGCTCTGTTCGATTGACGCAACGGGGAATTTCCTCCTCGGCCCGCGGTGAGTATACACTGTCTCGGGCTTCCGCCCGAGTCGGCGCTGACCCTAGTAGTCTGACCACAAGATAAATTAGGATACTAAACTTATTCTTCAATAGTTTTGGTCAACCATTGAGGGATATGTAAATATCCTAGGGTCTAGATAACTTTAGAGTGGATTTTCTTTCAGTAGAGTAAGTATTCTCTCAGAGAGATCTATCCTCCCTCTCAGTGATGGAATCTGAACTCACATTCCTTGCGGTGTAAAAGGAACGTTCGTCGGGGAACACCATTGACCTTTGCACGCCTCCGTTTGGCATATGACCGGAATGACTCAATGCCATACCGGATAGAGGTGATGAAGCGTTAACAAACCTGGGCGATCCCGATTCGTAACTTCATGAATAGCTGATTAATCGTCGGGCGGGCTCCACTCAACTCGGCGATTTTCGAGGCCGGCAAATCGGGCGTGAAATAGCGCATAATTGCTCTGAATTTAGCGTTCGAAATGTGTGAACGCCTGATACCTGCTTCCCTTACTATAACATAACCTTAGCATACCATGAAGATGATAAAGTTATCCAGACCCTACCGAATTATTGCCGATTGTTGGCTAGATATCACTTCTAAAATTACCACTACCCAATTGCTTTCTATCTATTTTCATTCGGTTTCCATGGGAGCAATCGGGGTCTGGGAAGCGCCCACCCGGTTGCCATGTTAAACTAGTGTATGAGGGGTACTGAGGGGTACTGTTTCTCGGTTCTATAGCCGCCGCTTATGGGTTTTGTGGAAGAGGAGAAGCAATGGCCGAGCTGCTTGACCGTCTCATCCGAGATCACAAATACCTCCTGCGCGTGCTCGACTTGCTCGACGATCTGTTGGACGAGTTCCACGCGGGTGACGAGCCGGATTACGAGCTGCTGTGCGAGATGGTGGAGTACATGGAGAGCTACGCCGATCAGGTCCACCACCCGAACGAGGAGGACATCTTCGATCGGCTCCAGGCACGCACCAACGAGCGTTACCCGGTGCTGGACCGGTTGACCGAGCAGCACCTCCTGCTCAGCCGGAGCAATAAGCGTTTTCGTCAGTCGTTGGAAGGTATCGTGCACGAAGAGGTCCTGCGGCGGGACCAGGTAGAGGTTCAGGGCCGCGAGCTGGTCAAGACCCTGCGGGAGCATCTGGACCTGGAGGAACACGCAGCCTTTCCATTGGCCCGCGAAAAGCTGTCCGCGAGCGATTGGGAGGAGCTCCTCCCACCGGCGTCGAGCAACGAGGATCCCTTGTGGGGCGAAGCGGGGCAGCGACGCTTCCAGTCGCTGCTTCGGCACCTGGCGGAACGGTATCGGACGTGAGGTTTCCAGCCCGCATGCCTGTGTCGGACCCGGCAAGCCGCTACCCATGAAGCCGAAGCCGGAGCAGGAGACCGAATTCCGACACGGCACACCGGCTGCGTTGGGAGTGCTCCTGATCAACCTGGGCACGCCGGACGCCCCGACGGTGCCCGCGGTGCGGCGCTACCTGGCCGAGTTCCTGAGTGATCCGCGGGTGATCGAGCTGCCGCGGTCCCTGTGGTGGCCGATCCTGCACGGCGTCATCCTGCGCCTGCGCCCACGGCGATCCGCCCGGTCCTACCGTGCCCTGTGGACGGAACAGGGCTCGCCGCTGCTCGTCATCGCTCGGTGCCAGGCCACGGCCCTGCAGGAACGGCTCGACCTGCAGCTGTCGGGGGCGGTGCAGGTGGCGCTCGGGATGCGCTACGGCAACCCCTCGATCGCCTCCGCGCTGGCCGATCTCCGTGCCGCGAACGCCCGCCGCATCCTAGTGCTGCCGCTCTATCCCCAATACTCGGCGACCACCACAGCCTCCGGCTTCGACGCGGTTACCGCCGAGCTCTCGACCTGGCGCTGGCTGCCGGAGCTGCGCTTCGTCAACCACTACCACGACGAGCCGGGCTATATCGCCGCGTTGGCGGACAGCGTCCGCGCCCACTGGACCGAACAGGGTGAACCCGATCGGCTGTTATTCTCCTTTCATGGTATCCCGCGGGAGTATCTCCTGCGAGGCGACCCCTACGGCTGCCAGTGTCGTAAGACCGCACGCCTGACCGCCGAAGCCCTCGCGCTCGCCCCGGTGCGTTGGCAGATCGCCTTTCAGTCTCGGGTCGGCCACAAGGAGTGGCTGCGACCCTACACGGACGAGACCCTGGAGGTTTGGGGCCGCAAAGGCATAGAAAAGGTCCATGTCATCTGTCCCGGATTTGCGGCCGACTGCCTCGAAACTCTGGAGGAGGTTGCTGTGACGAACCGGGATCGCTTCCTGACGGCCGGGGGGAAAGAGTTCGGCTACATCCCGGCCCTGAACAACCGGGCCGAGCACCTGGAGATGCTGACGGCGCTGGTCCTGCAGCATGTCGCGGGTTGGCCGGAGGGGCAGGTGCAAGCTGGGATCGAGCCACCGACTTGACCCGATCATGGACCCTGGTTTTTCCGGCCCCCTAAGCAAGCAGGCAACGGACCGCTGCCCGGTCTACGAGCTGAATGTCAACAGCCCTTCGTACCCCGTTTCACCTTATTTTTCACGCTCAGAGCCCTCCCAAACGCGCCCAGGCAAGGCACAGCGCGCTGGGAATAGCGCTCTCTCTTGCCAAGCGCTGTAACGCTCGAGTGCGTTTGGGGGGCTCCTCCGCTGAGAGCGCAAAATAAGGTGAAATGGGGTACTGAGGCATCTTCGATCGGGAGCTACGGGAGATACTTCATGGGATCCACGGGGGTACCGTTTCTGCGCACCTCGAAGTGGAGGCGATATGCCCCGTCGGATGCCTGTCCCACCTCCGCGATACCCTGACCGCGTTTTACGCGGACCCCTTCGCGCGCCAACAGCCGGCGGTTGAAGCCGTAGGCACTCAAATAGCCATTGGTGTGCTTGACGAGAATGAGGTTTCCGTAACCCTTGAGTCCACTGCCGCTGTAGACCACGGTGCCACCCTCCGCGGCTACCACCTGCTGACCGGAGCGACCGGCGATGCGGATTCCCTGCCGCGTGCGGTCCCCGCTCCGGAACTTTTGCACCACCTTACCCGCCAGCGGCCACCGCCAGCGCAGTTCCGTTGTCGCCCGCGGGTGCTTGGCCGTACTCTTGACCTTCGAGGGTCTTACGATTTTTTTCGCCGTCTTCGGCGGTCGCCTACCGGTGCGCTTGGTCGCCCCGCCCCGCCCCCACGGCGACTTTATCCGCAACAGCGAGCCGGCGTAGATACGATAGGGAGGATCCAGCTGATTCCATTGCGCCAGCGTCTGGTGGCTGACCTTATGTCGGTGGGCGATCCGGTACAGGGTGTCGCCGCTACGGATACGGTAATAGCCGGCCGGTGCCGGACCATAGCTGTCATACACCGGTGCCGGCCTCAAGGAGCTGCACCCCGACAGGACCAGGACCAGCAACAGGCCTGCCGACGCGGACCCGGCTCGAATGCCAACCACCCACAAGCTACCGATCTCGGTGCCCACCTGCTGCCACCTGGATCACTGTTGCTCTCGTCTGCGTCCCACTCCTGCTAACGGAGAAATACCACTAGGACAATCAGCAGGACCGTGATCCACCCGATATGGTCCACGTACGTCCGCAGGGTGCTCTCCATACGCTTGCCGCCCCAGGACATCAGAGCGGCCACGAGAAAAAAGCGCGCCCCGCGCCCTACCGCCGAGGCGATCAGGAAAGGGATCACTTCCATATGCAACACCCCGGCGGAGATGGTGAAGATTTTATAGGGAATAGGCGAAAATCCGGCAATGAAGATGGCCCACACCCCCCATGCCCGGAACCAGGCCTCGGCAGCAGCGAAGGACTCGGCATAGCGCCCACCTTCCGCAACCAGAGGCGTGATCAGCGCGAACGCAAAATGGCCGATCAGATAGCCCAGCAGACCGCCGAGTACCGAGGTGACCGTGGTCAGGGCCGCAAACCACCATGCCTTCTGCGGCTCGACCATACTCATGGGGGCAAGCATCACATCCGGCGGAATGGAAAAGAAAGAAGACTCCGCAAAGCTCAGTCCCCCCAGATACCAGGAAGCGTGCCGGTGCCGCGACCACGCCATGACACGATCGTAGAGGGGGGAGAAGATGCGCATTAGGTCACACCTCCGAGCAATGGGACGAAAGTGACGGGCTCCAGGATTTCGTGGACATAACCCGTTTCGGTTCTCAATACGCGCACCAGGACCTACTGCTCCGAGTACCCGATGGGCAACACCATGCAGCCCCCATGGTCAGCTGGTTGACGAGCACGCGGGGAATCCCTACCGGCGCGGCGGTGACCAGGATGGCATCGAAGGGCGCATACTCCGGCCAGCCCAAGGCACCATCGCCGTGGCGCAGGCGCACATTCCGCAGCTTGAGATTTTTCAAAGCACGCCGGGCCTGCTCCAGCAGGAGCGCCACGCGCTCGACGCTGTAGACCCAGCGCACCAGCGAGGCGAACACTGTGGTCTGGTATCCCGAACCGGTCCCGATCTCCAGCACGGTGTCGGGATTGCCCTGCGCCAGCAGCGCCTCAGTCATGCGCGCTACCGCTACGGCTGGGAGATGGTCTGCCCATGGCCGATAGGCAGGGCCATTCCTCGTAGGCGCGGCTGGCCAGGGCCTCGTCCACAAACAGATGGGGCGGCAACCGGCGCATGACGGCGAGCACCCCTCCGGGTCGCGGATTTCGGCCTCCTCGAACCGCTGAGTCAAACGCTCGCGGGTGCGCCGGGACGTCATCCCGATCCCACGTTGTGCCGTCAGTCGCATCCGGACAACCGATCGTAATTCTCATCGGGTGACACGCGAACGCCGGGGACTAGGTCAGGCACGGGTGCAGGTATAGGTCGAGTCAATCGATCCGGGTGCGCCCTAGCCCGACAGCCTTTGTTGTTTTTCCCTTCAGGGCGTCCACAGCACATAGGTTGGGCAAAGTCCGTAGACACTCTAGTTCCGATGCAAGTCCAATTTGCGTCCTGCTCCCCAAAAGTTCGCCTCCGGTTCGTAAATTAGATTGATCAGGATGCCGTTTCAATCGGGGTGTAGAAACGGCTGCTATCGAAGGGTGAACGGGTCTTGAGCATGGCATGGATGGCGAGCCGGAGCTTGCGCATGACGGCACAGAGCGCCTGGAGCGCTTTGAGTCCG
>Ga0209782_1001097_pt1 | contig 13570 bp, 8 predicted proteins | sample WorMetmaBAHAMAS1_FD_187390 | JGI IMG/M metagenome (GOLD analysis project Ga0209782, IMG submission 187390) | Marine gutless worms symbiont microbial communities from Max Planck institute for Marine Microbiology, Germany - Inanidrilus... | ecosystem: Host-associated > Annelida > Digestive system >... | reverse complement strand
GCCGTCACCTCACGTCACGTGACTCACGTCACGTGGTACACGGAGAGGACTCCTGGTGGGCCTATATTCTAGGCACACCGGCGAGCCGACGCCCATAATAGACTACGCTGAGAGCGCGCGAAAAAAATGTTCACATCAGGCGAACATGTTGTTTTCAGCCGCGTCGCGCTGAAGCGAAAGCCGCTATAAGGCCAGAATTCCACGGGAGCAGTTTCCTTGTAATTTCCTCGGAATAAGTCCATAACTTGTCGCCCTCTTGTCGCCACCTTCCTCGTAACATGCTAGCGACACGCCTGACAGGTCGTTACGTCATGCTCGTATAGCATAAGCGTGACACGACGAGCTGAAATCAATGGCTGCGTTTTTTTGTTCCAGACTAGATTACTTTAGTCCAAGACGGGACGACTTAGACTGGATTAATCTGTCTCAGCGTAAAAGAACGACACTATATGGGCAGATCGCTCTAGAACGGTCTGACGCAATAAAAAACGCAGCCAATAGTAAAACACAAGAAGCATTTGAGAAATGTTGGGCCCATTCGCTACTGCGAGCCGCCGTTACATTGCCAGTCACCAAGTGTCGCTATTCGCACGCCAGCTATAGCTATAGCGCAGGCGGCGTGCGATGTCCACAACGACGACGACAACGACAACGCGTGACAGAGGGGACCGCTATGGCCCCATGGAATGGGCCCAATAACTCTACCGTTCGTTAGAACGAACGGACGATTAAAAACCTCGGCGACCGACCGAAGCACAACCGAGTTGGCGACGGACAGACGGACGGACAGAGAGAGCGAAGGTAAAAAGGTCGATCGACTACTCGGAGCTGATGCGAATTGAGTGTGTCCTCGTCAGTCGGTGCAGCGTTGGCTCGAAATTGACAGTTAATCACGAGATATCGGCATTGAGTGAATGAAGAGACAGAGATAGAGAGAGAGAGACGAGACGAGACGCAGTGCTAGATGGCTGTAGGGACGCACTTTCGCTACCTTCCACTCGGTAATACGGCCGCGCTGTCGCTCGTTCGCTCCGAGTCTAATCCCCGCTGCTGGACCGTGCAGTCGTCGCTAGCACATGTTTGACCGACGGCGAAGGAACGGCGGAGATTGCCGTGCGTACAGGCCGCAGACTGAATGATTTCGCACTTTCTCTCGCGCGCCGCCTCCGCCTCCGCCGCCTAGCTCGTCCGGCTTAAGTGCATTGCTCCGCTGGAAAATGGCAATCGCCTGTAGAGAGCGACGTGTCTCCCGTTCGTCAAGACTGGACCGGTCAGGATCACACGGTCGCTGGTTGAACTGTGCTGTTGCTAGCGGCGTGGGACTGCATGTCCGTACTACTGCACACTACTGTCTGGTACCTGCGTCACGTTCGTCAAGACGGTGTGATTTCGTCCCGTCGCGCGTGCGTCTGCCGTCGGCGACGAAACTTGGTTCGTAAGAGAAAGTCACTTGTGTCGACAATCGCAGAATTCTAACAGTACTTTTGTGCGGTGCGGTCTGATCTTTAAACTTTAACAAGCGTTCATAATTGTCACTCGCCGTATCTCATTTGAAACGAACCGAACAGGACGCTAAGAGTGAAATATTAAGGAGCGGACACTGTTCAGTTCAGTTCAGATGAGACGGCCTATACAAGACGTGTCGCCGGTCAATGGCATTCTGTTGTTCTTTCGCCATCAAACTACGACGTAAAGCGAAGCTGTTCTCCCGACGTCTATATGCCTGTCTGTCTCTGTCTATCCGGTTCCTCTTTATAGCTCAAATACGGTGCGGAAAAATACCCAGTGCTAGCTGACCAGACGTCATCAATCCTTGAAGATTAAAAAAGTTGCGTCGTCAGCATCTCAAATACCAACTGAGATAGAGCTAATACGGCTGGTAGTAAGCGTGAATAGGAAGCTGGCCACGTGTAACCGTGGTCGGTCGTACTGTCTAATTACCGGAAAGGACCATCGTTCGCCGTTATCAAAGAGATATCGCTTGTTACCCGCGCGACGCCATCCTAGCGCGGGTATTAGGTGTCGTCGTATGTTTGTGTGTGTGTGTCTGTCTGTCTCTCTTTGTGTGTATGAGTCTGTCACACGCCGTACTGTATCGAAACGGCCAACACAGATCGGGCTGAATTTTTTGCGCGCAGGTTTCCCACGAACCATGCTACACTGTTTATTAGAGAAATTAGGGTATCTCCAAAAATAATGGTAATCCCAATGAAACTTTGTTCCAAACTCTGGACCTAGAAAATCTGGCGACGGCACGCCGACCGTCGGCGAGTGCGATAGAAGCAGCGATAGCGGTCGGTCTGTTGTTTACAGCGCCACCTGGCGGCGACGACAGGCGTGGCAACTGCGGTCTGTGCAGTCGACGACGATCGCCGCTGTTGATCGCACTCGACGTCCAGTCCAGAGTACTGCGCGACGGTCCACTGGGCGTGAGGCAACGCTGGGCGGGTCGTTTGAACTGAACCGCAGCTTCTTTGGAATAAAATCTTCAGGAGCAGACACGGCTCTGTTCAGATGAGATGAGATGAGATGAGGTGAGGTGATTTAAACGTTTATTTTCTTTGGCCTACAAGACCAAAGCTTCTGACGTTGTAGGTCTACGGCGTAATGTTATTTTTCCAGCTTGTTAGGCCCCGGCTGTCAAAGTGTGATGTAAAGCGAAGCACTGTTGTCCGTCCGTCCGTCTGTCTGTCTGTTTGCCTAGTGCCTGTAGCATGAATTCGGTTCGGATAGGTACTCTCAAAGTAACAGGCCGTGTCGCCACCTCTCACGCCCACTCTTAGCTACCGCAAACAATCGTCCAACCGTATTTGCCAGGTGGCGCCAACATGCACGACCATATAGTACAATGCTGTTTAGGCCCACCCGATCCACCACCCCTAACGGCATCTCGATCCAGTCTGCCGTTTTTCCAGAATTCACGGTTGTTACCAACATACGGACGGACGGACCGACCGACCGACTGACCGGCAGAACGAACACGGAAGTCCGTCGGTACCAACAGGCCACTTACGCTCCTACTATGATGCGAATCGGCCTAAAATTATTCGGTTATTCCTGTTGCGTGTTCGCTATAGTTGGTTGCTGTAATTGACAATCGTCGTTTGCGATGAAATAATTCACCCGCTGATCAATCACTACTTCCTGTCGCATCTCCTCGGGCGACTGATTAAATTATCGGCACCTTCCCAAGTTATCGGCACTTTTCGAAATTAGTTTTCTTTGCAAAATGATTGATAGAAGTTTCAACGACTCCACTGAAATAGTACACGAGTTTTGTGCAACTATTAGTCGTCAATCGTTTGCACAAAACTTTCTGTGATTTTCTGAAAGGTAGGAATTTTGTATTCATTAAATATTCATGCAATTCAGATAATAATGTAATGTAATGAATTGTAATGTAATGTAATATGAATTCGTATAGCGCATAATCGTGGAACCTCGAATGCACTTTCTTAAATAGAAACATTTTTTTCAAATGAAAAATGCTTAGAAGTAAGATTATCTGATCGTATAATTTTTGACAAAATTGCAAAATGCTGATGTTTTACTTCGATATTTGCAATGATGAGATCCTATATTAAATTGCATCCATTCTTCTATTGCTACCATTGTATGGTGAATGAAGACGAATATATATTGTAAAACTATGCCAGACATACAGCCTCATTTCGAGCTCTAAAAAGTTTAAAGACAGCACTGAGTAACAATAGTCATTAATCGTGTACGTGTGACGTGTACTTAAGTTGTGTTATTTTCTGTTTTCTTTGTATATTGCATATATGTATTTTCTATTGTTTCAACTTGTTTGCTACCATTTATGGTGAATAAAGATTACCAAAATGTCATAATTTTCATTGAGTCACGAGTGACAACGGTTATACTCGTTTACTGCCAGGACTGTTTACTGTCGGTGAGGAGAGTTGTTCTCTTGTTGCATGCTCACTATATGAAGGAATAGCAGTTTTAGGCTCAACAAGAAATCCTGAAGTAATTTGGGAACAGGCCTCGTCACCGGGGTGTTTTCTGTACGGCCGATGCCGCCGCATTATTCCTATTGATTTCATTTTGCCGACGGATTTCCCCAAATTTTGCCACTTAGCCTGAGAAATCTGGGCCTCGATCCAATACATGGTTCATTGAACCTACCCGACCCACCACGTCTAACGGCAACTCGATCTAGTCTGCCGTTTTTTCACAATACACGCTCGTTACCAAAATACTGACCGAAAGAACGACACTAACGGAGCTCGACCGATAGGAATAGGCCGCTGACGTTATATCCGCAACGCGGCCTAATAATAATTCATCAAAAATGATTGGCGGATCGGTTCCCGTTTCTGCAAGCATATCCGTTTTTTTCGCTCCCAGGAGGGATGCAAAGTACTGTGATGAGTATGTCTGTCTGTTTGTCAGCCTGTTTGTCTGTCCGCTCGCATAACTCGAAAACCACACGGCCGAACTTCACCAATTTTTATGCCTGTTGCCTGTGGCCGTGGCTCGGTCTTCCTCTGACGGCGTTACAATACGTTATGTACTTCCGGTTTTGTGAGTGACGTCTTGTTTTCAGATAATGGCCCTATGGTGTGTAATATGTATTTGTAAGTTTTTTTCGGAATCAGTGCGGTTTAATTTATTTTGCGATTACTCATTACGCCATGTGAACTTCGGATTGCGAGTTAAGAGGAATTTCTTATGCTAAACATGTTTAACTATCGTGGCAGTTATCGGATTACCGGCGGTATCGCCCATCACTAGATATCAGCTAAAAAAATTTTTCTCGTCACGTGTCCGTTAATTGGATGAGATGACTTTAAATATGCACGAGGTTATCAGACCAATATGAGTAGACTGGCTGTCGTTCTTGTTAGGCCATTTTGAATTAATTTGTGCATAATTCAGACACACCGGCCGACCTCAACTCATTTCTCTCTGGGTCGCGCCGAAAACAAACAATAGCCCACGAAAACAAGACCTAATTATCGACAACAAAATGTCGTCGGCCTGCTTTACGTCCGAGCGAGAAACGTGAAAATGCAACATGGCCATTTTATAAACCATATTTGGCAGATCTGTCTGGACCCTGGCGACTGGAAAAGAATAATGCGTTGCGGTTACTTGCGTACGCGACGCACGCCGCTCCGACTAAGCCGGTAAGCCTGTCAACGACTGAATATCGCAAAATATGGCCGACTCATCGACACGAGAACCCGCAGCGTTCCGTGCACCACCACCGGGTGGCTGCGCTAGACCGGCGGGATGGGGCGCCATGTGCGTTTGCGGTTGGGTTGAAGAGTGATGCGTCGTAATATCGTAATTATACCCACGTCGGCACTACAGCTGAGCCGCACACACTGTAAAACATATCCGTCTATCCGCGGATACGTCAACTCCCGGCCGGACTTCATTATTCCGTCGATTTACGGATACAAACGTTTACGGAAGCGGGTCCGTTAAAATGTGGAAAACTCGCCGCTGAATATCCCCCGTGGATATAGCCTACGGATATTTTTAACGGTCTATGTACGGTGATGAAGTAGTTGGTGGCGGTCCTCAACTGCACATGCGACTTGGTGTATGCGCGTTTGTGTCCGCGCTCTAAAAGGAAAACGGCTTGAGCTATCAACACCAGATTTGGTACGGATATAGTCCACGACAACCGCTGGTCGTGCGTAGAAAATGAAGTCGAAAGGTTAAAGGTCAAGGTCATACGGTTATAAGAAAGGTCACGGTCGCTCATTTGTATCGGTTTGCTATCTGCGTGCCGTGCGTGCCAGCCGACGCAATCCATGACGTCATCAGCGGCGGAACTGGCGGTGACGTCGACGGTCGACGACGATGACGTCACGTCGGCGCACCTGTCGGTCACGTGGTCGCCGGAGGCGCCGCGCTATTGGACGCTGGTGCTGGTGGTGATCCCGGCGCTGACGCTGTTCGGCAACGCGCTGGTGGTGCTGAGCGTGTGCCGCGAGGCGACGTTGAGGACCGCCACCAACTACTTCATCGTCTCGCTCGCCGTCGCCGACATCATGATGACTTCTCGTCATCTCTCGCCTGGAGATGTCACACCTGTGTGGACAGGTGAGATGAGGAGTCTCGTCATCACACCGGCATATTCACAGGTGAGAATGATGAGTGTCTGGCCGTCGCCGACATCATGGTCGCCGTGCTCGTCATGCCGTTCGCCGTCTACGTCGAGGTCTGTTCCACGCGCGAACGATTTCACCCAGCTGGACAGTTGTCCAGCTTACGTTACCCAAGGTGAAAGTATACTGGACCAATTTCTGAAGGTATGATCGATCAGGATCGGATTTTCGTGCTATTACCTCCTGATTTCTCGTGGATCATACCCGCGAAAATTAGTCCGCATTTTTGTGTACATGGATAACGTGTTACAGCAGAAGTGAACGAATTGCAAGCAGAGAGAATATATCAGCTGAATCGCTGAGTCTTTTTTACCCACGCCTCACTGTCGTCACGTCCCAATTTGCAGCAGCATTCAGACCATTGTCATTCCGCCTACGTTCGAAACGTCGTTTTTATATTTGAGGAAATACACGTTTTAACACTTTTAAAATTTTCGTTTTAACGTATGAAACAAGTATGGTTATAATTCGTACGGTTCATACTATGGTGCAGCATATATATGTATATGTTACTGTTTCGTTTTATGACTTACTGGGCTTATATGTATTCGATTTTCATTTTTTATCATTATGCGACAGTAAGTACTTCTTCGGAGCCTTGTCCGTCTAGCTCAACCAACACGCTGTACTTGCTGTATTTGTATTGTGTTTTATTTTCGAGAAAAATACATGATAATGATGATGTTGATGATAATTTGTGAAGCGTGTTTGTCAAGCTGTCATATTTTGAGTTCTTTTAACGCTACTAAGATAAGTCAGTTAAGGTCGTTGTATAGATGTTTTTCGATGATACTAACATTGGTAAAGAAAGATGAATAGGCTAATAATAGTGACATCCATACATTCCCACGATGAACTTCACTGAAGATTTGCTAGCTAACGTTACAGGCGGCTGTTGGTCGTTACTTACTGTAATGTTGTTACTGAAAATCATCTGCGTTATGTCACCGGCCATCATATTTCCTGTAAACGTTTGCTAAACGTGCATTCACATTTACTAAATTAAACGACAGGCGAGTCCCCATCGGCCAATGAGATTACTGATGAGTTGAAAGTATCAAGCCTAGGCTGCACTGTGGAACTTGTAAGCCGGAACTGCAAGCTGTTCAGGGGCGGTTCTAAGGGGGGAGGGAATAGGGTAGAGCCACGGTAGCCCCCAGTCAGAGGTCTTGCCCTCACTGTCCCCAAGGTGCAGATGCTGTAGAGTCACCCCGAAGCTGTCCACATGTAAGAAAAGAATGGTTAGCCAACTTCACGTCAGACACAGTTCACGCTGTGGAGAACGTCGTAATAGACGGATTTCAGCAAGCCAGAAGGATTGTTCTCAATAAGGCACATGTGTCACGGTGGACATCTCAATCACGAAGACATTGCTACCGGATTGAGTTACTGCATTACACCATGAACCGCGGTCCATCTCCCGCCATCAATATTCATCGTTGCCGCTCGCTAGAGCAGGCAAAATTTTCGCCGTGACTAATAGCAGGGGTCAGTGGATTGGAAGACTTCCGAAAAATGACTTACCTCACTAGCATTTTTGTAAGCCGTACTCTGCTATTATAAGTTATCCAACCGATCTATACTAAATTTGGTGAAAAATATATAATCACTGATCAACGTTACTGTTTTAGATTTCCCATTTTCCTCTTCGTTGCAGAATTATTAAGCCGCACACATGGAGAATATTGTTAAAATCTTGTCAAAAATTCGAACGTGACACGCTGCGCCAATACGTCACCCTGTTGAGCTGTTTAAAGCTTCAATTTCACCGGAAGCAGTTTTCCTCGTAGCATCCTCGTGACATCCTCGCGAGGATGTCGGCAACAAGTCGTGCGTGTCGGCGAGCATGTCACGAGGATGCTACGAGGAAACTGGTCTAGTAGAGGCTCGTGTCTTGAGCGACAGCAGGTGCGATATTGACGCGCGGGTTGACCGTGTGTCGATGCCAAGTGTCTGTAAACGTGTTTGTCGAACGCCGGCGTATTGGCCGTCGCGACGCGACGCGACGCCGCCTCCAGACAAGATTGCTTTTAGCGCCGTATTAGGTCGCTTCTCGTCGACGACAAGGCCAGATTTCTACCAAGACTCTGACTGCTGCCTTGCCGTCTTCGTTTCTCCGTCGTCGCGACGTGCGTGCAGCACGTTACGGTGACGCATCGCAGATACTCTTGTCGAATCCGCTACTTTATTCCGCTACTTTATCTGAGTACTGGAATTGAATATCTAATTTTTACGGGCTACTCCATTTGAATAAAGTTTTCCTATACTGGTTTCTGAGCGTTGAGCCCGGAGCTGATCCCGGTGTACAGGCAGTCCGGCCCGCAGGTGAATTAAGTCATCCACGCGGCGGTATTCTGCCATTACTTTCTGCCAGACCTGCGGTTACCTTCCCAGCCGAAGAGCGTCACCGCCTATCGGTCGCTACCAAATTATACTGCTTGGCGACAGAGGCACATGCGTGAGAGCAGCTTGCCGAAGGTTGTTATCTGGAAGCGGACCGGTCGAGATTCGAACTCACGACAGTAGGCTACTTAAAACTGCTCAGATTGAGTAACAGATTAAAGAACCGGATCGGTCAGTCTGGTTTTTGGCTATTCAATTTCATGTCATCAGCTACTCAGTTTGAGTACAGAGTAGCGGAATAAATTACTGATTTCGACAACTTTACCCGTACGTCGATGCAGGCTTCAGGTTCGATTTGTTTTGTTGTAGAACAGTTTGTCACACCGAATTTACACTGTACTAAATCCGCAATAAATCGAACCGATGGAGCTTGAGCCACAGCGGGGCAGTATAGAGAGACAGCGTTACTGGTGTTCACATCTCTCATCTCAGCTCAGCTGATCTCATCTGGATTTGGGTCGTAACGCTCGACGGAAGCGAGCGCTTATTGCCAATTCCAGTCTTTTTTGCGTCACGTCTGGCGGTGTGAATTGAATCGGCGACAGTCTGCGGGAGTCTGAACACATTGAAAATAATCATCCTGTTCACACCGCCTAATGATGCGGATGTGACGCAACTTGACCGTCGCGTTGCGTCGTGTCGGGCGGTGTGAATTGGCTATTATCGAGCACATGTACGAATCACGTGATTTGTTGCAGTGGGCGGTAGGCTGTCAGCAGCAACATTGTAAACTATTAGTGCTGAAGTCATGGGTTGCAACATAATGCGGCTAGTTAGCTATAGCGTCGATACGGTGAGTGTGTGTCTAAACCAGAAACTCAGCGCGACAGAAGGGAAGGAAAAAACGTAAAAATGGCAAGGAAACCACGCAGTAGAAGATCTAATTTACGAGAGAGAAAGAACAAGAGACCTAGCACTGGCTAGCATGGCGCGAGATGATCCGCCCGCAAGCAGCACGGCGAGCAGCACGGCCGCCGTGCTGCTCGCCGTAAAGTGGGATCGGAATTTGAAACCTAAATTAGCTATAGTGAGCCAATGCACTACCGTCACAGACAGACGGACAGACGGACAGACAGATGGACACTGACATCATAGCATAAGCGCGAGATGTATATATTACATCTCGCGCTAAAAACACACAACGTCCTATTTCGGGTGTTGTCTAACTACCGTACCGTTCTGTGTTCATTACGGGTATGACGTACCTGGCATCAGCGAAGCGACTTAGCCAGCGGCGTCTGTTGTCTGGCGAGAAAACGTGTTCGACATTAATTTTACGTTAGACGTTAGAAGAGCAGCTGAAAGGAAACAGCCGTCTTGTGAGGAAAACGTCGACAATGTTCAAATAACGCAACCTCATCAGTTGCGTCGATCGGAGAACGCCGCTGTTATAATTGAGTTTTCAGGCTACTTTTTACCCGCGCTAAGGTAAGGCCCGTATTAGCTGTCGTCTTGTCTGTCTGTCTGTCTGTCTGTCTATCACACGCCGGTATTGTATCGAAACTGCTGCACAGATCGAACTGATTTTTTTTTCGCAAACAGCTGTTTGTCGATACGTAAGATATTTTCTAACACAACCAATTTAACGAACACTGTCGACGTTTCGACCTCCCATCTGAGGTCTTTATCAGGACTGACTTCCGGTTTATGATGTCAGTAAGTAAACTGCGCCATACATGGCTCAGTTGGTCGCTCGTGTCATCTTGACTGATGTTGCTGGTCTTCTTGATCCATGTTGCTTCCTTGTTTGTCTTCCAAACCTATCTGATTCCCGGTCAATCACCTTCATGTCCCAATCTATCAGGTGATTTTCAGTAGACGTCTACATGATTGCTGACATCAGAAACCGAAAGTAAGTCCTGATGGGAGATCGAAACATCGATAATGTACGTTTTCATTACCAACCTGATAAAACTTTTTACTGAGCTGTCTGACGACCTATGCTACACCGTGTTTTAGGGAAATTGAGGTACCTCTAAAAATACGGGTACTTACCTCTGGAACTATGTTTCACTTAGAAAATTTCGCCACGGCACACTGACCGTTGCGAGCGCAATATAAACAAGCGACAGCGGTCGGTCTGTTGTTGATAGCGACGGCGAACGTGGCCAAGTGCTGTCTATGATCGTTGTCTGTTGATCACACGGCGTTCAGCTCTGTATTTGATTGGTGTGAGGCAGCGTCGCGCAGGTCCATCGGCGTCAGCTGATTTAGTATTTCTTTGTTACGATATTTTCTTTACGACAGTTTTCGCAGATCGCTGTTTCTCTTGCCGTTGTTTTCTCCCAAAAATTTCACTGGTGAGCTAATTGTGGTTCGATCTCGTAACTAACTACACATACTTAGGTCAATAATATCATCACATCACATCATATATTTATTTGCTCAAGAATAAAACAAAAAGTAAGTACAGTGTGCAGTGCTAGAGCAAGACAGACGAGGCTCCAAAGGAGCACTTACTGTCGCCTAGAGTTAAAAAAAAACAAATACAAATGAACATAGATGAACGAGTAATAAATCACACATACAAAATAATAAGAGCTTTCCGTTGACGTATTGTTCGAACGTAAACGTTCTTCCATTTATGCACATCAGATAAATGCATCAGTCTCTTGTAAATGCATGGTAAAGGTTAAGTTCTCCCATACTCGTTACGGAGCGTTGGCCCCGGAGCTGATCCCGGTGTACAGGCAGTCAGACTGCAGGTGACTTTGAGCCATCCGTCCGGCGGTAGGCTGCCAGTACTTTCGCTAGTCCTGCGGTTACCTCTGTAGCATTCACCAGATGGCGCCAACCGCACACGGTAGCACACGTCCGATTCCAGCTTACTACTCATGTATTGCCGGCGTGGGTAATAATAACAGTAATTGTACTATTGATGGTAAAAAGAAGATGATAATGATGATGATAATAACGGCGCTAGAGTTGGCCGCATTTGCGATCGAAATAAAAAAGAGATTCGCCGTTGCTCACGACCTCGTAAGCAAACATAATCTTCTTGTAACTCACTTGCGGAAAGTCACGCAGCGGCCAATTCGCTCTTGCCGTATACGCAGACGATTTTTCACAGACAAAGCGCATGTAGCTGCTGCGACACACTGTAAAAATGTCCGTATATTTCGTGGCGAGTTTTCCGTTATCTTGACGGGACCGGTTCCGTAACGTTTGTATCCGTAAATTGACGGAATAGTGAAGGGCCGCGCTTCGTTAATCGTCGATTTACGGATACGGAACCGGTTCGTTAAAATGTGGAAAACTCGCCGCAGAATATCCGTAGATATACGGACATTTCTTACAGTGTAAGATTCGTTATGCAGCTCCATGGATGCCCTCCGCGGCGGCGGAGGGCGTGCATTATCGAGCATTACTTCGTCGCCGTTGCGATCGTCGTCGCTCGTTCTGTCATCATTTTCCTCCGTCGACGGACAGACAGGGTCAGAGATTGACGGCCAGCTACCAGTCCCGTCCGCGAGGTGGCGCAACAATGCTCTGTTTAAAATTTCAGGCGCGCTCGTCTCTCGTCGTCGTCGTCGTCGCCGCGCGAAATCGACACGCAATCAATCAGCTGCCAACTTGACTGAGATGCACTTACCGAGCTGAGGTTTGACGCGTCCGGTTGACACGGAATCTAGGTCATTTCGGAGATGCTGTTCGGACCCGAGATCTCTCGGCCAAGTACCGCGAGAACTTGACTGGGAGGCACGGCGCGCGGCGACGACGACGCGACGACAAGGTAATTATCGGCGCAAATCCGCCGACAAAAATGTTCCTCGTTACCACACGCAGCCAAGAGATTGGCCGGGAAATGATCTATCTCGTGTCCAGTGGGACGTTGAAACCTCAACTCAAGCATCAATCGTGTCGACAAAAATGAGACGCACCCGTCATTTCGATTGGACGCGCGGCGGAAGCAAGGCTGGGGCGACGTCGTCTTGTGATCAACCTACAACCGTACTTTCATTATGCCTCCGCCTTACAGAGGCGAGGCATTAATTCAGCCCCCACCCCACCCCTTCAGGGCAGTGGTATAGGCAGTGATCGGTGGCATCTCCCGATCTAAAAGGTGGGATGGAAAATACGCGGAGTCGGGTAGATGGATGGATGCGAGGAGAAAGAGGCTACGGCGACGTAATGCGTAACAATCCAAACACGGCCGCTCGAGAACTGACAGACGAGTCACACAGCACGTAACAAAATGAAACGTCAGTGCTGGCCAGTTATTATAGAGACTGGCTGGAAAGTGACTTATTTTTGAGTCGAGTGCGACGTCAAACCTTAACAACTCGATCAATCGAGCTGAACGACATGAGAAGTTCATCATCAGTCGCAGAGAAACGGCGCCACCACGCTCAGGATTCGGCTGAAAATGCAACGTTGTTATTGCTGATAAAATTCCCCGACCAGTTGCCCAGTTGTTACTTTCCAACGGCGGCGGATTCAGCAGAGAAGTCTGGGCGTGAAATTTTAATACATTGCAAAACTGAAAGCAATCTCGCCTATAACAAATAAGCGATACTGTTCGGCTTCTGCGGTTGTGCGTTAGGCACGACGTGATTGATTTGCATGCGCTATGTATGGTATGATAGGCTTTGCTACTCATATATTTCAATGCCAGTAAAGTGTAATATAAGCTAAGCTGTTCTCTGGATACTGTGTGCCTATTGCATTCCTTTGTTGTTTTTTTCATTATTTAGTTGTAGGGCCTATTGTATGATTTATCATTGCTACCGTTTACGGTGAATAAAGATAAATATAAACTGTTGGATCGGGGGTATGAGCGCCACCTAGCGAATGCATTTGAACGCTCCGTACTCGGGCGGCGATGCGGGCTATCGCTCCCGTTACTGTAACAACTTGTTTGAATATCCGATCCAGTCCATACTAACCGGAGTGTACAAATACGAGCACAAGCGTATCGAGTGAACCCGGCGTAGGATATGACGGAAGTGTCGCCCACTTATTGATTGTCGTCCAAATTGAGATCGATGTCACGTGACCCGTCTTTCTCCGCAGCCGACGCC
>Ga0209782_1001096_pt1 | contig 13577 bp, 7 predicted proteins | sample WorMetmaBAHAMAS1_FD_187390 | JGI IMG/M metagenome (GOLD analysis project Ga0209782, IMG submission 187390) | Marine gutless worms symbiont microbial communities from Max Planck institute for Marine Microbiology, Germany - Inanidrilus... | ecosystem: Host-associated > Annelida > Digestive system >... | reverse complement strand
CTAGTTGGCTTGTATGTAACAAGCCAACTAGGTCAACTCAGCCTTGCATCCCTCTGGGGTCGCTAAATCGAGTACCAGCCTTAACCGGCTGGGGTAAAGGCGGGAATGTCACCTCTGCTGGGTGGCAGGTAATACTGTGTGATCCCATATGGCACGTGAGTTTCCGTAGCAGCGAGGCGTTTGCGAACTGCTATACGCGTTTACTTTACTTTACTTTACTTGTACATTTAGGCACTACTTAGGTCTGAACTTCGAACGTATTGCATCTGCTGCTGAAACACGCGTACTCGCATAGGTGACGAAAGTGTGCTGCGCTGGTGCGATGGCGAACAGAGCGTGGTAAACGGTGTGCTGCCGATGCTGTTGTAGTGCGGAGTCGCTGCATCTGCGACGCGGCGCAATCTGCTACTTGGCTCCGGAGGTGTTGAGGACGGTGCGACCTCGAGCCTACCGCACCATGTCGGCGCTGTACGCATTCAACGCGCAAACCGACGTATTCGCGTTCGGGTAAGTGCGACAGACTAGCCACATGCGTGTCGTGCTTGTGCTACGAGCGTGACGTCCGTCTGTCCGTCCGTCTGTAACGCGTTGGTGGATTGTGGTCACACTCACGTAGTGCAACAAAAAGTTGAAATCGGCACATCACACGATAGGTCGGTTTCTTGACTACTTGAACGCTGAAGCCGGCCTAGATCGTAGTATCCTGTGATCACAAATTCTGCTGAGGAATTAAAGACAAGTGGGGTATGGAAAAATGTGGAGTTTTGCACTTCTGCGGGGGCAGTAATCTCAGAAACGGTGCAAACTACTCGTTGGATCAACGTAGAAAACTAGTCGGAAGTCGCATTTGGCGAATCGAATGATACCATCTGCGTACGCCTGCAGCGTTCGGAAGCGGTGCAATTTGACCGCCATGCAGTGTCGCATCAAACAGCTCGCATGTCGCGCTGTCTCAGCATCTGCTGAGCTTTTTGTTTTTAATTGCGACTCACGATAGCTAGCAGCGTGCGTGGATTTTATGGCGCCGTGCAGCTTGGTTGGTCATCATCATCATCATCATCATCATCATCAAAGACATTTTTAAAGTGGCCTAAACAGTTAAAACTATTGCAAGGACCACTGTTCTGGGGGGGAGTAGTGACTAGTAATGGGAAATGTCATTATAAGTCAAACAAAGTTTCGTAGCAGCGGCGGAACATGTATGGTGTGTGTACTGATACGGCAGAACGCTGCTGTACGAGCTGGTGAGCGGCGAGTTTCCATGGCGAGGTCTTCGACCCGAGGAGATGATGTGGCTCGTCATGAACGGCGAACGTCAGTCTCTGACCGCTCTCGGCTGCAACTCAGTCCTCAAAGTGAGTTATAATAATAATAATATTCACTTTAATATAGCCAAGACAAACCGCTCGACCAACAACACGTCATATAGACACGTCTGTCACGTAGGACAGCTATACAACTAGGCCTAGGCTGCCACGTAGGGCAGCCAAATTAGTGCTTGACCAGCGCTGGGCGGCCGCCGACTCAGGCCCAGGCCAACCGACCTAGACTCTGAGCCCTCCTGAATAGCTGCTGAAGTCTATGCACCCGTAAGCTGATATCAGCTTACTACTCATTTATCGACCCCGAAAGGATGAAAGGCTGAGTTGACCTAGTTGGTTGACCTGCAGCGGATGGCTTACCCACGTGAGTGGTCACCCGTTAGCTGCAGGTCGGGCGCAGGACAGGGAAAGACTGCCGGCCAAAGACCGACGTTCTACCACTGAGCCAACGCCACCAACCTACGTCCATCGTCACCGAGTCCTTCTACGACGCCTCGAATAGACTGTGCATCATCATCGTCGCGTGGCTTGTCCTTGAACGAACGTAGCCGTTTCCGCGAGTGACCTCCACGCAGAAGGCTCACAGCTGAGCTAACCTATATATCTGGAGGCCGTTCCGCTATCCGCCACCTGTGGACGCGAGTGGTAGCGGTTACAGCTTTGCCCAACCGCGAAGCGCGGTGTTGTTCTTAAATCTCTTCCAAGATCTAACTCTGACGCATAAGTCCAACGGTTAATCTATAATTTGAACAATTGTATCAGTCCTCGTACAGAAGGGAAAACCGACGCTGGCCGCGTCGAGACACTGCTAATTAATCACAGCCGCATTAAGTTTAGTGAAAAAGATGGCAGAAACAGACGGACTTGGACAGACACCAGATCGCTGCTTTACGCCGGCGTAGTAAGAGCACTGGATCAAAACTGCTAGTTTGGGGGCAATTCTGACATTGTATAAATTTGTGAAATATCTGTATTTGTGAAACATGTTGCTTTTATAGATTTACTGTTGGTAGCTATACGCTAACAGATGATTGGTATTAACAGGTTTTAATTGAGAAATGTTGGATGCACAAACCTGAAGAGCGTCCGGACTTCGCTGAGATTAACCAAGAACTTCAAAGCAAGGTTGGAACTTGAACTATTATAGTTGTGTTGTCGGCCTACATCGTTCCAGTTTTCACGACATTGTTAAGTAGGTCTGTATCATATTATGTTAACTAGGTTATATACCCCGCCGACGGCAGTTTGACGGGGGCATATCGATGGTGCAGTCACCTGGCGAATGCTTCTGAAGCGGCGTCGGCGACGGCTTTAAATTTGTTGCCTTTATCGCAACTTCCGGTGGCGGCCACGCTACAGTACAAATTTGCAGTTTTACTTATTTATTCAGCATCACCCACACTGTAGTGACGGCCACTCTGACAAGTGGGTTTGACTTCCTGAAGCATGGGGTTTCCATTTAGTGTTCTATAATAATCATAGCCGTAAAATGCACCGTTCTCCAGCTTGGGGCATAGGACAGACAGATCGGCGGACAGATCGCAGCATTGCTTATAGGATATTTCCCTCTGGAAGGTTGTCCCAAACTCTGAACTTAGCATTTTTTCTGTTTTTTTTCGCCACTGCACGCCGAATGATGACCCGACTGACGACCGTCGCCATTTATCACAACGAGCATTCACCAATTGTTTATAACACGACGGACGTGACGCACAGCCTTGCGCATTGCTGAAATTTTTTCTTGTACGAAAGACGCTGTGATAGCGCGGGTATTAAATGGGCACGTGTCTGTGTGTCGTCACGCCGGTGTTGTGTCAAAACGGCTGAACGGATCCAGCTCGTTCTTGGCACAGAGCCGTTCCTCGCGGCACTGTGTTATATGGAAATTCGTGTTCCTCCGGAATTAGATGTACTTCTCTCTGGGACTTTCACCAAACCCCTGACTTGAGGCATATACAGCGCGCCCGCGCCACGCGTGGTCCGTTCACGACAGTAGTAGAGACTTGTAATGTAGAATGACGTGATTTTACACGGTCGTGGTGTTGCCACAGAATATGCCTTTGGCGCTTTACATTCTTTGGTGTTTCGTTGTACGCAGTCGGGCCTGCACAAGCGTCACAGTTCGTCGCAGCCGGCAAGACTTGATCGCTACGGCAGCGGCAGCAGCCGCACGTTCTGCATCAAATAACGATGCCATGGTGTCGTCGAATAAACCTTCTATCGGTGTTCACCTGCATGCAGACGTGTGTGCTCAGGTGTCACATGCTTCCCAATCCCAACTGCATTCGCAGCGGAGTTCTTTTTTAGTGCGTCGATCGAGTTAAGGTTTTACGTCCCACTTGACAGAAAATAGGTATAATTTCGGATATGCTATAGTCCCAGCAAATCTCAGGCTAGTACCGACGATTTTCGCCTTGTAGAAAGACGTTCGGGTAGCTACTTGCTCCTAAACTTAGCCTAAAATATGTCACGTTTGCCTGTCTGCAATCATTCAAAATTCAGTTTTTTGGATGGCGAAAGTAAAAAAGCCTCGTGTCGCAGCGTAGGCCTACTCTAAGGATGGGCAGTGAGAAGATCATGAGAGCGCTGAAATGAAACTAAGCCAAGAGAACTGAGAAATAATTATATAATGGAGCAGTGCTAAAAGCTCAGCTGGTGGCTCTGGCAGACGCTAACGGTGTCAGAAAAGCAGCCCAACCCCAAACGTCGATGCTAATCTGTCTCGTACTGACATCTGACACTCAGCAGAGTTTCTAGAATCCAACTGCCAATCTATGCGCAAAATATACACTCTGTATCGAAGAAAACGACACTGATGTTGCGCAGTACGGTAGCCTATATAACTTAAATGCTCATCAACCGATTTTGGTAATTTTTGCCAGAGATGTTGCTGAGAGAATATGCTGTCAAACGGTATGCGTTATCCCACCTCTCCTAATTAATGTCTCTGCACTACCTGGGGAAACATGGAAATTGTCTTTTCAGTTATGCTGTATACCGTATCCATATCTGGAAAACGACAGTGCTTCAGCTTGCTATATCTTTGACAATCATCAACCAATTTTAATAATTTTTTTTTGTACACAATAAGCCATATTATTGCGTGCAGCGTGCAAATATTATTTCTTGCCTAGCCATTTTTGTGTAACACCAGTTCACAAACAAAATCAAGGTTATCAGCTGTGCTAGCATAGCACTGCATCGTCTGCTGCTGCAGGGACGAGGTTCGACCGACCCAGTAACCCAAAGCTTTTGCAGCAACTTGTAAATGCTGCCTACTTTCCAGCCTTTGCTCTCATACTAACTGCTGAGCACTGTAGCCTTTGTTGTAGCCTTTGAATGCAAACAAATTTTTAATAGCAACCTTTATCTTCTTTAGTAATCGGTATGTTGACAAAACAAACAACCAGTGACGTTAAAAACCAGTCATTTCCACCTTTATCTCGCAGCAAATTAGGGAAGTAATAGCAAATGGACAAGAGAAATTAAATAGACTTATGACAGCTCAAACTCTGTGGCTATAACCTGCCAAAATTTATTAAACTTTGTTGATGATTGTCAAAAATATAGCAAGCCAAAGCAGTGTCATTTTAGAGAGACCATGACTGTAAGGACACAAATTTCCGGGGTCCATGTTCCCCAGGTAGTGCAGATATTAGTTAGGAAAGGTGGAATAACAAATTACTGTCCTATAACATACTCTCTCAGCAACATCTCTGCCAAAAATTACCAAAATCGGTTGATGTGCGTTAAGTTATGGTGTGCTACATCCGTGTCGTTTTTTAGACAGTGTGCATGCATAGCTCAATACTCTTGAAAATCTGTTTCTATTCTCAGCAGTACTTCCTAAGATGAATATTACAAGCACAAAAAATATAAAAACCACTGTTGCCCTGTAACGTATGTGCTGTCATATCGATCTTTTATGTTGTTCTGATGGATGGTTATTTTTGTAAACAAAGTTATAGCTGTTACTAGCATTTCGAGACAAATCTCTGTAGGTGTAATAGTCTAAAAGAAGCTTGCCAGTTAGTTATATTCCACAATCTCTTAAACACTGTCTTTCAGTCTTTAAGTGTTGATGATCGGCAATGTGCAAATTTTTTGCAATAGTAGATATTACACTGCAGAAACGCAAGTGGCATGACTTTGAGACGCAGGACGTATTCACCGTATTATCGCAAAGACTGTAATATTTTGTAACTTTTTGTCTTTATCTGGGAAGATACCGCTGGTCGGTATCCCCAGCACTTGAACGTGATTGTTAACAGCACTACTTGCATCTCCAGTCCACAGCAGCGGCGAGGCCACGCGTTGACCACTACCTCCTACAAGCCTCCAGAACCACCTGTGGGATTTGAACAAAATCAGTGAGAAAAATGTACCAAAATATCGTAACGTCAAATTTCAAACATTTTTAGGGGCTGCTCTCAGCTCCCCATAATGGGAATAGCTTAGGCATCCTTCTACATGCCCAACTACTTAACCCTCACTAAAACCACAGACCTCGCCTCTGTCTGCTACTAAAAAACTAGGGCTGCTATTGTCTAATTTTTCCACAGTTAATTGTCATTAATTGTAACTGCTTATTTTGATAAATGACAGATAAAAAGTAAGCTAGAGTGTTTAACTATACTTAAATCTCTAGTTTTTTGCATAGAAAAAATATCACAAGTGTGCAAAAAATATTTTTGTAAGCACAACTACTGAAACTTGCGGGCCAGCATTAGTGCTGTGAAAATCAATTAATTGAAATGATAAAAAACTATAATCATTAAAACTATGATTAATCTCATGAGTGTCACTAAAACTATGCAGCCCTAGTTACAATACTATGATCGTGTGATGTACGTTGTTATTATAGTGGTGCAAACATTAAACAGAGACGAATAAAATGGTGTGCAGTCTGCTTTCTTTTTTAAATGTACATAGACGAATTTTCACAGTATGCTAACAAAGTGCAACAAATTTTTTTGAAAAAAATTAAGTCTGTTCACCAACAAAATGTTATTCACAACTAAAATTTGTCGAGGTTCCTGTGCTGCCATACAATTTGCTAAATGGTTCATAGTAGCCCAAGAAATAATTTAATTAATGGCTCATAATCAGTCATTTTGCTAACACTGCACACACTCTTACAGCATTTCAATAGCCCTTTTCCAATGAACATGGGTTAGCCACGTGCCCCTTTAATCGCGAGGAGTCAATGATATAAGTTATTTGAGCAGACAACAACCAATGGAATTAGTTACTAGACTTTGTCCTTTCAGCATCCACTGTCCTGAAGGAGATGGTATCTGCTGTAATTGGCACGCGTTTTAAGGGAATAAAGGGACCTCAGAGAAGTATCAGTAACCATGGAAACTCAACCACAGACCTCATCTCGATCCACTCTTGAAAACCTCAATGAAGGGCGGATACTCTCATCATACCGCGACTCTCCAACAATGTCAATATCCTAACCAAACATGACTAGCACAAATGTTAGATTGACACGAGACATTTCACACATAAACAGTATGCTGACTGAATTCAGCGTCTGATAATCATCAACGAACCATGATGTAACACAAACACTATGTTAACCGTCGGGGCGTAGCCACATTTCGTGCTCTGAAAGGGAGACAATGACGTGGGGCACCACAGTGACAGCAAATAAAGGTGCTGTGCCATATCAATGTTGAAAGTGGCGGCCTATCTTCATTCACTGTGAATGGAATGACGCTGCTGTTGTTGCTTTTCGGTGGAATCATGCTGCTGACTGGGCAGAGGGTGCCAAAACAGGCTCACGGGAACACAAACATGCATAAGTTGACTACGAGGGACATGGTGGGGCACACAGGGGATGCGTCCCCGTGTCTCCTCCATACATACACACATACATATAACGCGCACCGTGGTCAAACACAAGGCTCGAATCTGAGCAGCGGCTACACCCCTCTTAAAACAGTAGTGGACGTTCATGTTACCATGCAAACTGATATTGTCCTGTTGCTGCAAATAATGCGCTTCACTAAAGAATAGCAAATCTCTTTTCCTTAAAAACAACACAGAACATGAATTTTATCGCAGTTCTGGTACACACGACAAAAATAATTACCTCTGTCACAGTTGGGCAGGTTAATGTTTTAACTTGCATTTGTCTGCCTGTTTGCAGAATAACTTGGAAAAGTTACCAGTGGATATCAACAAAAGTTCAGTTTATTAAATTAAGTTGATTAAGTTTTGGAACTGATTCTGACTTTCGGTTATATTTACAGATATTCTAGAAGTCAACCATTGCAGAAAGTGAAGTTGGAAAAACCAGTTACAGTGCACTGGAAATAATCTAGGCTGATGTTCCTGCTTGTTGCAAGTAATGACACTGGGCTATTTCAATGTGGCACGCCGAAGTATGCACTCTTCTGGGTGCATTTTAGCTCACATTTTAAATTTTTTTAGCACAGTAAAACAATGCAGACAGTCACGGTATGCACAGTTCGTAGCTCATGACCAGATTCTATTTACAATCAATAAACAGAAGCCCAAACAACTTCCCTCCCACCGTACAAATCTGTACACTGTAATCTGCCTAAACTTAAATGAACACTTCATGCCTGAAGTTCAGCCAGTTATGAAAGTGGCACTCCTGCACGAACATTACATCGATGTGGACAGATGGCCCTGGCCAACGAAGACTGCAGCTTCAGATGCAACGAAAACATGGATAGTCGCATCTGCTGGCTGACAAAGACACCACCGGTCGAACGCTGGCCATGAAAGTTTGTATTGAAGACGTGAGGAGTGCTGCTTTTACTTTCAAGGAAGGCATGCCAACTTCAGGATGATGGCGACGATACGTGAAGTGCGTCGAAAAGGCCTCGGATTGCACGGACTTCTTTCGGCTCAAAACTGGTCTTCACCTACAACACACCCGCAATCACCGATCACTGCAATCGAACAAAATGTTGCAAGTATTTCAGGATCGTAAATGGCAAGATAGACTGACAAACTGAAAAATTTACAAAGCCAAGCAACAAGAAGGTAAAGCGTGCCATATCCAATGGACATTGGACAAGTATAGGTGAGGAGCTCATCTCCCTTACTTGGATCTCGAGCCTGTAGGTGGATAAATCACGGAATTCTGTGACGTATTGCCAGAGCAGAACTACATTAAAGATAACAAAGGTAAAGTCAGTGTATAGCAGTTTGTGCACTGCTATTGGAGCCTGCATGCCATACGGGATCACACAAAGAGTTACCTGCCACCCAGCACAGGCAGCATCACCCGCCCTTATCCCGGCCGTTCTTGCGGCCGGTATTCAATTTATCCACAAATAAAGGATGAAAGGCCGAGTAGACCTGAGCTGACAGGTAAACAACTTGCCCAGAGTCGCTACAGAAGTGCTGGCTATACCAGATGTCAGCTGGTTAAGCCGGCCTTCTGTCCCACTAGGCATGGTAGGTGTGAACAACTAGCCCACAGTTGTTACACAGTGACTGGCTTCAGCGGGATTCAAACCCGTATCTTTCAAACACGAGTCGTCGAACGTGCTATCAACTCGGCCACCAACGTCACCCAGCATCTCTGGCCTATGAATGACACCAAATGCTACTTCATGGTGATAGACGTACATGTGTGAACAACTTGTCGAGGAGGTGGTTACATGAAAGTGGAACGACGACCAGGAATTGATCCCACAACCTTACAGTCGCAAGTTAAAATTCTAACCATTATACCACCACGCCACACTAACATGTAACAGGCAGGCATAATAACAAAACTTAGGATTTAGAGAAACAGTACAAGAACGCATCAACTGCTAGAACAACCAACCATGGCCCAGCAAGCACCAAAAGTTATCAATAGATGGGCAGGTTTCCTTTTCCATGGCAGAAATGAACTCCTATCTTCTACCTGTCCTCTGTGCTAAGCAGTCTCATACCAAAATCCAGCTCAATCTATTTCAGTGTTGCCACAATACACCAATAACACACACAACCCACAGGTTAAACCAAACTAAAACAGAGAAATGTGGCAGAAGAAATTGAGAAACTGGGCATCAGCACCGACCTGATATTTAGCAACAATCTGTTTCCATGCAGCTGCTGCATATTCAACGTTTTTCTTCTTGTCATCCGCCTTCCCACTTTTCTGTGACTGGGCAAGATTGTTTGCGGACTGCAATGCACATATTTTCTTGTTTTTTTCTTCACCATTATATCATCATATGTCATCTTTTATATATCTCGAAAGGCAAACCAACAAGAGGTACCGGTAAGAAAATACTAAATAAGGTAACAATGTCACCAAACCATTAGTGTCAAAGCAGTTTTTTTTAAATTCAAGATGGTAGACATGATAATGCAGTCCGAACCTCAATCCATGACTAAAGACAGTTATTGTTTGTAGTGTACTACTATTAATTTGTTCTGTATAAAGAAATTGTACATAAAGTGCACAATAATATTATATGACTGCATGAAATCAATGTCTTTTGAGTCCATCAGTCATTTTGTCTGCATGTACGTACCAAGTAATATCCGAACAATGCTCGCATATTATTAGAGTTCAGCTTAACTGCTTGGCCAAAATATTTCCGTGCGACCTCCATATCACCTTGTGTGTATTTGATCTGAAAACACAGTTTACAACTGACCATTAACAACAAGTACCTAGAATCACCAATGCTACAACAAAAAACAACGTACTGCAGCAAAGTTTGCAAACAGTAACTGAAAGCCAGCCACAATTATGAAGAAATTTCACATCTACATCATTCAATGAGTACAGTAACTGAGAATTATTTCACCCAAATTTATTTGGAATAAATGTTAATGTATAATAATGTAAAGCTAAAGATTTACATAGTGTTTTATACAGGATACTTGTCTGCGAAACTACAGGTATGGCACGTGTTACTGAGGTCCATGGTTGTTCAAATATTACAAACGTATGTTATATTTAAAGAAAGCATGTTTTAAACATTTTTTTATTATCTAAATGACATTCTAAACATTTTTAGTCGTATTTACGTGAAAAAATGTTCACTTTAAAAAATATATTTATGTATGGTTTAAATGTTTTTAAGAACTGTGTTTTGGCCACTGTCCTACATTATCTTGTGGTTCTTGCATTGCTTCAACATACATTAACCAAACTTAACAATCTTTTCAGACAACACATCTGAGTAAATTACGATTACATATAAGCAAGAAAAATGTGTTATTTAAAAAATGTTACTGTAGTAAGTAAATAAAACAGTTACATGACACAGATATCATTTAAATGAATCATAGTTGCAGGGTTTCTGCTATGGGTTGTTAAAACCAAAACTTTAAGAAATGGATTCTCAGATACTTTACAATAAATCCAGGGTTTGGTAAATGCACATATCATCCTGATGTTCCAGTTTCTGCTAAAATCCAACTGTAAACTGACTATGATGTAAACTTAATACAAATTCAATGACCTGTTACAGCACTACCACATCACACAACGGTGACTTTTCCAAATACAGCGGTAACTATTAATACACAAAACACTGCAGAGCTATTAGCGATAGTGATAACGGACAAACACCTCGGCATATTTTTGATGTACGAGATGGTTGTACGGTTTACACAGCAACAATTCTTCCATGCAGAATGCGGCTTTGTCGTACTCATGCTCTTGCAAGTAGATGTCGCACAGCTCCAGCCATGCTTCGGAATCACTCATGTGTCTGCAGCATCACAATAAGATCACTGTATCAGTCTTGCATACCTCTGGGGTCACTAAATCGAGGCGTTTAGACTGTCTACTGTCGGTAGCCGGAGCTTTAGCGTCGCTGGTCCTCGTATATGGAATGGACTGCCCGAAGACGTTGTACTGGCGCCGTCACTGTCAACGTTCCGGCGTCGTCTCAAGACCTATCTGTACAAACAATCCTACCCAGATCTGGTTCTTTGACTATCCATCCGACACCTTAGTGGTCCTTGTGGTGAAAATGTTACTTAGGCCACTCTAAAAATCTCTGAACTGAACTGAACTGAAAGGCGGGAATGTCACCTATGCCGAGTGGCACATAATACTGTGTGATCCCATATGGCATGTGAGTTCCCATAGCGGTGACGCTAATAGTTAATAATAACGCTAATAATAACTGATATACTCCATTTACTTACTGCTATTCACTGACGACTGATTGACTGCTGCGTACCAATGGACATGAAAATATAAGTCAGATCCGAGAAGTCTTTTCAACTACTTAGTAGTTTTTACAAGAAGCTCAACAGATACTCACGACATGAAAGCCGTTGGATGCCACCATAAGTGCAAAGCTCCACACATTTTCTCATACCCCACTGGTCTTCGTAAGTAGAATTCGGGATCACAGAATATTATGATCTGCGTTGGATTCGGCATGCAGGCAGCCAAGCCACCGACCTATCCTGACATGTGGTGACTTTCACTTTTTGTTACACTATGTGATCACAATCCAATCCACCAATGTTACAGATGGATGTCATGCTCATAGCGTAAGCACGTTACAGCATGTCGTACTGAAAACTATATCTAATTCTACAAAAGCGCAGCCATGAACCAGTAAACTTAAAGATACTGTAAGACAGAATAAACACTGAAAGCAACAGCCAGGTTTGAGTGCCATCTACAATGACTCGACTGAGAATGTACTAGGAAGACTTATTTTTGGGGTGACTATACATTTGTGATGAAAACCACACTGAATCACTATGCGAAATATGTTTCTTTAAATGCACATAATGTGCAATCTATGTGCAAAAATCAGAAAGTTTGCAACTTTTACATGGTAATGCATTTTTATATCCCTGTAATGTACAAATATTATCTTGCACTGTGAGTGACCCAGTAATGCAAATAATTAAGGGATTGTTGTGCACACACTGGATCTACGTTAACGGAATGAATCAAACATCTATATAAAAGTCCTTGTAAATAAAAATGTCCGCCAGCATTATATAGTTTTTAAGCTGAACTTCTTCAATAGACAACATCGGCAAAGCAGCTTTAAGAATTATGAAAGACAAATGTCTTCACAATACTATTAAAGTAATGTACATTAAACAATTATTATGACAGATGACATAATGTACTGGTACATTCTGTGGGATATATCGTCAGCGGACCATATCACGATATCAGCACAAAGCAATCACAGGCCACATACTGCTGAATGTAGCGATTCATCTCCACTATCGTTTCTCGTATCCGTCCCTGAGACTTTAAGACAGCAATTTTTCTTTTCCAAGCAAGCTGCCATTAGCATACACCACACACCATTCAACCACTCAGTTTCACAGACTTGCTTACAGTCATTCCTAGTGGCAACTGCAAACATAAGGCCTGTAATAATACACAAAATAAGCCAGCTAACCTGAATGCAATAGCATACGGTTATACAACAGTCCCAGACTGATAAAAATTTTTGCACTGTGGATATATCACACAATTAGTTAAAATATGGTAGTAATTTACGAACTCAAAATCAAACATCAAAAGACAATTAAGGAATGTTTTCAAATGCTGACTTTCATCCAATTATAACCAAAAATGAAGACTGGCCCTTGAAAAAACCAATCACAGTTTATGTTGATTGGCTCAAAATTACTGCGTTACTGGTTCACAGAAACACAATGGTACAGAATTTGGACAGAGGCATTGAAGTCTGGTGGTGGATGATAAAAAAATGAGTCCAGATTGGTACATGATTGGCACTGGCAGTAGTGGTTTGAAGACAATGTTTGGTGTTTCTTCAGTGCTCTGACACTACCGGCTTAATGACAAGGACAGCCAGTCCGAAGCAATATCTTTCAGATAAATAACCCTTTAGGTTCTCTTTCAAAACAACAACAACAACACTCATTTAAGAGCCCTCTGTCTGGGACTACCCGGGTGAGATGGTACCAGAAACATAAAACGAATGTGATTGATTTTACTGAAGCATTAGATAGGCAAGCATTACAGTATTATTGTAACCTAATTTGGATGACTGAATCATCCTACGTGGCATAATCATCATGAAAAAATTCAGCCTTAAGTACTACCAGCTACGACAGCTTCGTCCGGTGACAGGGTCTCTTGTCAGCAGATGCTGCCAAGACACTGGTGCAGGCATTTATATCCAGTCGACTGGATTATGGCAGTGCACTGCTGCATGGTGTATCTGATTGGCTCATGCGTCGCCTACAATCAGTCCAGAACGCCGCCGCGCGACTCATAACCGGAATGCCGCGCCACGATCACATCTCGCC
>Ga0209782_1001095_pt1 | contig 13577 bp, 6 predicted proteins | sample WorMetmaBAHAMAS1_FD_187390 | JGI IMG/M metagenome (GOLD analysis project Ga0209782, IMG submission 187390) | Marine gutless worms symbiont microbial communities from Max Planck institute for Marine Microbiology, Germany - Inanidrilus... | ecosystem: Host-associated > Annelida > Digestive system >... | reverse complement strand
CTGTACCTCGTTCCAAACAGATAGCCAAGCCAGCAACCACCACTCAGTTTTTGCAGGCCGGATGCCCTTCATGCTGCCCAATCAACAGCATAAAAGTAAAAATGCACTGTTACGTCTCTAATATTTTGCCAGTAAAGTGAGCTGACGTACGTTCCATGGTGGTACGGTTGAGGCGAATGAGATTGCAATGGAACACCAGAAGACCGACAAGGCTTAAGCATAACGGTATTGAAACACAGAATGCCACCAGCAGGAAAATATCAGCATATGTCAGACCTTCTTCGGTCATTTTCTAGCAAATCCATGATAACAAACGTTCACACTGAAGTTAAAACTATCCACATCCTCAAAATCAATACGCAGTTTACTAATCACTCGCATGGCATAATGTCACTGCAATATTTCACGTAAGTCTTGGTAGACTTGCAGTAACATGACTCACACAGGGTTATACATCTGAAGATAGTATCACACTGTGGGTAATGATGTTTATCAATATATCTGCTGTGGTATACAGCCATGTGTATAAGCTGCAAGCATTAATTGCAGTGATTAGGCTAACTCAACCTTCTATCCTCTGTGAGATTCCAAAACAAGTATCGTTTTTTGGACTGAGTAATGTGGAGATGGAGGACTGTAGCAGACTAAGGTATGCATGGGTGAAGGGGATGTCATGGGCAATTATTAGAAGCATAGCAGCAATTTCATAACAACCACAACTGCAGCATTTCTTTAATAACTAGTTTCTATGACTGCCTAAGCAGATTGTAATTCATAATTACAATAAATGACACAATTAGCAAAGTGCGGTAGATGTTTACAACAAAATCTCTTTGTTTGTCAACATGATAACTTATGAATGATTAAACATAGGATGGCAAAACCTGATGGGCAGATGCACTGTACAAAAATCTCAGTCAAGATCGAATTTCACGGTCACATGCCCAATTTTCGGAGGGTCCCTACCCCCAAAACGTGTCAAATCGATCATTTTGCAAAATTTAAATAAACCAATGGGTGGACATGGCACATTGTCAATAACTAATAAGTAAACAGTTGTGTTATCAAAAGATGACAGACTATGCCAGTGGAGAAATTATTTGTTTATGATTTAATTATTTTTACAAGGAACCTATGTATAATGCTAACAATAAAAATACAATTTGTAGCTCTGCACAAATCACATACATTACACACTGGCCAGCAACTGACCTACACACAATGAGCACTTACACGTAAAATTATGATGACAAATTGCAATAGTGTTGCAGCGATGAAACAAGAATAGAGACATGAATATACAATCAGCAATACGAAGAACTTGTAGTTGTCAAAACAGACACAGCCATTCACCCTGTAAAACACGTCCATGAACTACTGACTTAATACCATATCTGTATCAAAGCACAAGTTCGATATAACTGAATAAATTTTAAAACATAAATATAATTAAAGCTGATCGACTGCTTACGCGTGACACGTTGAATGCCCCCTGATTACTGACAAACAGACATTCCAATGGACTGATAATAGTCATTCACAATTACTATTGGCTGAACTCGGCAAGCTGAGTCCTAACATCGTCCTTCTCTGCATCACTGGTTCAAACGGGAGAGCGTAAACAATTTTCACTGTTTGACCTTGGCTTTGACCTACAACCTTAACCTACAATCCCAGGCTAGCCAAGGTCAAGGTCGACCCTTATGCCAAAAATCAAGGTCTAACGGTTCAAACAGGAGAGTGCCCACAGCAAACGGACGCTACCAAACGTATTATCTCCCCTGCTATGCAGTCGATAAAAAGTGCACACCAGACAACTATTGGCAGTGCAGACACATATTGTGACAGTTAATAAGACACAATAGAATTATAGTGCACTAAAACAATGCAGTGCATGACAAACTGCTATGCAGCCAGCATGAGTATGCATTCAATCATCCATGACCTATAGACTGGTCAATGTCTACATGATGCTATTATCAGCTCAACATCCGTCTCATTTCAACTAAAACTAGGCAATCTAGCATGAGATTTATCATCCCGATACAGCCCAATTTTTTACATAGCAAAGACTGTCGTGCCATCAGGTAAACATGTCTAATGACATGGCTGAAATATTGGCACAAGTTCAGAAAAAAATGAAACTGAAAAGAAAGATCATACCAAACACAGTGATGGTCCATCTTCAAAATACACCTGCAAATATCAATATATCAAATCATCATTACTGTCATTAATGAAATTAACTAAACTGTAATGACTTAACATTTCATTAGTTAAAATTCGTAAAAATTTCTGACAAGGTACTGGCATTCAGGAATTGGCATAAATTCAGCAACATAACTTTCCTCATGATTATGGCAGTAGCTGAAGAAAGCATGGAGCAGACTTTCAACCGCATTGATCAGTGCTATCCCTGGCTACAGTCAATGCTTTGACTGTTGGTTGCTTGGCTATAGCGGTAGCGTCATTCATCGGATAAACAAGTTACGCTGCATTGAGCCCAGTTAGTACTGGGATGGGTGAACATCTCGGTATGTAACAAGCCAACTAATTTAACTCAGCCTTGCATCTCTCCATGGTCATTAAATTGAGTACCAGCCTTAACTGGCTGGGGTAGGTGGAAATGTCACTTTTGCTGTGTGGTAGGTAACACTGTGTGACCCCGTATGGCACATGAACTCCCGTAACGTTGAGGCATGTTTGCGATCTGCTTTACTCCGTTTACTTTACATACTGATCACATGATGGCTATTTGGCCCATAACAACCTGTACCATGTATCTTCAAAGGTTCTCTTTCAAAAGAGTAAGGTCCGGTTTTTCCACAGCAAATTAATCTCCCGTTAATTTAATCCGGCATTAAATCCGGCAGATAATGATCAATTTACTCAGATGTTTTTCCACCAGCAGTTCGTCAATTAAATCGTCCGTTTAGCACGATTTAATTGACGAACTGCCGGTGGAAAAACAACATCTGAGTAAATTGATCATTATCTGCCGGATTTAATGCCGGATTAAATTAAAGGGAGATTAATTTGCTGTGGAAAAACCGGACCTAAGTAAAGTAAAGTAAACAAACAATTGACTCACCTGTAATGTCCTCAGACATGTAACAAGTTAATAAGGGATCACACAGTTGTACCTGTCACCCGCACGTTTATCCTCAACTGGAATGAGCCGCACCTACCTTCACTCTCCAGCCACAGAGCATCACCGCCTTTTGGCCGGCACACATCTCCCATCCCACTGAGGGTAGGAGGCCGAGTTGGCCTAAATGACTTGGTGAATAAGATACTGAGGTGCTACTCCCTCCAAAGGCTGTAAGGCAACTTTGCCGATATGCCCAACACGATTACCATTACACAAAAATGCTACCAAAAATTGAGAGGAAACCAGGTCTAATGCCTGGCAGATGGACATTAAAACAGAAGTGGTGTTGGTCGTGGTACAAATTTTTGAACATTAACAGCAGCACACTGTTGGTAACACTCGCCTCCCACAGCTGGTGCAATGGCGTGCGCGATCCGGTTTGATGCACTTGCACGACTCACAAAAACGAATATCTGCACAGAACAACTCGTCACATAAATTACATACACAAGAAGCACAACACAGTTCAAGCTAGTCGCTGAATGTGCTGATAACGTTCGAAGTTCAAATGTTGTTAAATGCAAACTTCGTCACGTCCCTAGTACCATTAATAATGCCACAATGTAGCACGAAAAAATTAATAGTTAAATTTCTTCGTTGAGTGAGTTAGTAAAATTTTCTAAACTACAAAGATGGTCACAACATGATAGCTGCTGACCACAAACATTACACATGTAGGGAAATGCTAATGTCTATTGTAGCGGTCCAAAGTAGGAATGACAACTAATTTTGATTAAAGATAGCTAATGCAAACCATCTACATTAACAGCAATTGATGCTCTACAGTTAGACCAACATCATGTACTGTGCTTTACAGACAGTGATTTAACGAACCTCCGTTTGTCGTTCGACAATGCACTGGCAGTGACTTTGACTTGTCTAAAATGAGCCGAATTCTTCCAATCTCAGTCCGCTCTTCGAGATATTGCTGCAGCTCGGAATGCGTCAGAAAGAACTGCCACAAACAACATGTCAACAAGTTCACGAAAGCCTACGGAAGACCGAAAAACAATTAACAACACAGTAATCGAAATACCAAATGTGATCCACAGCCTAAGAGACATATCTAATCTCAGAAAATATACCAGCAACATGTTTTGACATTGTGTGCCATTCAGTGAGAATAGCTACGAAATCACATTGTACCAGGTATCAAATCGGAATTTATAAATGAAATAACACCATTCCGGTGTAGAATGCATTCCTGTTTGAAATGCCAGTCTCATTCAAACAAGCTGGGCCCACTAACATGTGCCAGTTGCATGACTCGCATGCTTCACTACACTGTCATGTCACACCTCTGCTACTGAGACAAAAACTGCCATGCCATCCTCCCACCAATCAGGAGTAAACATTATTAAGAAATGCCGTGAAAAGTGAAGGAGAAAGAAGGGAGGAGAGTGCACACTGCAAGAGTAGACGGGTGGCTGTAGGAGCAAAGCTGCTAGTTCCTTTTATGGCCACAAGTCAGCTTGCAATGCAATTTCTAAGAAGAGACTCTAGCACTGGCTAGCATGGCACGAGATGATTTGCCCGCAAGCAGCACGGCGCCCGCCAGCAGCATGGCGGCCAATGCGCGGTAAAGTGGGATCGGAATTTGAAACCTAAATTAGCTATAATGCGCCAATGCACTTCCGTCACAGACAGATGGACTGGCATCATGGCATAAGTGCGAGATGTGTATATTACATGTCGAGCTAAAAAGCATCACTGCTATGCAATAGTATTAAATCACAAAATCATTACAGTTCATGCGATATCACAAAACAGACATAAAATAAGAAAGACAGTGGAGATATGATGAACCTGTGGTGGCACAAGTGACGGCTTCGTAGTTATGACAGCATAAAAAGACCACAGCATCAGAAGCAGCAGAATGTGAAAAACGACTAAGTATATTACTGCACAAATAAATCAATACATGTCATTAAAATTTACCATTCAATCAAAATACATGGTAATAAGTACAACTAAACATAAACAAACCAACTTAACAATTTACAGTCACTAGTAAACAAGCAACATGTAGTATTGTATTTAGTGCAGCAGCATAAAGTATAGACTAGACTTACACGCTTAGTTTACAGTGACAAGTATGAGACAGTTATTCAACAAGCATGAGATGAGACAATTATTGCTCACGCATGACCAAGCAAACAATTGCCAATTACCTTATGAGGAAGACAGGCAGCGGCTTTGAGCAGAGCTCCAACAGTCAGGATACAAGTTCAGTGTGAGTTTTTTAATGTTATTATGTTACATGTAACATGTGATGAGTAACGAAACAAGTAATTCAACAAGGTTATGCTGAACTAACAAAATGACAATAAAAAGTGATATAGGGAAAAATAATGGAGAAGCACAGACATGGAAGAAAGGTTGAGCCAACTTCTGAGGCAGAGAGAAGAGCAAGGCAGAAGTGTCGAACCATGGTAGAAATCAGGCAGCAGTGTTCTGAGACCAAGGTGAGGTTAAGACAGCAAAATATCTGCATAGAGGCCAGACACTGATTACTGCTTTGACGACTACGTTACTTATAACATTTTCATTCTATCATTACTAACTAGCTGCTTTTACTGCAGTGTACAATAAAACTGCAAGTTAGGATAATTCTAGTGTTGTTGAGGACTTGAGGTATCTGAAACATGCCAAAACCTAGGTTTTTCAAAGTCCATCCATCACTGAAACCTAAAAACCTACCATCAGTGAAAATTTAGAAACCGTAACAACACTACCTAATCTACAATCTGTTTCTATCCCTACTCCACATAAATAAAACTGAATCTCTCCTGTCCTGCCATGTAGCATTTCATATACACAAAAACTGCCCTCGGCTGACAGTTACTGTTAATCTTAACAATGGCCCTCCTTTTCTTGGAAGATATCAACGAATGCACTGCCACCTATTACCTGCATGCTAGTAGCTACTGCTGCCACCGAGTTCAATGCCTGTCTGCATCAGTTACATATTTACTGGGGATTGGGGAATACAGTTTAGCACCCTGCAGTTTCAAACAGACAGTGGCTGTACTGAATCTTCTCGTGATTAGCAAATACGGAAAGATCAGCATCTTTATGAAACATCTCAGGTAACTTCCCATATTGGCAGTTATTAGCCTGACATCTGGTTAACTATTGATGAAGTGTCTTATTTATTTATTATGTCTCCCGTGATAACTCATTACTGAAATAAGGAGTGCTTATTATTACAGTAATGAATGCTCACCTCTGCATATAGGCCATACTATCCTAATTTTATCCTTTTAAATCATTTAGTTTTATAGTGGTGTGTATTGCACAGTGTATTGTATTGTGTTTTGAAGTTACACGTGTCTTTCATGCTGTAGTGTATATCCAAATAAATGATCTCTAGTTCCTGTACAGCCAACAGAAATAACTCCAAGGCAATCATGGGAGTCAATTTTGATTACTAATTACATGTATGGATTTCCACAATCAATTCAATTGCCTTGACTGACAGTCATTTTACAACTCTAGTCCATACAGCATATATGACGTCACACTGTCATAAGTACAAATATTATATCCATATTTGAAAGTCAAGTTAATCAACTTTACTAACCTTTTTCAGCCAGGTTTGATATAGTAACTGCAACATCAACAACAAATATAATGTACGACTTTAAACAGCTACAAACTGGCTCACTAGGTCTATCACAGTCACCAAGCACATGCCACATAATGATTGGCTTACACATCACACAGTATCAAAAATAAAACAGCCAGAACTAACTCTAACTAAAAATTCACAACAGTTAACTTTGTTTGAGGGATTTCATCAGATGTGTAAATTAATGATCTGTTGAATTTGCAGGGCTGTGACTGCAAATTACCTGTAGGTAACTGCATGACTGCATGCATTTAGCAATAGTAATATCATAGTATCGCAGTCCTTGGAAGCACTGTCCTACTGACCTACATCTGCATATACTATGCAAATCCATCCTGCAAGAGCGACTATCATAAGTCTAAATTTGCACATAATCCATTCCATATGCAAATTATACCCATTGTGTGATCTCCCTCCCAATGAAAATATCACCATATCTAAATTAACAGGCAGGGGCCAGAATGTCAGAAGGCCCAAATGAGGGAAATGACAAATGAAATTTTGAGCACAATGCCAGAATGCCTAATCCTGTCGGGTGTGATTGGAATGATGGTAGTCCTGAAATGATGAACAGTACTGAATGCAGCTAATACCAGTCTGCTGGTCATGTGTAAGTTGTGGGAAAGCACTTAACATATAATGAAATAATTAATTAATTAATGTGGTAATTAACAGCCACAACATTTGTGCCAGCTATGTAACATGTATAGCACCATGTGGGCTTGATACACACAACGTATGTTGAGCCCTAGAACTTCGCACACTTTCCATTTTATAACCACACTATCTTCCGCTCTGCCCCGGCTACGCTCCATGCTACTTGAGTCACGGTCATGCCAGCCGTTATAAGACTGACATCGTGCTGATCGCATGTCGTAACATTTTACGAGTCCCTGATAAGGACAATGACTGTGCCACAAAATAGTTTTGCTTATGTCGAGCATTAAAAAATCAGTAATCAGTATCATTTTCTGGTACTTTCTTGGCATTGTTGCTGTTTAATGGAAGGCCATATGTCGTTCACACTATGCATCAGTCCGTTTAGCTATGCAGCTTATCACATTATTTGGCTGCCAGTCAACTTGTCATAGTCTATAATCCTGTTAAACATTAAACATAAACAAGTTGTGATGAGTGGCTATACTTTGAAATGATAGTCTTGTGTTCTTGCCTCAGTCACACGATATGGATGGGATTATAAACTTTTCAAAAAGTTAATGCCACATACTGCAAAATGTGTATTGCTGTCAGTGACATTTGTCAGTTATCCAGTATCCACTTGCATAACAATGTTGATTCATGAGCAAGATACAAGACGGGTAGTCTTTTATTCAGCTTACTATGGCTCTAACTCCCGCTTTGATTTGTTGTGGTTTTGTTGTACAACAAATGGTACAAAAATCCACAACAAATCAAACGGGTTCCAGAATGCCAAATACAGGTACTGGAATGCCGAACTGAGCAAGTGTGAAGGAGAGCCAAATGCCGAACGCTACAATACCAAACCAACTGCCTGCGTGTTGTCAGGTGGATGGCTTCAAGTGGGAAGCGACACTACACATGTCGAACCATTGGATCGTGAGCTTATGTCGCCTCCCACTTCAGGCCGTGCACCTACGACACACATGCTCGTTCGATTTGGCATTTCAGTGTCATGCCAAATAACTCGCAGTACGAGATTTGCGCAACATGTGGGAATTATTAAACCTAACCCTACAACTAACCCTAACCGAAAAAAAATAAATATTACATAAATAAACAACGACGAACGAAACTTTGCGAGAACGCGCACATGCAATGGCGCAGATGCGAGTTATTTGGCACTGTGAGATATCTGATACTACACCGGCTTTCGACATTCTGGGCTGCAACCAATGTATCCAGTTCTACCAATAGTCAACACAACAATCAAACTTTAGAGAATACTGGTTACCAGCATGTACAGAATAGTGAATAAAAGCTACAGCTACTGATCATCATATAAGGCTGCCAAACTGGACTTACATATGCACAGTTGTATCGCATAGACGTAGTAAGAAGCGGCGATGAGTAGCAAAACAAGTATGACCGGAATATAGAGGGTACAAATGCGACAGCATCGTTCTGCTTTGGACTCCTTCGCCATACGACGGCTGATAGTTAGCTATTAGCAACAGAAAATCGGCAGATCGCGATCCTGTCAGCATATTTATTCAACATATTTGCATACTACGAACAAACCGCAATCCAAGCATATTGAACTGCACTACGAAACGGTAAACAACGCCCCCGTCGTCGCACCTGTTACATCAGTAAGTAAATCTTGTTGCAGTACGTTACGTAATGAACTAGTGTACACTGCAAGTCCAAAATGGAACATATTAATACTTACTTCTAAACGTCTGAGATGCTGTGTATTACTAACGGTGAGTTTGATACTTCTGGCATATTTTATGTATACTGCTGATGTGAAAGTACTTAAATGTCTACTCAAATTCATGTGTGCTATCTGAGTTACTCTTTTAGTGTCATTATCTCTCATCTTTGGAGTTCGACCAAACTGTGCACTATGTTTCAGTAAGATGCATGTTGTATTCACTGTCAGCTGGTCTCAAGCCAGCAGTGAGAGTATAAATTACAGTAATTTGCGTGTCATTATAACCTAATAAAATATTTTTTTGTTCTCGAATAGTTAATATGTGGAATAGTTTACGAAATCATGCAGTGGAAGCTGAAACCATTAACACTTTTAAGAACTGACTGGTCTAATCAAGATGTTCTTTTTAAATTTTCAGGCCGACATTACTGCAATTGGAAGTCTACCGATGTGATGTTTATGCTATTCATGATGCGGGCAAAGAGGACTACCTGCACCCGTTAGAACTCATTGGATTGGATCGCTCCACTAATCTGAATTACTGTTTTTAGCGCGAGATGTAATATATACATCTCGCGCTTATGCTACGATGCCAGTGTCCGTCTGTCTGTGACGGAAGTGCATTGGCGCATTATAGCTAATTTAGGTTACTGATGGGTGCAGGTAGTCCTCTTTGCCTGCATCATGAATAGCATAAAAATCACAGACGGACAGACAGACGAACACTGACATCGTAGCAAAATCGCGAGAAAAAAGTGTACAGAACTTACTGCAACATCTAAGCACGACTTGTCTGTCTTACTGTTGCTATGCTTTAAAGTCTATGCAGCACTGAGCTTGCTGGCAGTAGAATCAATGACCTGTAGGCCATTAATGGTGAGTTCAAAGCCATGTCACATGCACTTATACTAATAGGTATTTTGCAGATGAGAAGTTTACAGTGTGTTAAACTAAATAAACAAATAATGCAGAAAACAAACTATGCAACTGCAGTAACAGTAATTTATTACACGCAGATATAACTTTATAACTGAACCAAAATTCTTTAGAAAATTAATGGAATAACAGGAAGGCTATTTACTGAAGCTGCTGCATCTACATCTGGAACTATTAGCAATCAGCTGCTAATAAATACCGTTTGCATAGTAAGTAAGCAAGTAAATAAGTGCATAATTTATACAGCACTAAAGTCAAAGAATCAGGCACAGTGGGTAGTGATTTGAAGCTGGGTACAAAATTCATTACCTTGTTCAAAATCCAGGTAATGAGTATTGAATACCCACTTTTCTACAATTACTGTACAGGTTACAACCAATTTTTGGCCTGTATTTGTATCTGTTCATCAGTTTTAGACAGTATTCTAGAGCACTACTGACTTCACAGAATTTGTCATTCGACTCCCAGTAGCACTAGTGCCTGATGCAAACTAGACCACACTATCAAAATGTTAGTTATATTTTGGCACCGTTAAAATGTCGTCACCTTTTTGTTTTACTTACTTACTTAAGTTGAAAACTGGATCTTGGTACTTGTGAAACTGCAATGCAGTTTCTAAAATGGATAATGATGCGAATCACTAACAGTGGGACTAATAAGCCAAGACATTGCACCTAATCACTCTCATTCTACTTAGTAGTGAATCTAGTAATAAAAATTCACCCTATGTCTCATTTACAATGTACATGCACATAACATCAGAATACATGACAAATGACGATAGATATCTGACAAATGTACATAAACTGGAAAGCATTTGAAGGGTTCAACCTCTTTGCCGATCAAATGCCATGGTGACAGCATGTATCGGCAAAAAGAAAGCCCACAATCTAACCCACTGGTTACTCCACATTTACCCTGGTCAAATATCTACAAGTAGACAAAATTAAGGAAAATCAATCCACCTTTCACAACTTTCTGACACAAGATACAAAGAAGCTATTATTACTGCTAGTTCTCCTTTATCTGGCCTTCTTGGAATCACCAAGTTGCGAGAAGTTCCAAAAACCGAAACTGAAAGAACTTGGTCAGTTTTTACAGTCTAGATGCTCTTTCCGTTGCCAAGCCAACAGTACCAAAGAACTAAAAATGCCGCAGAAAAACATTACCTACTTGCCGTAGAGAGGCGAACGCACTATACTATATCACTACAGTGATCAACTGGATTTACTGTACTTCATAATTACATATTATATATGATTCAACTACATAAACAAGAAATGAACAGATATATGATCACGTAACAGGAAAGCTATACTTTTACTTACGTAGAGACAGAAGCAGAATGTGAACATGGGTAACAGACAGCTTCATTTCACACAAAATATGTGAGTAAAATCTCAGCCCATGATTCATAACCACAGACAGAATGGATCCTCATTTAGATAAGATTTGCGAAATTGAAAAAAAAGTGACAACAGTAACCCAACAAAGCAACTAAAAGACAGCAGAATAGTACAGCATCTGAACTTGTATAAAATGCGAAACACGAAAACTGATACAATTAAAAACACAAGCTGGCTTCATTGGAACATTCTCCAATATTTCACTAAATGAGTAATGTCTGGATTATATCTAAATTAAGATGATGCTAAAACTTCATTTAAATGATACAACCCACTGTACAACCGGTTGGTCCAACAGAAAAATACCTGTATGCACGATTCAGCAGGTTGTAGAAACCAGTTGTATGAATTCAACACGTTTGATTTATTATGTAACCCAACATCCCTCCATTCACGTTGTGTATACAACTTACAACCAGTTGCAGAACTGGTTGTATCATGTATACGCAGCTTAATTTTGCTGTATACACAAGACTTCCTGCCTATCACCGGATGACTGCACATATTTTACAGCAAATAAACGTAACATAAAAAGGTCAACCAAAAACTGTCATGTTGCGTTCATACGATAAATGCACAAATAATAAAAAAACATAAAAGCTACATTAATGTGATTAATGGCGCACTATAAATGTTTTTACTAACTTACTTATTAACATATCAAATCCACAATTCTATCAACGGTTAAAATTCTGCTTCCCTTTGGTGACAGTCTGGCATGGGACTAACGATTTGCAATTACTGCATAGCTGCTCATAATCACCGACAAGACTTTTACAAAAACATGTATCATTTCAGTATCACAATTAACCCTCAGTTGCTATAGTGAACTTCACTGTTCTGACTAATCGACACAATCAAATTCTGGATAAATACTGAAACATCCAACTGCAGTAAGACTAAGACTGTACAGTGTATTTGCTAACACTAGTTGGCAGATCAGATAGGCAGGAGGAGGATTTGTACACAGATCATACACCCCGTCAAGCACATGCCAAAAATCGTACAAAATCGGTCGTGCTGTACAATTAGTCTTAGAAACACACTGTTGACTCTATATCTACACGCATACATCAGCATCAGGTTACATTCAGCCGACTAAATAGAAAAATATAATTTTTAAAAAGCAAAGCCACCTAGCTAAATAATCATATTCAACATCACAAACATGCATTGGTCAACACAGGAAATGTCGGTGCACCATGCGGCCATTAGATGGCGGTCTTGGCAGTCTATACACTGAAGGCATACAGGATATACATAGGTGGTCTATCATACAAAGTTCACTGTACTGCATGGACAACATAGCAAAGACAACAGTCGTCCGTGGATACTATCGGAAGTTGGAATATGTGTCGAACTCTTTCAGGTAAGTCTGTACCATCTCGAAGCAGAATTCATACTGCTCCTGTCAGCACATATACATCTGTACATTAGAAAATGTTGTGCATCAACTGTAATGTGAACAAGTTGCTAGTGTAATAGTAGTACGACAGCCTGCATCGTCGCCAAGCACCAACTGCTGAAACATATTTGCCAGGCAATGTCTATATGTACCACCACATATGCTAACAAGATTGCCCAAAGTAATTTGGAAACAAACCACGTCGAACTCCCCACTGGTTACGTGGACCGACACCCAAACCTAACTACCTGCCTCATCCTGGGAGCCATCCAACCTACCATACCAAACCGCATCCATATCCGATCAGCCATTTTTCCACAATGCACTGGACAAACAGACAAACAGATCAACACATGGTTGGAGGGAATGTCTGATGACTATAGGCTGCTATCGCTCTATAGAGAGCAACAACACGGCCTAATAATGGTTCTTTTGGCCCACATGAGTCTGCTCCCACCCCCAAATGACATATTTATCAGTTCAGCCATTTTTGCAAGGCTTGTGGATGTGAACAACAACCACAGACACATGGTCTACACTATGTACTATAGACATCTGTAGCAGTAGGCTACATCTATGCTCTCAGTAAGGTAAAAAAGTAAATGTAAAGCAGTACAGCAGTTTGTGCTAGAAGCTGGAGCCTTCATGCCATACTGGATCACACAGAGTTGCCTGTCACCCAGCAGAGGCAG